>JAEIGA010016295.1_pt1 | contig 11315 bp, 9 predicted proteins | sample 9270691 | NCBI WGS metagenome assembly JAEIGA01 (sample SAMN17057246, study PRJNA624740) | gut metagenome | biome: biome; isolation source: fecal sample | host: Bos grunniens | place: China: Xizang | collected 2019
ATTTTGGCAACGGCCGCAGTTTCGGCTGTTGCTGGTGGTTTGACCGCAGTAAGTGTAAATAAATATACATCAAACAATGGTGGCGTATTCCATTCAGTGGACGCTGCCACATCGTGGAGTGATACGACCCCTCAGGCGGGTAATCATTTTGCGGCTTATCAGGCCGAGCAGTATCCCGATCTTACCTATGCAGCCGAGAACGCGGTGAAGGCCGTGGTGAATATCGAGTCTATCCGCGAGGTGCAGTATGGTGGCCGTTCGCGCGGTTATGATCCCTTCTATGAGTTTTTCGGTATCCCCTATGGTGGTGGCGGTTATAGCGAGCCTGAGACCCGCGAGCAGCGCTCGGGTGGTTCGGGTGTGATTATCTCGGCCGACGGTTATATCGTGACCAACAACCACGTTATCGAGGAGGCTACCAAACTCAAGGTAAAACTCAACGATGGTCGCACGTTTGATGCCAAGTTGGTGGGTACTGACCCCACGACCGACGTGGCGCTCATCAAGATTGAGGCGGAGGATCTGCCCACGCTTGCTTTCGGTAATTCCAACGATCTGCGCTTGGGTGAGTGGGTGTTGGCTATTGGCTCGCCCTTCGATTTGCAATCGACCATCACGGCTGGTATCGTCAGCGCAAAGGCTCGTCAGTTGGGCGTTATCCCCGATGAGTTGCGAGTGGAGTCATTCATCCAGACCGATGCGGCTGTGAACCCGGGTAACTCGGGCGGTGCGTTGGTAAATACACGTGGCGAATTGGTGGGTATCAACACCGTAATCAAATCATCTACGGGAAGTTATATCGGCTATTCTTTCGCTGTGCCCGAGACTATCGTGCGTAAGGTTGTTGTGGATTTGAAGGAGTACGGCGTTGTTCAGCGTGCTATGTTGGGCGTTCGCTACCGTGCTATCGACGATCTCTTCATCGAGCAGATGGGCGAGGAGTTGGGCATCACTAAGACCGGCGGCCTCTATGTAAATGAGGTTGTTGAGGGAGGTGCTGCCGAGGATGCAGGCCTGCGTAAGGGCGACATCATCACCGCTGTTGATGGCAAGAAGACCAACGACGCTTCGGCTATGAGCGAGCAGATGGCACAGTATCGTCCGGGCGACAAGATCACTATCGAGTACAATCGCAATGGTGTGGAGAAGAAGGCTCAGGTGACACTCAAGAATAAGGTTGGCAAGACCGATCCCGTTACGGCCGACACGAAGGATGTAGCGGAGGCTTTGGGAGGCAAGTTCGCGGAGGTAAGCCAGAGTATGCGCGAGAAGTTGGAGATCCGTGGCGGCGTGCAGGTTACGAGCGTCGATCGTGATGGCGTATTGGCGCAGTCGGGCGTAAAGGAGGGCTTCGTGATTACCTATATCAACGACCGTCCTGTGACCTCACTCAAGGACTTGGAGCGCCTGAGCGACAACGTGGAGAGCATCGACGGCGTATATCCCAATGGCCGTGCCCTGCGCTATGTGATTGTGAAGTAATAGAACTGATATTTAAGATTTTATTCCCCGATCTCGTGAGGTCGGGGATTTTTTTTGCACATAATATTGCATATTTGGGATATTATTTGTTAAATTTGTATTGGATTGTCAAATAGACAGTCTTTATACATTTTAGGTGGCATTTAGGCTATTGTGTTCACGGTAAAACGACCAAAAATTTAACGACGAACAGACAATAGGCACATTAAATGCTCACGCCTTATGGCGTGGGTACGTGCTGTGTTCGTCAGGGTACTTGGTCGTCCCTTCCGTGAGTAGGCATTACCCACGTTTCTTTTTTTTAAGTTAAACGGTTGTCATCTGTTGGCAAGAACTTTATGTTTAACTTAAATTTAATCATTATGAAAAAGTTATTATTATTCGTAGCGTTTGCTCTAACCGTATGTGGTGCTAATGCTCAAACTCCGGTGAAATATCACGGAGAAGTAGATCTTGGTTATTCAATTGGCGTTGGAACGTTTGCGAACGATCGTATAAATATACATACGATTCAGGGCGTTCAAGTTGGAAAGTATTTTTCTACGGGTTTAGGTATTGGCATTGATGGCTATTTTATCTTTGAAGATGGTATTGATATAGCAGTACCTATATATTTGAACTTGAAAGGTTATTTGCCCGTATCAGAGAAGGTTAGTCCTTTTGTTTCAATGGATATTGGTGTTGGTATTGGTGCTTCGGAATATATGAAGGGAATGTCAGGACTTTATTGCACTCCTGCAGTGGGTATTAAGGCTGGCAAATTTAAGGCGCAATTGGGATATAATATCCAAAGAATCTCAGAAATGGGAATTGGTGTAAATGCAGGTGCTGTACAACTGAAGATTGGTTTAATGTTCTAAATGGATTAATATGAAAAGATTAGGGATAGTATTATTGACTATATTTGCTATCGGTTTATCATCTTGCTCAAAAGATGATGATCAGCCTGCATTTGATTATCCATTAGAAACATTGTATGGTACGTGGGAAGGCACTGGAATATTTCTTGATAATGAGTGGATTGATGTCACAAGCTATTGGTACAAAGATTTGGCTTTCTCAATATCATTTTATGAGAATGGTGCTTATTATGGTTCAGGATTCTTTGGAAACGGATCTGGAACATATAAGGCTTATGGAAAAACAATTGAAACTTTTGTAGATGGGGAATATTATTTAACCTACACTATAGTATCTTTAACAGATGCCAATGCAGAAGTGGTAATGAGTGAAAAAGGTTCAACTGAAACGATAAGATTAAGAGTTAGAAAGAAGTAAAAATTAAAGGCTGTCGAACAAAGTTCGGCAGCCTTATTTATTTTTAGCACTTACTTATTCCGATTCGTGCCTCCTCGTTGTCTTTCTCCAATTTTTCATCCTCCTCCCACTCAAACATTGGGAACTCCTTGCCGCCCGCCAAAGAGAAGCGGGTGTAGGTGATGGGCAGACCACGTTGCAGGAATTTGGTTTCGTAGGCGGTCTTGACCGAGAGGTCGGCGTCGGCATAGCCCGTGCCGTAGATGTCGTTATTCAAAGCCTCGCACGGCAATGAGAAGTGGCGTACTACCTCGTTAGTATAGCCGTAGAGGTGCTGTGAATCGGTTTTAAGATTAATCCAGCCATCGGCTGCGAGGAACTGCGCGTAGTACTCCAGGAAGATGGGCGATGTGAGGCGTTTCTTCGCTCGGCGGGTTTTGAGTTGTGGGTCGGGGAAGGTAATCCATATCTCGGCCACCTCGCCCTGGGCAAAGAACGAGTTGATAAACTCAATGCGAGTACGCAGGAACGCCACGTTCTTCATCCCCTGCTCCGTGGCGGTCTTCGCTCCGCGCCACATACGCGCACCCTTGATATCCACGCCAATATAGTTGGCCTCGGGGTTACGCTCCGCCAGTGCAATGGTATATTCGCCCTTGCCACAGCCCAACTCCAGAATGATGGGGTTGTCGTTGTGAAAGAAATCCTTGTGCCAACGACCCTTCAGCGGGTGGTCCTTATGAAAAATCTCCTCAAATTCGGGTTGTACCATGCACTCGAATGTGAGGTTCTCGGCAAATCGTTTGAGTTTATCTTTTCCCATTGTTATCTCTTCAATTCAAAGTTAATACCTGCAGCCTCTACGCCGACAACGCTCTGCAATGGACGTAGAATCATTATATACTCTCCTTCGTGGCCAAAGTGCACCTCCTGTCGATAGGGTAACGTGATGTCCATTGTAGTGGCCTTGGCATTGGGCCAGGACTCGTTGATGGGCAGTGTTACACTCTCGCTATATCGCAGCGAGTCGGGGGTAAATGTGGTGATCTCCAGTGCTATCGTCTCAGCCTTAAAGCGACGGTTGATGTGCAGCGTTATATTCAGATTACGCAGTGCTTCCGTGTCAGCATTTTTATATGCGACCGTGACGGGTTCACTCCAGCCATCAATGCTCACATCGCCCATGGCTACCTGCGACTCGGCCATGCGGCATTGTGTCAGCGACAGGGAGATGAGAGCCATCGTCAGCAATATGCGAATCTCTCTTATTGCCCGCATTACTCCTGCTCTTTATGTTGCTTAGGCTCGCGCCCTCCTTCGCGTCGCTGTCCCTCGCCACGCTGTCGTGAACGGTTGTTGCGACGGCGGTCTCGACCCCTGTTCTCGCGGCCTTCGCGATTCTCCCTCGGCTCGCGATTAGGGTTCTCCTTGGGGGCCTCATTTTTGCTCTCCGGTGCTGAATTGTCGCCCGATTGCTGACCAGCCTGACGCTTGCGTCCATCACGATCGCGATCACGACGGTTGCGGTTGCGACGTCGTTTGTTCTGGTTATCGAAACGGGTGATGCTATCCTCCTCGGTGCGGAATGTGGGCTCCTCAACGGTGGCCATATCATCCTTATTGGCGATAGACTCCACCTTGCGGCCTGCACGGTTGGCTGCGATGATCTCGCGAACGCGCGACGTGGGGATGGTTACCATGTTTGAGATGGTATCCTTGCTGCTGCTGAATGACATTGTGCGAGCCAGAATATCGGTCTTGACCAGATAGTACTCGCCATCCATAGCCTGCAGCGGTTCGCGAACGCGTGGCAGAGTCTGACGTGCATCGGCATATACGTCATACTCGTACATCAAACAGCACTTTAGCTTCGAGCACTGTCCGGCCAGCTTCTGCGGGTTGAGCGATATATCCTGCACGCGGGCAGCGTTTGTCGTAACGCTCGAGAATGACGATATCCACGATGCGCAACACAACTCGCGACCACAAGCGCCGATACCACCAATGCGACCAGCCTCCTGACGTGCGCCGATCTGTTTCATCTCGATGCGTATGTGGAAACGCTCGGCAAAGACCTTGATCAACTCGCGGAAATCGACACGACCCTCGGCAATGTAGTAGAAGATAGCCTTGATCTTATCGCCCTGATACTCAACATCTCCGATCTTCATATCAAGACCCATGTCGGCAGCAATCTGACGCGACTGAATCATCGTGTCGTGCTCCAGCGCGATGGCCTCCTGCCAACGCTCAATGTCGTATGGCTTTGCCTTGCGGTAGATCTTCTTGTACTCGCCATTGAAGGGGGTGAATCCCGTGCGACGAATCTGCTTGGCCACCATATCGCCCGTAAGCGAGATGATGCCAATGTCATGACCAGGCGATGCCTCTACGGCAACGATATCACCACGTTTGAGATCAAGATTGTTAACGTTCTTATAGTATGAACGGCGTGTATTCTTAAAGCGAACCTCAAAAATATCGGTCGGGATGTTGTCGGGATAAGCCTCCAGCCAGGGTGTCTCATGCAGTTTGAAACAGCCCTCTACAGGCTCCACGTGCAGATCTGCGGTGCAGTCGCACATAGTAAATCCTCGACCAGGTTCGGGTATATGTTTTTTGTTACAACTCATCTTATGCAAAATTTGCGTAAATATAGTGAAAATTTTTTAATTCTCCACTCTCTTTTCCAATTGCTTTATATCTCGTCGTACGCGGATCATTGTCATTATGGCACAGCAAGAAAGGCCTATGATGAAACCGATGATGAGTCCGTTGGCTTGCAAACCATAGTTAAATGCGAGGATGTATCCAGCAGGAATGTTGATCAGTACGTATGAAACAAAAACAATGGGTATAATAACCTTTACATCCTGCAAACCTCGTAAGATGCTGATTGATAGTGCCTGCAGGCAGTCCGACACCTGAAATAAAGCGATGAAAATCAGCATTGATCCGGCAAGGCGTATAACCTCCTCGTTGGTGGTGAATAGAGTGGGAATTACAAATCTTAGTGCTACGAAGATCATTGCAACGGATACATTCCACATCAGTCCCATATGGTATGCCGAATATGCTGTGTGGCGCAGAGTCTGAAAGTTGCCACGACCATATATGTGCGAGGTGAGGATGGTAGTTGCCGAGCCGATGGCGATGACAATCATAAATGTCACGTTCATCATATTTACTCCAATCTGATAGGCACTCACCGAAGCTGCGCCAAATGCCAGCACCATGATGCCCGCAACGACAAAGGCACTCGACTCCATGAGCATCTGGAACGAGATGGGAACGCCCACTCGTAGAATCTCCCTAACGGTACGCAGGCTGAGCATCGAGCGGCGGAACAGATCGCGCGTGTAGCATCGCAGGCTTGGTGAGGAGAAGAATATGGCGAGCAGCATGATACACTGTACGATGCGTGATATAAGCGTCGCATATCCTGCGCCTGTAGCCCCCATGGGCTTGAAGCCCAGATTGCCGAAGATGAATACCCAATTCAGGAAGATGTTGAGAAGGTTTGAAGTTATGATAGTGTACATAGCCAGGCGAGTGTTGCCAATGCCTTCGAGAAACTGCTTGGCCGTACACCATACCATGATTGGGAACAGACTCCATATCAGCGTGTTGTAGTAGGGTAGTGCCGTGGCAATTACTGCCCCGATTGAAGCATCGCCACCCTGTTCGAGCATCAAACCGCCCATAAATGTCAGCAGGCTGCGGCTGGCGAGTAGCAGAATAGTGGACACGATGCCGATAAGAGCAAAGAGTACAGCTCCATTTTGCAGTAATTCGGTGACGTGCTTGCGGTGGTTCTTGGCATAGTGTTCGCCAACCAGCGGAGTGAGTCCGAAACTCAGTCCCATGGCTGAGATGAAGATAATGTAGAAGAAACTCGTCGCAAACGATACGGCCGCCAGCGGCGTGGGATCATCGCCACCATAGTGTCCGACCATTGCTGTGTCGGCCAATTGTACGGCGATTTGTCCGATCTGCGAGAGGATAACGGGAAATGCCAGTCGCAGATTCTCCTTATAGTATGGCTTATATTTGGTGAAAAAGTTCATAACAGTGGCAAATATAGTAAAAAAAGATGCAACGGATAATAAATAAAGATTCTCGTGCGTTATAAAACCAGTTATTCCCTGAATGAGCATTTGTGTGTGCAATAGGTCTAAAAGTTATAATAAGAGTATTTATGGATGCGTGATTGTTCTATAAGTACACTATCTGTTGTAAAATATCGCTTTTTGACTAATTTTGCAGGTGTAAAAGAGAAATAAGTAAAGAAAAAGAGTAAAAATGATACAATATTTTGATTGGTTGCCTCAGCTGGAGGCTTTGGATGGCGTTGAGAGTATCGAGAATGAGATGCTGCTGTTCCGATACAAGGATGTAATGTCGCAATTACTGACGGATATGCCGTTTCATGCCGAAACGATGCGTAACCCTCATAAATTCGATTTCTTTATATTTATAAATCACATATCGGGCAGTATCAAGTTGAAGATTGATATGGTGGAGCATGAGTTGAGCAATCCGTTCAATGTCATTAAGCTTGCTCCAGGTCAGATCGTATCATTTGAGCATCAGAATGAGTTCGATGCTATGATATTGTTCCTCTCCAAGCGATTTGTTGAGAATCTCCTGGTTTATGTAAACGGCTCGGTACCATTTAGATTTGGCAAGCAGATCGGGGCTGTTGAGCATTACGAAGTAAACGACAATGACCCCTCTCCCAATATCTTTTTCATGGCCGTGCAGAACTGTTTGCGCGATAAGACAAACCCCTATCGCTTGCAGGTTGTGCAGCATCTGATGATGGCAATGTTCTATGCCTCGGAGAAGGTGCGCGAGATTGATAACGAGAGCCAGCCGTCGCGCACGAATGCCGATGTATTGTCAAAGAAGTTTTTGGAGCTCGTCAAGCTTAATTTTCGCAAGGAGCGTCAGTTGCAGTTCTATGCCGACGCATTGTGCATTACGCCGCGTTACCTCTCGCGTGTGGTTAAGGAGTGTACCGGCTCATCGGCAGCCGAGTGGATTGAGCGATGCGTGGTGCTGGAGGCTCGCGCCCTGCTCAAATCGACCAATATGACTATACAGCAGATCAGCGATGAACTCAACTTCCCGTCGCAGACTTTCTTTGGAAAGTATTTCAAGCGCCGTGTCGGCATGTCGCCCAAGGAGTATCGCAGAGTGGGCTAAGACTGAGGGTTAAATATCTATCGGATGTCGTACATAAAGTATTTGGCATCCGTTTTTTTGTATATTTTTTGCTCGACGCATGATGTTAAAAACTCTTTTTTCGTATATTTGTATGGAGCAAAGTGAAATATTGCAGATATAATTTTTGATAGTAGATGAAACGAACAATCATATCTTGTTTTCTGACCATTGTAATAGGCTTGTTTGTTGTTGGGTGCAGCTCGCGACAAGGAGCGAAGAGCGCCTCGTCGTCGGACTCGTCAACGGCAGAAAAGGCCCTGAAGTTTATCCCTGCGCTACCTCCAGCCATGATTCCAGAGGATCAGCGAATGGCTTACATGGTGGATCACTACTGGGATAAGTTCGACTTCTCGGATACCACCTTTATTGCCAAGGTCGATATGCAGCATATGGCTACGGCCTATGCCGTATATGTAGGTGGCTATCTGGCCGACTCTATGGCCTACGAGCCTATGAGCCGACTGATGCGCAAGGCATCAACTTCGCGACCGATGTTTGATTATTTTATGACACTGGCCGATATGGTGCTGCACGATCCCAATTCACCGCTGCGTAGCGATGAGAAGTATATTCCCGTTCTGGAGGCAGCTATCGCATCACCTTTCTACGATGAGTATGAGCGTATGCCATACCAGCATGATCTGCTGGTAGCCATGCAGAACCGTGTCGGTCGCACGGCCAACGACTTTACCTATACGCTTGCCTCTGGCCATTCGGCTAAGATGTCAAGCATCAAGGCCGACTATCTACTTATATTTATGAGTAACCCTGGTTGTGAGATGTGTCGCGAGGTACGCGAACAGATTATGGCCTCGCCTATGCTCAATGAGCTGATTGAGCGTGGTACGCTGAAAATATTGGTTCTCTATCCCGATCGCGATTTGCAGGCATGGCACGAGCACTATAATGATTACCCTTCGTCGTGGATTAATGCCTACGATAAGGAGATGACCATAACACGTGAGCGATTGTATGACCTGAAGGCTATACCGGCTCTGTATCTGCTCGACAGCGAGAAGAGGGTGATGGCTAAGGATTGTACCGATGTGGAGCAGATCGAGCATCTAATCATGCAGGCCGAGTAGTCAAGGATAAGCAAAACTTATGGTTGGATAAAAATTAGTGATTAAATACCTATTGCATGGAGAGAAAATCACTATATCTTTGCAGTAGAAAAAAGAAACAAACTATAATAACAAACAAACTAAAACTTAAAGATTATGTCAAAGAAATTCCGTTGCACAGTATGTGGTTATATTCATGAGGGTGATGCGGCTCCCGAGAAGTGTCCGCTTTGCAAGGTTCCCGCTGAGAAGTTCGTAGAGATAGAGGAGAAGGATGGCGCACTTGAGTTCGCAACAGAGCACAAGCTCGGTGATGGCAAGGGTGCCAGCGAGGAGTTGTGGAAGGGCTTGCAGGAGCACTTCATGGGTGAGTGCACCGAGGTGGGTATGTACCTTGCAATGAGCCGTCAGGCTGATCGTGAGGGTTATCCCGAGGTAGCTGAGGCTTTCAAGCGCTACGCTTGGGAGGAGGCTGAGCACGCTTCAAAGATCGCAGAGCTTATCGGCGAGGTAGTATGGGATACAAAGACTAACCTCTACAAGCGTATGAACGCTGAGGAGGGTGCATGCGAGGATAAGTTCCGCTTGGCAGTATTGGCAAAGCAGGAGAACCTCGACGCTATCCACGATACTATCCACGAGATGGCTAAGGATGAGGCACGTCACGGTGCAGGTTTCCAGGGTCTTTACAATAGATATTTCAAATAGTTAAGATTTTTATGTGTAGTGAAGGGGTGCTCAATTGGGAGCACCCCTTTTTTGTAAAAAAGGCTGCCACGCCAATGTTGACAGCCTCTCTTCATCTTAAGTCGGGTACATCTTATGCAACCTGCAGGAGAAGTCCTTCGTTCTCGTCGTGCCATATTCTCACGCTGCCGCCCGTACGCAGTCGTCCGTCTATAATAAACGACGACAATGGCTCTTCGATGTAGCTCAGCAGGGTTCTGCGCAGAGCTCGCGCTCCATATTGCGAGTCGTAACCAATTGTTGCCAAATGGCGTATTGCTTCGGCTGTTATCTCGACGTTGTAGCCTTGCTCTTGTGTGCGCTGCAATATGCTGTCAAGTTCGAGGTTTATTATCTGTTCAATGTCCTTGATGGTGAGCGAACGGAAGAGGATCGTCTCATCAATGCGATTCAGGAACTCTGGCGAGAAAGTCCGCTCTAATGCTCTCTTGTATTCGTCAAAAGACTGATTATCCTGATTGTTCTCTTCCGACGGAGTGTTGTAACCAACCCTTCGTCTCTTCTCTTGTGCGTTGCGCGCCCCGGCATTTGATGTCATAATAATGATTGTATTACGAAAATCTACCTTACGACCCGACCCATCGGTAAGATGTCCCTCATCGAAGATCTGCAACATAGTGTTGAAGATATCCGGGTGAGCCTTATCTATCTCATCAAAGAGTATGACGGCGTATGGCTGGCGCCGTACGGCCTCGGTTAGTTGACCACCTTCGCCATGACCTACATAGCCCGGTGGTGAACCGATAAGGCGAGCTACGTTATGTCTCTCGCTATACTCCGACATATCCAGGCGTATGAGTCCTCGTTGTTGGTCAAACAGGTGTTGTGACAACTCCTTGGCAAGTAGTGTTTTGCCTACGCCCGTTGGCCCGATCAGAAGAAACACACCTATGGGGCGGTTTGCATCTTTTAATCCTGCCCGCGCACGCAGCAGCGATTTGGCTATACGGTCCGTAGCGTGGCCTTGCCCCACGATGCGATGGCGCAGATGCGTTGCCAGCGAACGTAGTTGCTCGGCCTGATCATGCGAGATGCGCTCGGCGGGGATGCCCGTCATGGCAGTTATTACCTCCTCGATATCTTTTTTACTTATTATGATAGGATTCTCTTGCATCGATCTATGCCACTCTTTATGCTGCTCGATGAGTCGCGACTTCAGTGCAATCTCCTTTATGTGAGCTGTTGCCACCTTTTCATATGAGAGAGTCGCGACTGCCTCATAGCGCTTCTGCGAGGCATCATTTAGCATCATCTCAGTGCTGCGCATTGGCTCCGATTTTTGAGCAGAACGTATTATGCGACTGCGTGCTCCGGCTTCGTCCATGAGATCGATGGCCTTATCGGGAAAGTGCCTATCGGTTATATAGCGCTCGGTCAGCATAACGCAGGCTCGCAGTGCATCTTCGGTATACTTCACGTTGTGATATTGCTCATAATAAGGCGCTATGTTTTGCACTATCTTGAGAGTCTGCGCCGTAGTCGTTGGCTCTACTATCACCCTCTGAAAGCGACGCTCCAGGGCTGAGTCACACTCAA
>JAEIGA010016296.1_pt1 | contig 11314 bp, 12 predicted proteins | sample 9270691 | NCBI WGS metagenome assembly JAEIGA01 (sample SAMN17057246, study PRJNA624740) | gut metagenome | biome: biome; isolation source: fecal sample | host: Bos grunniens | place: China: Xizang | collected 2019
ATTCCAATTACCAAGGCTGATAAAAATAAATACTTTCTTTTCATAATATTAAATGTTAAATTAAACATAAATTGATTATTTTTATGCAAAGTTAAATTACATTTCCCTAATAACCATAGCCCTTTTTGAGCCTAGTTTTTGGGCTTAGTTTTTGGGGCTTATTGACATAATTTTTCTTTCGGGGTATCTTTGCGTTGTTTAATTTAAATATTATGATGACGCAAGAATTAATAATTTCAGAAGCTGCAGGTGCACGATATATGCGTGCATGGGAAAGTTTTGTTGAAGCACTAAGAGGTGGTTAACATATTAGTTTTTCTGCATTTTGTAGAAATGCTTATAGAAACATTCTTCCAGATAAATGGAGAAAGCAAGAGCAGGGTTAAGAAACAAACCCTGCTCTAATTTTATATTAAATCAATACGGTCTAAAATAAATCATCAAGTGTTACTTCCTGTTGAATCACACTGTTATTTATTCCATCTGCCACGCCATAAGTAGTGACCATAGTTTGAACTAATGAATATTTTGTTTTAGTTTTTGTTCTAAATATTTCTATTCTATCTCTCATAAAATCTGCGTATGCCTTTGTCATTTGATACTTACCAACAGCAAATTTCATTTCGCACAAATTTATAACTCTATCTGCCCTTGATATCACCATATCTATTTGCGCACCTTTTTGTAGTTTTTCTTTATCTGCCGGGCATCTCCAAGAAGAGATTTCTGTTGCGATGCCAGAAATGCCTAACTTCTTCTTTATCGCATCGGTATGTAACATGCATACCAACTCAAATGTTTGTCCTTGCCATATCTCAATTCCGTGTGTAAGAAAATTTTTACTCCACCACTGCTCGTCCAAAGAATTATTTGCATTTACAAACTTAAGATAGAATAACGTATAAAAATCTGATAGTCTATAGATTGAATCTTTTGTCTTATTCCCAAATTGATTATATTTCAAAATAAAATCGCATCGTTCTAGATTCTTTAATATTTGTGTTAATGAATTTCCATCTATCTTTGCATATTCTGATATTAAAGAACGTGTTAATCCTTCTTTATGATTTGCTAGTAATTCAACTATTTTTATGTATTTATCTGCGTTTGTAAATAATGCATTATACAACTCATCAAATTCTATATTGAGTATTGCATTTTTTTGAAAGAAAAGTCTATCTATATTTTGAACTAGACTCATATGTGTGTCTAACAAACTCCAATAAAAAGGCACACCACCTAGAATCATATAACCTTGAGTAATTTGATATCTATCCCACGTACAGTTCTTGATACTTAGGTACTGTTCTACTTCATTTAGCGTAAATGGTCTTACGTAAATATTACTTGTAATACGACAATGAAGTCCACCTTGATTTTCTATAAGTTTATCCATCATCCAACTAGTAGCACTACCACTCGCTACAAGTACGATGTCATTTCTTCTGGCTGCCCAACCATTCCAGAAGTTTTCAAACTCTTCTACAAAATCAGAATTAGGGGTATCAATCCAAGGCATTTCATCTATGAAGATAATCTTTTTACGATTTTCATTCACAGATTCTATTAAATCTATTAGTGCATCAAAAGCCTCAGACCAATCCTCAAAATTAGGGAGTGTAGACAACTTCCCATATCGCTTTATAGATTTAGCAAAATTGCGCAGTTGTTTTTTTACAGGTAGTTTATGTCCTCCAACAAAAGAAAAATCATAAGTACGTTTAAAATATTCGTCAACCAAGAATGTTTTCCCCACACGCCTACGACCATATACTATCACAAATTCAGATTGGTTGCTATCAACGCACCTCTGCAATTCTTGAATTTCACGTTCTCTTCCTATTAACTTTTTCATATTGTAAAATTTTGCATAAAGGTAAGAAAAAAAATCCAAAAACACGCAAAAACGAGGGGGTTTTGACCAAATCTATGTTTTTTTTCGAGATTTGGTCATTTTAACATTTCAATTTATTGATAAAAACTATCAACAAGAACACTGCAGTTTCTTACAATTCTCTTAAACTTTTTTCAGTATTTCCTGCACAAAGCAAAGGGCGTGAGTTAGTTCGGAGAAGACAGTGTATTCGTCGGCAGTGTGGGCGTTGTAGTAACCACAACCAATGTTGCAAACTGGAATGCCGAGACCTCGCATTTTTAGTTCCACCACATCGGTTTTGCCTCCCTTTACCATTTGGTATCCGTATTGCGACAAAATGGATTCAGGGATAAAATCTGCAGGGCATAGAAGCGTATCATCTTTGCCTATCTGCACCACATCGCTTGCACCCTTTCTATCTATTTCTAATATGTATCTTGCATCGTCAAAGAAAGACAAATCGCATACACGTGCACCTCTGCAACCCGGAATATCATCAGAGACTTTCTCTTCCAACACAAACAAGGCAACTTTCAACACAGGCTCAGTACGCAAAAGTTGGATTATCATCCACAAACCATTTTTGTCGTCTGCACCGCAACCTACTCTCTCATTAGCCTTATCTACAGCATAAATTACATCGCCATCCACCACAATATCTCACTCACACGGCAAGTGCACCTCATCTAGATGCGCTGCCACGCAAGGATAACTTTCTGCAGTACCTTTTATAAAGAACAGATTACCTATCTCGTCGGTAACCACCTGCATAGGAATGTCCTTCACACTTTCCAATACAAAGGATTTTATCTGCTCCTCATTGCCAGTCTTGGCAGGTATTTTATATAGTTCGGTTAGAAGTTTCATATCAAAATTATTTCTTAAGCCTGCGTTTTTTGCGGGGTTTGAAGTTTGCTTGGAGAGTGCCATCGAGATTGAAGCGCTCGTATTTATCAAGAGCTTGTTTAGACCATAGGGTTATTTGTTTTTTCAGTTTCAATGGGTCTGACTCAAAAACAGGGTCTGCACCATACACATCGGCAAAGCTTGGACCTTTCTTCTCGTAGCAGACTTTTGCAGCCATTTCTATTGACTCATCTACCACTCTATCCTTTTCAATGTGGTTGTGAATGGCATCTGCCAAAGCTTTGGCTTTAAGTAGATGTGCATTGTCGTAAACCAATATTTCGTACCCTATGCGAATGGTTGCAGCATTACAATCTACGCCGCCACCCAAACGCACCATTAGGTTTTTACTTTGCACAGCTTTATATAGGTTTGCGTTGTCTTGTAGGGCAATCACATTTTGTTTCACATCGTTTATCACAACAGAGCATTCTGCCAACGACGCAACCGCTTCGTTTACAATACTTTGGAATACATCTTCATCTTCCTTAAGCACTGTGCTGGCATACGCTACACCACCTATTTCTATGCGATGAGAAAGATTTTTTGCCTTAGCGGTAGCCAATCGGCTAAAATCTACATGTGAGTCTTGTGTTTTTAATGTGCCTAAAACCACAAAGAACCAATGTTTCTCGCCCCTTGCCATGCTTTGCTTTTTAAGAGAAACAAGGTTGTCGATAAAATGCAGTGCCTGCGACTCCACATTTTCCTTCAACTCATAATCTTCTACATTTTCAAGTGTATCACCACTCAAAAGATAAAAATTAAGGGCATCTAACTGACTAGGACTAAGTTCTTTGCTCACAAAGTTGAAACAACCCATCGCCGCCATGCTAAAGGCAAAATTGCTTGGCCCTGCTATATCCGAAGTAGAAATAATAGTGACATTAGAATCACGATTAATAAAACAACCATACTCTGTGTTGATAGGCATGTGCGCCACAGCAAGTGTATCATTTTGTTTATTTGCTGGCACAGTTGAGGATAAATTTACCAAACGCAAATCTGGACTATAATTGACCGCATCTACTATGTCATTCACATTCATACCTGTTTTTACTTGCAAATAGTTCAACGAACGATAACGAGGAACAAATTTGTAAGAAGACGTAGATTGCAACATTCTGTTAAAGGTTTTGCGAATAGCCACACTTGCATCATACAACTTTTTCTCCTCTTCTTCTTTTGCAACCGCATCGCTAAATCCACTCGCCACCAAACCTGCAGGCACAGCAAAAAGAGCAATTTTCAACATAGAAATAAATGCCCATGCTATCTTACCTACCATAGAGATAGGATTATGTACCAAAACATGCTCAGGAGGGTCTTCTAAATACGAAGTAAACGACCACAGCAAACTCTCCCAGAAATTAGCATATACATCTGGTTGAGCAATATGCTCTGCCACGTAAAGAATAACGGAAAAGAATATCGTTAAGATTACTATGAGCTGAATAGAAACCCAAATTTCATCCTTACTGCTATTCAATCCTTTAAAAAAGAAACGAAATCCGCTAGTTAGTGTTGTTTTTTGCATGATTAATTTGTTTGATTTTCGGTTATAATAAACATAAAGATGAGCCCTTTGAGGAATAGCAGCTCACCTTTAAATTTAGAATCTTAATTAAAAGCACTGTTGTATCTTTTTTGTGCTTCTTTAAGTGAAGTATTATCATATTCTATATAAGTATAATATATATAGGCTGATGTCCACTCATTTTTGCTTATCTCTTTCACATTGCAGACAATATTTGGCACAGACTTATATTTTTTTATAACCAGACTTGCTAATTTTTTATTCCGATTTTCTATGGCAAAATCCAATATCTTATCACAGGCAAGATTAAGTGAATTTGCAGATTTAAGGTATAAATTTATATCATAGTACTCTTTGTCAAATTTGCCAATACAGCTTCCATTTTCTTCTTCTTTATAGAATCCTTCTTTAGGACAGAGTCCAAGAAGTGGAAACTCACTTAATAACATTGATATTCTCTGATCTACGTTGGATTCACCAGAATTTAACAAGTAGATAATTTCTTGTCCATACACATAATCTACAGCTTGAAAATACTTAGATTCTATAATTTCAACTTTTTCTAGGTTATTGTAAGTGCGTTCTATAGAAAGACATTTATCTTGTATCTTATCTAGCACTTCATGTGCTTTTAAGAACTCTAACTCTCTACAAGCTGTTTTGTAAGACAAATCAACTTCTAGGAGTTTTGCTTCTTTTTCTCTTGCTTCACGACGCCAATCGTCATCACTACCATCACTACTATCTGAAATAAAACAACTCTCCATAGATACAAGAAGAATGAATGAACAAATAATAGAAAATAATTTACTTAAAATGATTTTTACATCTTTCATAATATAATATTTTAGTTAACTTGTTATTAGATCGTTTATTTATTATTCTTCGTCATTTATTGTTGAAGACTTACTGTCTATTCCTCTAAAAATTCGTTGAAATGTACCACCTATAGCATAACCAATAGAACCGAACAAACTAGTAGGAGGATTGGATTGATACTTTAGACTTGCTGCTTGCACAGCAGCTTCTGCTTCATATTTTGCTTTTAATCTATCTGCATTTATTTCTTCTAGTTCTTTTGCATGCTGTAGTTGTAACTTATACTTTTCAAATTCCATTTCTGCTTTTGCTCTTTTTTCGCATTTTGCCTCGTAAGCATTATATATTTTTTTAGCCTCGGCATATTCAGGTGCATCTATAGGAATTAATTTAAAATAAGCACCTACTTCTGGATTAAATTCATTGCCCGACATACTTATTATAGAATGCATTTCTCCTAAAAATTCTTTAGATTTCTTACGCATCAATTGAACAGACAGATTACCAATCTTATTATTGGCAAATGCATATAATTTTGTACATTGAGAAGGAACACTTTTTGCTAAAGCTAATGCCAATTCTAGTTCACCAGAAGTAACTGCAGTATTAATCTGACTCTTAATAGCTTCTGAATTTTGATTATACCAATCAATAATGCGTGTGCTCGCTGTTTGTAACATCTCTTGGATTGCTGGTGTATTCTTTATCTCTCCAACAGCATTGCGGTTAGCCTGTACAAAACCATCACCAACGCCTAAAATTGATTGATTTGATGTGCCATAAACATCACCTGTAGAAACATTGAGTACTACAAATGTGATATCATACCCAACCATCATTCTTTGAGGGATAGTAGATGTAACACTTCGTTCTGTCTGAGTAATTTTAGCTCCTAAAACAAAATCTGGATTTATACCAATACCACTAATACCATTTTGACTTGTCATTTGAAGCATTTTCATACTTATAGCATCTGCTATCTCTTGGGTAATATCTTCACCTTGTAATTCTGGCTGTAATACACTAATTTTAACACCACGCCCAAATAAAAGTGTATCGATATTTATATCTGCTTTTTTCTTGTTTATTGCTACAATTCTTTCTTCTTCTGTAAATGAAGAAGTGCGTTCTACTGGTTTAAATCTCATACCAGTATCATTTGATTCTTTGGTATTACAAGACACCAAAGACAATTCAGCTATTAATAATGCTGTAATTATTTTTAAAATATTTCTCATTGTCTAAAATTTATTTCAACGTAAACCTTCAATAGTTAACACCACTTCTCCCAATCCTTGTGTTTGATTAGAACATTTTAATCCAAGATTACGACGCAGATTCTTTATCATATCTCGTGTCCAATCATATACTCCATATTGAGTGCCATCTTCGTTAAAATATTTAATTCTACAATTTACAAAATACAATTCATTTTGTGTATTTGTTTGCATTTTGTAAGCCCCTTTAACTGTATGAACCTTCACATAGTCTATAATCCAATCTGCATATGTATCACCTTCGATACTTTCATCAGAAAGTTTAACATTAGAGCCTTTAGCTACTGTAACTCTCATAGTAACCTCACGACCACGTGTTACAATATCATTGAAATATTTTAACAAACTATTTTTAAATTTTGGCAACTCTTCATTAAGGCTAGTTTTTATTGCATCTATTCTAGAAGAACCTTGAAGATCATGTTGATTGATTGTTGCTACAACCTTGTTGGTATATGCATCGTAAGCTGTTAGGGTATAATTAATCTTCTTATTATTTCTAGAATTATTCACGTTATAACTATGAACCCTCACTAAAGAATTCGCGCCTTTATCATATGATAATTCTACCACAATATCAGGCCTTAAAGTAGAAAGTAGTATTGTTTTTGCGTCTTTTGCATATCCACTAACTTTATCTAACGCATCTTGTGTATTTATTTGCTTTATTGATTGTTCAAAATCATTTAATGGGAATTCAGATTCTATAAAAGCCTCTTGAATAGTAGAAATAATAGGTCTTGCATCATCATCTACTACTACAAATTTTTGAAAATTACGAATTATATTTTCTTTACCGCCATTATTTACCACTTTTAAACAACCCAAATCATGCAACGTCTTATCACTTGGTAATATCATAATAACAGGTTTTGCCTGCTCTATCGCATTTAATTCCGAATTTACAAACTCATTTAAATTTCCAGCAACAGATGATATTAGACTTTTGTTCTTACCTTCACTAGAACAACCTACTGAAACAATCAGCAATACAAAAAGAATAAAACTTTTAATTAACTTCATAACGTATATAATAATTTATTTCTTACAACTGTAGTTATATGAACTATACAAACTAATTTGGGTAATTTATATTAGAATTAACAATTTGATTAAATATATCTTGTGAACTTTTATTTATAATATCTTGTGGTGCAATACGAGCACTTTGACGTGTTATTTTTGCATTTTCACTTCTACGCATCTTCACAATATGCATTTTATCAAGTATATCAGCAATATCTGAACAGGTAGGGCTTGGTAGTAGTTTTAATGCTTTTACAATATCAGATACTGGCACAGTATGTTCATCTATAAAAATATCATTATATTTAAACTTATCACCTTTATTTAGATTTATATATACCTTAGATTTTGAAGTTCCTTTATAGGTTTCTACATTTGAAATACTATTATTAGAAACTACTCTATCTTGATAAACATAATCTCTAATATTTGGAAGCGCAGACACTCCTTTTACTATATTATTCCACAGAGCAGAAGCGTCAATAGTTACATGAATATTTGTATCTGGCAGAATATATTGCCTAATACATTGACCAAGTAAATAATTATATGAGATTGTATTTACATTGTTATTATTTGTATTTTTAGCTAGATTTTCTAGAGCTAGTTTTATCATTTCCACAAGTGGAGTATTGTATTTTTTTCTCATATTTATAAAATATAAATTATTCTATAAAGTTTGTCATCATTTAGAATTTAACTAATTAAAAGCACTATTGTATTTTTTTTGTGTTTCTTGAATAGGTCTTTTATCATATTTTATATATGATGTACTTTCATGAAATTTTATCCCTTCTTTTACATCACCACGACTTCCTTCTATTATGTAAGGTACTGATTTAATCTTTTTGACAATCTTAGTTGCTAAAGTTTTATTTCCTTGCTCAATACAATAATCTAATGCCTTATTACATACTGTATTATAGAGTGCAACTGATTCAGCATATGCCATGATTTTATAATATTCAGGATGGTAGCGATAGAGAAGATCTTCTGTAAAGCCCTCTCTTGGTGCTGTTCCAATGATAGGAAAATCACTAAGTAAGATTATTATCTTCTGACTAATATTTGATTCATCTGAATTAAATAAATAAGTAAGCTCTTGTGTGTATATATAATCTACTGCTTGGAAGTATTTCTGTTCATTAAATGATCCGTCACTCAAATATTTTTCCTGAAGTTTATCAAGATTTTCATGTGCTGTTAAGAAATCTAACTCTCTGCACGCTTTCTTATAAGCTAATGTAACTTCTAGGATATATGCATCTTCTGCCTCTTCTTCGTCTTTTTCATCTTTTTCATCTCCAGTAGAACATCCTGTAAAAATTGACACTAAAAATAACATCAATGTAGAGAAGAACATTATTTTTTTGATTTTTGTATTCATAATTTATATATTATATTTAAGTAATTATCTAATATTTTTAGTTTTATCCTCGCTTTAAACAACTCAAAGAAACGACAGCAGGTAAAATAATTTACTATTCACTAATACCACGAAAGTCATTTATTTAACTATCGGGGTATTACAATATTATCAACACTTTCTCTTTACAAAGACTTTAATGTCTAGTAAATCTAAAAACAAATCTCAAACTTTGCATTACTTCAGAAATAGCAATGAACCAATATGCAATATTATAACCTGTTGTATATATTTCCGCTTTATATGGCACATCTACAAACCAACTTCTAATATAGTTTCCCACAAATAAGAGTCCATCAACTACGCCATGCCAAATACCATATTCAACATCAGGCTCAATCACCCATCCACCAGCATTAGCCGCCCACGATAAAAGCACATTACCAAGACTAACTACTAAAACACCCAATAATAATTTTAATAAAAATTTCATAACATGATATGGTTACCTTTACACCATAAGGTTTTAATCATAAATTACTATATTTTATTATAAAAATTTAAAACAATTTTAACAGGGCAAAGAAAAAAAAAGCGACAAAAACAAGTTTTAACCAAGGTTTTTGAGGATTTTTCTAAAAATTTTTTAGCCCTTTTTGGCTCTAATTGTAGTCTAAAAAAGTGTAACCGTCTCCCAATACTCATAAAATAGAAATGTGTCGCCTATTTTTAAAAATAAACGACACATTGTTATATTTTTTTATTAAAACCTCTTAATTACTTCCTGCACAAAGCAGAGGGCGCGAGTTAAGCTCCACGTCAATATGTGAGACATGTCTCACTTTTTTGAAATGAAATCCACCAGTCTGCCAACTAGTTTCCAACAGTTCTGTATTTACAGCATTGATAGTTTTCTCTTTGGTTCTAGCCCATATAGGCGTGCCAAGTCGCGGTCGAGCACTTACCTTCTTAGGATTATTAATAAGACGCATTCATAGAATTTCTATTGGGTTTTAGATTTGTGTTCCAGGCACAATAATAGAATTATCTACGATTCTTATTCCATACGAGGTATCTCTTACTTTTCCTGGTTGTGCAACAAGAATTTTCTTTTCTACTAGATCTTTTATATCTCTGGCGGCTGTATCTGGAGAAACTTTGGCGTGTTTTGCCCAATTTTTAACTGTTAATTTACCTATATATCCGTCAAGATATACATTTAAAACAGTTTTTTGCCTATCAGTAAATATTGTCTGAGCATTTATCTGCCAAAACACTGCCTTATTAAGAATAGAAGATAAAAGAGTCTTAGAGTCATCTATAGCTCTAGACATGCACTGCAAATACCACATAACCCACAATGTAATATCACAATCGCCTTTTTGACTTTTTTCTAAGATTTGATAATATTTCTTCTTTTCCTTGCTTATTTGCTTAGACATACTAAAATATCTCAATTGAGAATCATCTACTTGACTTAATGCCATATCAGCAATAGCTCTACTGATGCGTCCATTCCCATCATCAAAAGGGTGAATAGTAACAAACCAAAAATGTGCTATAGCAGATTTAATGTAATCATTTTGAACTCTTGAATTAAACCAATCTAGAAAACAATTCATCTCATTTGATATAAACTCAGGTTCTGGTGCTTTATAATGAATCTTTTCTCTTCCCATCATACCTGATACAACTTCCATTGAATCAACCCGATACTTTGCAACATTTATTTTTTGCATTCCACTATATCCTGTAGGAAATAAACAATTATGCCAAGCAAACAAACGCTCATGTGTTAAGGATTGATTGCATTTGGTTATAGCATCAATCATCATTTCCACAACACCATCAATATATCTTGAAGATTGAACCTCATTTTTTAATTCTATACCCATTCTCCTTGCCACAGAAGAACGAACCTGTTCTGTATTTAAGATAACACCTTCTATTTCTGATGAAGATACGATATCGTGTGTAATAGTTTCTACACTAGCCATTTGTCTTTCTTCAAAACCAATAGAAGACAACATTCCAGATAGAAATCCTGCTTTTCTATTCACTTCTACCAACAAAGGAGTAACAATAGCAATATCCCATGTAAAATTTGGCCAATTTGAGTTTTGATGTATATACATAAATATTTTTTTTGCAAATATACAAATTTGCGCCTAATAAACCGCAGATTTTGCGGACTAATAACCGCAAAAAATACAATTTTCTGAAATTAATTATTAAGAATCATTGCAAAAACATGGTTATTATGGAGATTCAATAGAAAATTTTAGATTTCCTACATTCCTAAACCTCCTTCTTCGACAGGAGACGATGCTAGCTGAATTGCAGCTTTAAATATTTGAGTTTCTTCGTGTAGATTCATATATATTCCAATTAGTTTTATTTGGTAAGACAATTTCTGTGATGGGTAGTTTATAGGTTGTAAGACCATTTAGCGACATTCTTATAGCAGTAGAATACAATCCTAACTGCTCAAAAATAGCACCAACTAC
>JAEIGA010016297.1_pt1 | contig 11313 bp, 8 predicted proteins | sample 9270691 | NCBI WGS metagenome assembly JAEIGA01 (sample SAMN17057246, study PRJNA624740) | gut metagenome | biome: biome; isolation source: fecal sample | host: Bos grunniens | place: China: Xizang | collected 2019
ATTCTTCAGGCATATGACAGAGCAGTAGAGGCTGCTGCTACACGTAAGAACGCTGAGTTTGTAAGACCTATCATCAATAACTTCTTCTTCAACGAGCCAATGCTTACTCCCGAGACTGACCAGCAGATCGCTCAGGCAATCTGCAACCAGCTTACTGCACCGGTTCTCAACCAGATGCTCCCACAGCTCCTCACCGAGCAGAACGTTCTCGTTCTTTTCAACGGTCCTGAGAAGGAGGGTCTTGTAAACCCAACTGAGGCTGAACTTGCTGAGGTATACGCTGCCGCAAAGAACGCAGAGATTGCTGCTAATGCAGAGGAGAGCGTAAACGAGCCTCTTCTTGACGAGAGCGCACTTAAGGGTGCTGCTGTGAAGAAGGAGAAGCCAGGTATTTACGGAGAGACAGTCTGGACTCTCAAGAATGGAGTGAAGGTTATAGTCCTCCCTACTGACTACAAGAAGGACCAGGTCATCATCAACCTCTCAATGGACGGTGGCAGAACTCTGATTGCAACTGAGGATCTCCCTTCATTCGAGGATAATATCTGGAAACTCTTCTTGAGAAACTGCGGTCTTTCAAAGTTCTCAGGTACCACACTTCCTAAGATGCTTGCAGGTAAGAGCGCAGGTGCCAGTCCATTCATCTCAAGCCTCAGTCATGGTATTTCGGCATCAAGCACACCTAAGGACATCGAGACTGCACTCCAGCTCCTCTATCTTACATTCACTGATCCAAGATTCGACAATGATGAGTACCAGACAGGACTCGAGCAGATCAAGGCTATCCTTCCTAACATTAAGCACGATCCTGACTTCCAGTTCCAGACTGAGAAGGAGAAGATCTTCTATGGCAACAACCCTCGCGTGATCTCACTCAACGAGGATGTTCTTGAGAAGGCAAACATTGAAACAGTAGAGAGAGTTTACAGACAGCTCTTCAAGGATGCCGCGGGTGCTGAGGTGACTATCATCGGTAATGTTGACCTTGCTACACTCAAGCCGCTTGTAGAGAAATATATCGGCTCGCTTCCTAAGGGCAAGAAGGCTACTGACTGGAACGCCGAGAACTGCATTTCAGTGACTAAGGGCCAGATCGAGAAGACTGTAAACCTCCACATGGAGACTCCTAAGTCAACCGTTCACCAGCTCTACACTGCTTATCTCCCTGTTGATATCAAGACAAGCGTTACACTTGATGTGGCTAACTACATCCTCGACATGATCTACACAAAGACCATCCGTGAGGAGCAGGGCGGCACATACGGTGTGGGTTCAGCACTCCAGGGCAGAAGAAAGCCATATTCAAGAATCGACTTCCACGTACTCTTCACTACTAATGTAGAGCAGGCAGAGCTCCTCAGCCAGATCGCTATCGACGAGCTTAAGAAGTTTGCCGAGAACGGTCCTACCCAGGAGTACTTCAACATGGCTATCGAGAATCTCAAGAAGAATCTTCCTGAGCAGCGCATCAGCAACTCATACTGGCTCAGCGCAATGAACCACTACTATGAATATGGTGTGGATTATGACAAGGAGTATGAGGCTGCTATCAACTCTGTAACACCGGAGGATATCAAGAAGCTTCTTCAGGCTGTCCTTGCAGAGAATAACTTTATAGAGGTTACGCTTGCTCCACAGGAGTAGGCGTTGCCTTTACACAATAAAAATCGTCGGGCCCTTCAGCAGAAGAGCCCGACGTATTTTTTTGCAGTTCAGTGAGGATTACTCACCAGCTACGATTGCTCCCATTGGGCAAGCGTCAGCACATGTTCCACAATCGATGCATGCATTAGGGTCGATCTTGTAGATGTCACCCTCTGAAATTGCTCCTACCGGGCACTCTGGAAGGCAGGTACCGCAAGCAGCGCAGTCTTCTGTAATTCTGTAAGCCATTGTAATAAATATTTAATGTAAGTTAATGATTCAACTCTGGTGCCGAATGTTTCGGAACTGCAAATTTAATGATAAATTTGAATAATCAAACAACGAGCATCTGATGTTTTGTACTATCTTTGTTGTATATAAAGACTTTCAGAAGAATTCATGATGAAAAGATATATCATTTCCATACTGCTTTCACTACTGTCAGTTTCAGGATTTGCACAGGAAAAGATCAGTGCCAATCTTGAAATAGACAAGAGCATACATGATTTTGGCGACGTTCTGATAGATGATGGCCCTGTTTCATGCACATTCACCGTGAAAAACATAGGACAGACTCCTGCCGTAATCTACAATGTTGTTTCTTCATGCGGATGTACTGATGTCAAATGGACCCGCGAGCCTCTCCGTCCGGGAGAAAACGGAAAGATCAGCGTCACATATTCCAATGATGAAGGTGCATATCCGTTCGACAAGACCCTCACAGTATATTTCTCAGATGTAAACAAACCTTACATTCTTAAGGTAAGAGGTGTTGCTCACGCAAAGAAGAAATCTCTCGAAGAGCTGTACGGAATCCGTCTTGGCCCGATCGGCATCAAGGAGACTTATTTCAAATGTGGCAATATCGAGCAAGGAGGAATGCGTAGTGACTTCACGACCATAGCAAACCTTTCCAATCAGCCGGTCAAGGTGGATTTCACTGATATATCCGAAAACCTCACTGTTACAGTCAAGCCTGATCCGATTCCGGCGCGAAGTACAGCCGAGTTGGAATTTACAGTGAAGGCTTCCAGAGACAAATGGGGCAGGAACAATTATTGGGCTGTACCATTGATAAACGGAACCAGGTACACAGCAAGCAATGGTGACAAGCGCCTCGGCTTCTGGGCTTTCACAAAAGAAGATTTCAAAAGTCTCAGCGAAGAGGAGAAATCCAAGGGACCAAGACCGATGTTCGAGTCAAGCACATGGTCCTTCGGAAAGATCAAGGCTGGAGAGACAGTCCACGCTACATATCAGTTCACCAACAAGGGAGAGAAGACATTCTGCGTATATAAGGTGGACATAGACGCATGCAAATGGTCACACAGTTCGATTCCGGCAGCCAAACCCGGCGAAACTGTCAGTTTCAGAGTCCATCTGGACACCACAGGCATGCCAAAAGGAGAATCTCTCACCATTGTTACGCTTACCACCAACTCCCCTCTCCGCCCTATCGTGAACCTGTTTATATCCGGTTGGATCGAATAATATGCACCTGATCGTTGACATTCTAAGAAATACCATTCTCATCACCGGCCTTGTGGTTGTGATGATGATGATGATCGAGTCCCTCAATATAGAATCTAAAGGACTTTTTTTCAAAGGTCTGAAAAAGACAAAAGTAGGCCAGGTGATCTTCGGTGCCCTTCTGGGTTCAATACCGGGATGCATGGGAGGTTTTGCTACGGTATCACTGTACACCCACAAGATGTTCAGCTTCGGAGCTCTCATAGCCATGATGATCGCATCTTCCGGCGACGAGGCTTTCGTAATGCTGGCAATGATCCCGGAGAAGGCTCTTCTCATTTTCGCAATTCTGTTTGTTGTGGCAGTAGCATCAGGTGTTCTTACCGACCTGATCGGCGACAGACTGCACAGCAGAAAATGTCACAAGTCAGACCACAGCGAGTGTGGCGAGGCATCCGACTGCACTGAGGGCTACGCAATCCATGACGTTGAGCATAGCAATTGCTCACACGAGCATAACACCAGTTGCAATCACGAACATCATGCTGAAGCAAAGGCTGACGAATCATCCCTCAGATCCGGAAAAAGGCATTACGGATGGAAGAGAATTTCCATGCTGGTCGGTCTGGCAATATTCATCACAGCCCTTGCAGGAGGCAAATTAGGTCATGACCATAGCGCACATGCCGGAGCAGGTACAGAATGCACTCACAACCATGCAGGATCGCACGAGCATCACGACCACGCATGCGCCCACGACCATCATACAGCCAACTCGCACGAGCATGGAAAGACCTTCGACCTGCTGAGCGAGGATTGGATGAATGTGCTCTTTGCAGGACTCAGCATATACGTACTCATCGTTCTGCTCTTTGCCTCGGATCATTTTGTTGAAGAGCATCTGTGGAATCATATCATCAAACGACACCTACTGACAATATTCCTCTGGACTGCAGGAGTTCTCCTTGCAGTCGGAATAGGATTGCAGTATGTAAATATTGATACGTGGATCAGCGATAACACTGCATTGATGATAATCCTTGCTACATTGATCGGCATTATTCCGGAATCAGGCCCTCATATGATCTTTGTCACTCTATATGCGACCGGACTTGTTCCGCTTCCCGTACTCCTTGCAAGCAGCATTTCACAGGACGGTCACTCGTCCCTGCCTTTGATTGCAGAGAGTCGCAAAAGTTTCCTTTGGGCCAAGCTGATCAACTGTGCTGTGGCATTAGCTGTCGGATTCGGAGCCATGCTATTCTTCTGACTGACAGGTATATAAAAAATAAATGAGACTCGGCACTCACGTGCGGCGTCTCATACTAACCACATAATTAATACCACTAAAACTAATAACCAATCGATTGTGAAATGTTTGGATATCATTTCGACCAATCTCGATGCGAAGGTAGGGACAATTTTTCTAACTTCCAAATTTAATTGGTATATTTATTGAAATTTTTCATTTTTCATAAAAACAGATGGTTATGAAAATTAAAGACATACACGCCAGGGAAATTCTTGATTCCCGCGGCAATCCCACAATCGAAGCTGAGGTAGTCTTGGAAAACGGAATTATCGGATCTGCGTCAGTTCCTTCCGGCGCTTCAACCGGAGAACACGAGGCCCTGGAACTTCGCGACGGTGATCCTCACCGCTACTTTGGCAAGGGCGTACTTAAAGCCGTTGCAAACGTCAACGACACCATAGCATCCGCACTGATAGGAATGGACGCATCAGACCAGAGCGCCATTGACAGGAGAATGATTCTTCTTGACGGAACCGAAAACAAATCCAGACTGGGCGCGAATGCCATTCTTGCCGTATCCCTTGCAGTTGCAAAGGCTGCTGCCGCAAGCATTGGAGAGCCCCTGTACAGATACCTCGGAACATCGAACTCTGACATTCTGCCTGTTCCGATGATGAATATCATAAACGGAGGTTCGCACAGTGACTCCCCTATCGCATTTCAGGAATTCATGATCAGACCAGTCGGAGCATCCACATTCAGAGAGGGACTCAGGATGGGTGACGAGATATTCCAATGCCTTAAAAGACTTATTAAAGAACGTGGTCTTAGTACAGCTGTCGGCGACGAAGGTGGCTTTGCTCCCCTTCTGAATGGAATCGAAGATGCCCTGGAACTTATAATGATGGCTATTGACATGGCCGGATATTTACCGGGCAAGGATGTGACGCTTGCGATGGACTGCGCGTCATCTGAATTCTACAAGGACGGCATCTACGACTACAAGATTTTTGAAGGCGAGAAAGGCAAGAGACTGGACAGAGAGCAGCAGGTTGCATATCTTAAGAATCTTGTGGAGAGATATCCGATTGACTCCATAGAGGATGGAATGTCGGAAAATGATTGGCTGGGATGGGTAAGACTCACTCAGGAACTGGGTGGAAGATGTCAGCTTGTGGGTGACGATCTGTTCGTAACAAATGTCCACTATCTGAAGAAAGGCATTGAGATGGGATGCGGAAATGCAATTCTGATCAAGCTCAACCAGATAGGTTCGCTTACAGAAACTCTTGAAGCAATAGAACTTGCACAGAGGAACGGTTACAAGACCATTATCTCTCACAGATCCGGAGAAACTGAAGACACTACCATAGCAGACCTTGCAGTTGCCACAAGAAGCGGTCAGATCAAGACCGGATCTCTCAGCAGATCAGAAAGGACTGCGAAGTACAACAGATTGCTTAAAATTGAGGAGGATCTCGGTGACGACGCAATTTACGGACTGAACTAAACGTCTTAGATGCGTTGTTCCAAATCAGCGGACATGGGCTGCACCGAGTCTGCTAAATCTGAAAATGATATTATAAAGTTAAAAATTGCAACAAAAATTTGGAGGTTCCAGATTTTTGTTGCATCTTTGCATCCGCTTTCGGGGGTATAGCTCAGTTGGCTAGAGCACCTGCTTTGCAAGCAGGGGGTCGTCGGTTCGACTCCGACTATCTCCACCAACAAAAACCGTCTTAGAAAACTCTAAGACGGTTTTTGTTTTCTATGTATATCATCACTTACTCTCTTGTGTGACTTTCATATCGTCCACTAAGTTACGATCCGTTGTGTTCTCTTCTGCTGTCAAGATCAGTTCGGCCCCAGCCTTGTCAAGCATGCTGACAGTCAGCCAATCGAATCTATTGATTTTAATAAATCCAAGGTTCCAAGGTCGTACTATAGGCATAAAACATTGGCAAATCCGGATTGGATTCCTTGCCATCCGTTATATCGACAAACTGAAATTCATGGTAGAACTCGAACTCGTCCACTACATCACGGGTCTGAAGAGGAATCTCTTTCATATGAAGACAGTTCATCATGCCATATGGACTGCCATACACTCCGCCGCCCTTGAATTCCACCATATACGTCCTTACAGTCTGCACTCCGGCAGCAGAAGGCTGGCCAGCCTCGTCTGCAGTAAACTCAAGTTCCAATGCGACAGTTGTCTGATAATTGATGAAGCGATATCTTCCGTCGAACATATACTCAATCCCGCTACTCTCCGAGATTCGTCTACAGATCTTGACCACATCATCCGGAGCATCATATTCAAATGCCAATATGATTCCTTTTGCCAGACTGTTCTTAGTGTCACGCACCTCCAGCATGTGAAAGGCCCTGATGATGTGAACATACACATGCAGTGATTCTCCAGTACCATTATCCGTAACAGTAATTTCAGTATCACCAAGCATATTCGGAATAAGAGTGACTTTCGCAGGATTCACCTCAAGTCCGTCCATGACCTTATTAGTCACGCTTTCCTTTTCATAGGAATAGCTCAGATATTCCGGATCGGATATGTTGATCGTATGACTCTTGCCCTTACCGCCATAAAACTCCAGCACATAAGGCGAGCTGCTTGCGATGGGAACATAAATATGACATCCGTCTGTCTCAATAAGCCCAGATTCGGAATTATACATTCTGAACGGCTGGCCGTCATAATAAGGGTTATACTTGCAGGCAGTGAAGGCCATGACAGCTGCCAGTACTATATATATGAGATTCTTCATGATTATCTGTTGTTTTCGATAAATTCACGGGTGATCCAATCAGTTTCCACAATGGAAACACCTGCAAATGCACCATATCCGTTTGTGATATTGGAATAGCAGAAGTTTATAGGAGCCAGACCGGCAAACATGCTTGCATTGTCAATTATCAGCTCCTGCGCCACCTTATACTTATAAAACTCCTGAGTCATCGTATATAGAACCAGCTTATTCCTGTCTGTATACTTATAGACCCCTGTTTCATTTCCATATTCGTCATATATGATTGATTCGCCTTCTTCCGGGAAGAATTCTTCATATGATTCATACGAACCATATCCATAAGTCGGAGGCACAAGCAACATCACAGCCCTTTTCCCATCAAATATTTTTCCATCCCAGGCTGAAAGATAATCGTCCTTGATACTGATATCGATTCCCTGCATTGTAGATGCAGCCATATCATAATCGAGATACATATCAAATCCAGCACTCCTATATATACGGGTGTATGGATCAGTCGGATGCATCACACTATATTCATTGAGAATCTGCAAGCCATAGGCATATTCCCTGCTGGATTCATCCAAGGTGACAGATATCATATTGATCTGTCTTGTACCATTGTCTGTTGTATAGTAGTCAATCCTCCTGTCAGGGAAGAGTTCCGGTATCGAGGTCTCGGCATAGACTGTCTTGAATCCTTCCGATGCCACCTGGATGCTCATTTTGTCACCAGGCTGTGGAGAATGATAAGCTATATAGCTGTTTTCAGATACGACCGAATTGACGATGACGGGCTGTACCGGCACTTCCTGTCCGTTCACCGTAAATGTGATTTCAGGTTTGAAATCCGGCGTCAATGCAGTATTGGACCTTGAATAAGCAGGTTCCACCCAGAAGCTGACAGAATTACTTTCGGTTCCGGGAAAGGATTCCAGATAGATTATAGGCTCATCTTCCAAATCAAGGTCAAATGCCTTCAGACATGAAGACAGGCAGAACGACATCAATATCATGTATATATATCCTCTTATCTTCATATCATTAAAATTTAAGGGTGTAACTGAATGTAGGAATTATCGGAATAATGCCGATAGAAGTTCCGTAAATCGCTACGATCTTTCTATCAAGACTCTTATATTCCTCACTTGCAGTTATAGCATTTGCCCTGCAATAAGCATTATACAGACTGAGATTCCAGATGCTTGTATTGCCTCTCTTTGTGTTCTTCACGAAATTGAATCCAAGATCAAGCCTATGATAATCAGGAAGTTTCACATTATTAGGCTCAGTGAACAATTCTTCTCCCGACGCTGTTTCATGAGTTGCAATAGTCATTCTGTTTCCGCTATGCCAGTTCCAGGCTCCATACAGTTCGAAACGCTTTCCGAACTTGTGCCTTGCCATAAGGGTCAGCTTATGTCGATTGTCGTTCCTGTCACGATACCATCCAGGATAAAAGTCCTCGAAATTTCTCTGAGACCAGGAAAGTGTATAGTAGACATTCGCCTGAGTTCTGCCGTTGCTGTATCCAAAATCCAGCTCCGCTCCCCATGAGCGTCCCTGGCCTGTTCTGTTGCTTGACTCCCAGTCTGTAAGAGGAGGAAATATGGCATAAGTTCCGGCGTACTCGATAAGGTTGTACATATGCTTGTACCATCCTTCAAGATTCAGATGAATCGTAGGGCTAAGGTTGGAATAGAATCCTCCTGCCACCTCTCTTGAACGGGATGGACGCATCCTTGATGTTGATGGAAGCCATATATTTGTCGGAAGGTCTATATAGAGAGAAGACACAAGATGTGTAGGCTGGCTCATTTCCGTATATGAAACCTTGGCTGACAACTTATCGTTGAATGAATATTTCATTGCAAAACGCGGCTCAAGTGAATGCCATGCCTTCTTCCCTGTGAAATAAATACTGTAACGGAGGCCTGCATTTATCGAGAAGTCGTCATTAACCGCTATCTCGTCTTCAGCATAGAGTGTTGCCTCGAAAGTGTTGTATTTCAATGAATCCGAATAAGGCACATACCTTTGGGTGATGTCATTGACAGTGATTTCTGTGAGTGCGGTCGAGTTTGGCCTGTAAAGATGACATTTGGCAGTTGCACCGTATCTCAAGGTATGTTTTGAATGGACCTTGTGATGAAAATCTGATCTGATGCCTATATCATGGAGATCCGAATTATAGAACTGTCCTATCATCTGTGTTTCATCGGGTTCAATGCTCTCATTGCTAAAGCCCAAGTGTGAAATGGATGAACTGTAATAGAGTCTTGAAGACATCAAGAGCTTGTCATTGATATTGTAGTCCCAATTCAGTGATCCCAAGGTATTTCCCCATGAAAGAGAGACGTCCGTTATCTCTCTTCTGGTTACATATTCTTTCTGTTCGTCTAACGTAACAGACTCATAATCATCAAGATATTTAAACACATCCCTTCCGGTATAGAAATTTGCTGTAAGCTTGTTATCCTCTGAAAATTTGTGAGTGATCTTAGCATTGAGGTCTGTGAATGCGTATCTCAGATTCATCTTATCCGGCTTGTTTCTATTGTTTATTGTAGCAACGACAGGAATCGACAAGGTTTCTGTCCAGGTACGACGCAAGCCTAAATTAAAGGATGTCTTGTTTTTGTAGATAGGTCCTTCCAGCTGAAATCTTCCGTCAATAAGTCCTAATGCGAATGTTCCGTGATACTCCTCAAAGTTTCCATCCTTAGTTGTAATATCGACTACTGAGGACATCTTTGAGCCGTATCTTGCAGGAAAACCGCTTTTATAGAAGTCGAGACTTTCAATTACATCCGAGTTGAACGATGAAAACAGTCCAAGAAGATGGCTGACCTGGTATACGGGAACTCCGTCCAAGAGAAAAAGATTATCGCTGCCATCACCTCCATGCACATAAAATCCAGAAAGAAGCTCAGTTCCTGATGATACTCCGGGCATAAGCTGAAGGGTCTTGATTACATCGGGAGTACTGAAAAGAGCGAATCCGGAGTTTAAGTCCTTATTGTTTATTCGTTTAAGACCAGTCTGAGTCGAATTCCTCTTCGGATCCAGCTGTAGAGTGATTACGGATTCATTCAAGGTGTCGTGCTGTTCCTCGATAAAGATCGTATAGTCCTTGGGCTTCTTTCTTGAATCAGCCTTAGTCAGAACCACATATTTCTTCATTATCTTATAGCTGATATCAGATTCCTTGAAAAGAGCTGCCAGACACGCATCCAAGCCTTTATCTTCAGACTTAGAATTCAAGGCTGAGATCTCACTCAAAGCTTTCCCATTATAGTCTTCGTCGATATCCAACGAAGAATCATACACAAAATTGACCCCGTACTCCTTATTGAGATATTCCATCTCAGATCTCAGAGTCATGGTCTTCTGCTGGGCAGCAGCTGAGAATGTCAATGTTGTCAGAGTTATTAATAATAGTAGAAGATGTTTCATCCTTTTAATTTTAGTAAACCACTCATAAGACGTGATAGAGCTCAAATAATACTATGTATCTGAATGTAAATTTACAAAAATTTCATGCTCAAAATGTCTCTGTTGTGTGTAAATTGACATGTTCTCGGTCAAAAGGTGCGCATAATCTCCCGATCGGAATCTACCTAAATCAGGAAAATGACTCAGCGTGGATCACAACTCCCTGACACACACCGACTTCCTTACACCACGTGCTCCCTTCTGGCGGCACGTGATTCTTGTATATTACTGATAATCAATCGAATACACTCCACAGAGTTGTCATCCTTGAAAAAGCCACTAATTAAGGATGAGGTGCCGACATTGGTAGAGTCATCCTTGAAAAGGTCGGATTTTAAGGATGAGTGTAGAGATGCCTGATGCTGCTCTCAACCTGCTGAAACTGCTGCATGCGGTAAGCAGTAAGGACTTCAAAAGTCCTGTGTGACATTCGTAAACAATACCACTCAGGGAATATATACAGCAATACCCCGTGGGGGATATATGTAGATCAAAAGTCCAGGGGGGTCATGTTGAGAGCGATACACTCAGGGACATGAATATAACAAAACACCCCGTCATCGGATGATGACAGGGTGTCGTATAAGAAAGTGGCAGCTACCTACTCTCCCACCTGGTGGGGCAGTACCATCGGCGATGGTGAGCTTAACTTCTCTGTTCGGAATGGGAAGAGGTGGATCCTCA
>JAEIGA010016298.1_pt1 | contig 11313 bp, 18 predicted proteins | sample 9270691 | NCBI WGS metagenome assembly JAEIGA01 (sample SAMN17057246, study PRJNA624740) | gut metagenome | biome: biome; isolation source: fecal sample | host: Bos grunniens | place: China: Xizang | collected 2019
AATCTTCGTTCAACACCTTCATGGCAGCCAAATCTTCCATATCACGCACTGAATATTTGCCGCGCACGAATTGGCCACGAAACATACCGACAATCTCTATCATGCGGCTGCCTTTTTGTTGTATTTCTGAATCAACCGCTCATCCCATACACGCCGGCCGGCTGCCATATCCAATTCGCGCGTACCGGTGTGCCATACTTCTTTGCCCGACACCGTTGTATTTGCTGGTTCGCCGCGCGCGGCGGCGACCACAATATCGTTGGGCAACGATCGCATAAACTGCAACGCGGCCAAACATTCGGCATCTGTAATGCCGGGAACATAGAATTTATTTGATAATCTGGATTGAACTTGTCTTAATTGTTGTGTGTGTGTGGACACTTTATCGCGCGTGCGCGCGTTATTACACACACATTTATGTGTATCATTATCATATTCATTATCAGTTCGTTTTGTTCCTGTTTGTTCAACAAAATGAACATTTGTTCGTTTTGTTCCTGTTTGTTCGTTTTGCTGCGCCGCACGAACAACGCCGCTTTTCCGGCCGGCGGCTGCGCGTTTTGAACAAACATCGCGCCATTTTTCTTGGTCTTTGTCTAACTGGCCTTTGATAAACCGAAACGCCATTTTTACATCGTTCGGCAAATCCTTAAAATGTTCTTCAAACGCGTCTGTGTCGCCGTGGATTTCATAGTTAAATATCAAATCCAGCAACATTCCCTTCCTGTCCAGTGGCAAATCCTGCAACGCATCATAGAACGATGTGTATAACACAAAACTGGTTTTATCTTTGCTCAACATGGCATCCCTTCCTTTTCTTCGTATTCGTGCCGGTATTTTTATAAAACTGCCGGAAATACGCGGTTATTTTTTCTAATTTTTGTTTTTTCTCTTTTTCAATCGCTATTCTCTTTTCGTCTATTTTTGATACCATCGCTACGCGTTGTTCTGATGTCAATTCCCCAACTGCCCACAAACGGTCAATAATCCCGATTGCGCGATCTGAATCCTTGATATACAAAACAACCCTATGTTTTCTTGGTTTTGGCATCTTCGTCGTCTTTCTTTATCAATCTCACTTTTTTGAACGCCGACCGCTTCAAACTTTCGTATTGGCGCGGCAACAATCCCAAAAAATCCTTTGCTTCTTCGTCGGTCAATTTCCCGCGCAAACATGCGCGGATTTCGGCTTCTGTTTGGCTCAAACTGTACCGAAACATCTCGGTTTTTATGCTCTGTGGCATATTTACCCCCTGTACGGTATAACCCCATCGCCACCCAAAACCCAGCGCAACGCGGCGATTTCACGCAATATCTGCATCAAAAGCGCTTCTGATATTGCTTGGTTGCCGGCATACGCGTCATACTGGCGTTCCAGTTGGTCAATCCGTGACTGTATTTCGGCCACGCTGCGTATTTTAATTGTCTTCGCCATCGCCCAGTCCTTTGTCAACAATCGTTTCAATACGCAGCATGTCTTGAATACTTGGTTCTGACACCGACATGCGCATCGCCATCACATATCCACGAATTGCCAACAACGCCATTGTGGCAATGTCTTTTTCTTCTTTTGGCGTTGCGGCGGCTTTTTCGGGCGCACTTGCTACATTTAATCCTTGCGTGGCATTAACCGCCGATTTTTCTTTGCGTTCATATACTCCGCGTGGCATTTTCCTTGCTCCTTTCTTGTTGTTCCATCATTTGTTCTAAACCGTAATTAAAATCCAAAACAAACTGCTGCCATACATATCCGGCTTTCTTTGCCGTATATCTGGCGGTTTGCAGATTTTCGGCCACAATCATATTGCGCATAACTTCGCGGATTTTTTCGTCGGAAACCGCGTCAAACATGCGACGCGCTGTCAATCGCCTATCAACGGCTATTTCTATTGCCGACATGCCACGGTTATCCCCGCGCGCTTCCGTCATTTCACGATGCGTATGATCAAACGCACGCGCACGAATTGCGCCGACAAACCTGACTTTATGAAAAACTGAAAATTTACCACGCCGGAACAATCCTTCCGCGCGCCACTGTTCAATACGCACGGGGCGCAAAACATCTAATATCGGGCGATTGTCCGCTAACGGCAACTGCTGTGCCGGTATGTGCGACGCACCTGCTGACTCCGATATATTCTTGATTTTGGTCATCCTTTCCCCTATGGCTATATCGGCATTGTATATTATAATCTACAAACAGTCAATAAAAATCTGTATAATAAAATCTACATATAAAACAAAATAAAAAAAACACCGGCATAAAAACCAGCGCAATTACAGTAAAAAAATGATTTACATCACAATCCCTTGGCGGATAATATTTTATCTATTTTGTTTGTGCAAACTGCTGCGGCCGCTTCGCCCGCGGCTTTTAATGAGTGTTCGTTTATATATTCTTGGCTTGCCATCTGATTTGCTATACAATTGCAAAAATCCACGCCGGATGATTGTCTGATTAACGTGTTTTCTGTGTTTCCCACGCTTTTTATACAATACGCATAATATTCCGTATAAGAAACCCGTATTTTTTGATATTTTGGATGGCTGTCAAACGCCCACGATATTACAGACAATACCAGAAACCCAATCCATATCCAATAATACACTGTTGCCGACCAGTTCCGGCTTTTCTTTGTTGTTTTATCTATGCACCATCGCGCACCGGCTATAACCGCCGTACATAACGCTGCCGCAATGAAATTTATCAACATCTATATCACTCCTGTTTTGCCAAACAACCACGCGCCAATTGCTATTATTGCAATCATTGTGGTCATAAAATCCACTATTATCACATTGCCGCGGCGGCATATTATGCGGCTTTTGAAGTTTCTTTGTTTTTTTCTTTGCGCATCATCCGGATATAAACTATCACTTCGGTCTTTTCAAACTCGCTCAAACTGGCCAATAACTGCGACAATTCTATATCCGCGTCCGTCCGGTCGTATATCAAATCTTCAATCTGTACGCCCAGCCCCTTGGCAAACTTGGCTAATGTGTCCAATTGTGGCGCGGTTTTTAATTGCCCCATCTTGCCTAACTGCGTGCGTGTGGAAAAGTTGCATTTTTCGCAAATCGCCATATCTGTATTTAGTCCGGTCTTTTTGCCCAGCGCCCTGATTTTATTTTCAATCGCTTTATTGTCCAGCATCTTGTTTATCCTTTGTTTTTATTTTACATTTTTCGCTCCTTTCTTTCTTGTATATTATAATCTACTTTTTGCTTGAAATCATGTATATTTTAATCTACAATAGTATCAGCCATAGGGGGATAACATGAAACCAAAATCTTTTCATTGTGATGTTTTCTTTGTGTTCTTTGCGGGCGTTTTGGGGCTAATAATTGGCTCGGCCGCACAAAAGACGCCAAATGAAATATGTATTTTTGACCCTGCGTTTAATCGCTGGGAATGCTGTGTAAATGTCGTTGATACAACACGCGGCTTAAAATGCGCCACCGGACAGCCGGTTCGTCTGTTGGATAATCTGCAATAGGGTGGGGTACATGTCTTTTGATACAAATCGTCGTGCGTACAACTCAACTTTCCGTCCGGTGTCCAAAAAACGCCTTGCGCAAATGGCGGCCGGTACTTGGAAACCAAAACCACGCAAACCAATGCGCGCAATGTCCGCAAAAATGAAACAACGCATTGCGTCATACACTGATGCGGCAACCGCCAAATGGGGGGCGCGCTGCTTTTTGTGCGGTCGTACGGCTGCACAAACAAAACTGGTCATCCATCATATGGACGGCCGCAAAAATGGCGACAATCCCGATCGCATGGTGCCACTGTGTGATGGTCGTTGTGGGTGTCATGCACACAATCATAACGGTATGGGCGACCCGCGCACACGGGAATTGAACGCCGAAATTGAACAAAAAATGACCCAGATGGGGGTCTTATAATTAAAGGACAAACAAAATGGCTGACAAAACTTTTGATATAGATAAATTCATTGATACCGCGTTCCGGTACCACGCGCCAAACGAAGATCAAATCAAAAAATACGAAGAAATACGCACTGCTGCGCGTGAATTTGCGCGCCTGATTGCTAAACATACTGCGCAATCCGGCGAACAAATGCTTGCTTTGCGCGAATTGGAAACTGCTGTTATGTGGGCAAATGCCGCTATTGCTTTTCACGGCTAAACCATCGGTGCCGGCTCTGCGCTAACACGGGGCTTATCTCGGTCGCTGGCATACCGGCCGCACCAGCGTATGCTTTTTCATGGCTCGTCGTGGCAGGACGGCGAGAATCCTTGCCCCCATGCACAGATGTTGTCCTGTCCAATCGTGTCGTACCGGCGGGGGGGATAAAAAACAGCCGGTACTTGATTTTTTACCAAAAAGGCGCTAAAAATGGCTAGTAAGATAGAATGCAGATTGTTAAGCATGGCTGCCGAACACGGTATAACCGTATCGGCCACCGAATTGCACGAAGGTATTGAAAACCTTGTTGGCTTTCTGCGCACGGTAAAAAAATTAAAAGATGCACATGACGAACACTTGCGTAATTTTGGCTCGGATAAGTTCCGAAAGACAAGACAAAGAATACTCGCTGCCAGCGCAGGTATCACGCCTATCAGAATATGCCACGCGCCGGCAAATGAAAATACTGCGCGAATTTGTGCTTATTGAATCCAGCACTGTCGGCGACCGCGCCAAATTCCTTGAATGCTTAAAATATTGTGTTGCCAATCGCGCTGCTTTATTGATTGACACAATTGACCGCGCCCAGCGTTCTTTTATGGAAATCCCACTTTTGGAAAAATACCGAAAATCCGGACAATTGGAAATCCACTTTTGCCGCGAAAACATTGTTATAAACTCAGAATCCACCGGTTCTGAAATATTAATGTGGCACCAGGGCGTTTTAATGGCCGAAGCATACAGTTTGCATTTTAAGGAAAATGTCAAACGATCCATATCGGCCAAGGTATTAAAGGGCGAATACCCTGGTCGTGGCCCATTGGGATACACAAATATTCGTACGCCGGACAACCGGTCTGACATTATATTTGATGCGGATGTTGCACCGCGCGTGCGTCAACTGTTTGAAAAATACGGTTCTGGCGATGTTTCGTTGGCCGGTCTGGTTAATTATGCGTTTGATATTGGTTTGCGCACTGTGGGTGGCGGAAAGTTGGCCAAAAGCCACATCCATAAAATAATTATCAATCCGTTTTATTATGGGTATGCCAAATGGGGCAAACACGAATTTGAACACAAATATCCGCGCTTGATTGATTATTCGTTGTGGCGGCGTTGCAATGATATTCTATCCGGCAAGAACCAGCATCGCGCCACGCGTTGGGGGTCAAAGGATTATTTATATCGTGGTCTTATCCGTGATGCATATTCAAAACGCGTTGTGACCACGGAACGAAAAAAGAACAAATACAACTATTTAATGACATGGGACGAAGGCGGCCGCCATGTCGCTGTCAATGAAGATATTGTTTCTGGACAAATCTACCGGATATTAAAACAGATACAGGTGCCACGCGCAGCCGTGTTGGATGTTGCTGAATACTTAAAATCGGCCAAGGAAATGGAATTTGAATACCATCGGCGCATAATTGCGGAATTGACCGCCGAATTAAACGAAACAGAACGCCGCAAGAAATCACTGTTGAATTTGTATCTGGACGGCAAAATTGCGGACGATACATACACGGCCAAAGATTCGGAATTGCGCGAAACTGCATTGACGCTGCGCAATAAAATCAACGCACATGTGGCCTGCGACAATAACACAAACGATACAATCGTGGCAATATTCAGTGCCGCCGCCAGCGCAGCAGATGTATTTTCGGACGAAAGTTCGGAAGTTGCCTTAAAACGCGACTTGTTAAAACGCATCTTCCGAACCCTTGAATTAAAAGAAAAAAACCTTTGTTATGACTTGAAATTTCCTTTCAATATGTTCATAACAAAGGTTCATTTGAATAACTGGCGCATCCAGAAGGATTCGAACCCTCAGTCTTCTGATCCGTAGTCAGATGCTTTATCCAGTTAAGCTATGGATGCAACGGATTGTTATTTTATATCATTTTATTTTAATTGCAAGTATTTTTTTATATTTTTTATCGACTTTTGTCTGTCTTGTGGTACAGGTCATTATAATGACGACGGCATACGGATTTATAGTTGCTGTCCCCCAATGCAAATTGGTCGCCGGCACGTATCACGCGGCCGGATGCGTCAAAGCGCAGATGGTGCGTGGCCAGTTTCATGCATCCGGTAATTTGGCATGTTGAATCCATGCGGTGTAATTTGGCGCCGACTTCGATTAATCGGCGGGATGCTGGAAATATTTGTTCGTTGCTGTCCACCATTAATCCATAGCACATGACAATTTTGTTTTGTTGGTCGGCAATGTGTACCAGTTTATCTATGTCGGATTCCGAAAAAAATTGGACTTCGTCAACTAAAATAACTTGGGTGTTGGTCGATGGTGTGTATGTGGATAAATTTGGCATTGCGTTTGCTTCACATTCCAATCCAATACGGGAAACGATTTTTTCGGTTGCGAATCGTTTGTCGAATGCGGGCTTGATGACTTCGGTTTGGGTGCCGTTGCGACGAAAATTGTATGCGTTGATTATCAAGGTGGCGGATTTAGAACTGCTCATGACGCCATAATGAAAATGCAAGTTTGCCATTTTGTATTCCTTTGTATGGTTACAGTGTTGACAATGTCATAGATTGTAATCGTGCAATGCGATTTTCAATCGATGGGTGGGTCGCCATTATTTTGGCCATAGCCAGATGTGGGTGCCCCGGAAATGCAATGCAAGCCGTGGACATGGATGTTATGCGGTCCAATGCTTCGACACGGGGGTCGGTGGATATTTTGCGCAGGGCGGATGCCAAGGCCGCAGGATCGCGCGTAATGTGTGCGCCGGTTGCGTCCGCAGCATATTCGCGATTGCGTGATACGGCCATGCGCAGTATAGGAGAGATAAACCAATTAAATACCACAAATGCTAACCAGACCATTAACAGTATTGCGCCAGCTTTGTCGCGATTGTCGTTGGTTGATGATGGCTGACGGCCAAAGCGAATTCCGCGTGATATTATGTCTGCGATAAATGTGGTAATCCCGATGCCGGTGATTAATAACATATCTAAACGAATGTCGCGGTTGCCGATGTGTGCCATTTCGTGTGCGACTACGCCACGCAGTTCGGCCGGTGTCAGATTGTTTATAATACCGCGTGTTAATGCGACCGATGCGTCGCGTGGTGTGCGACCGGTTGCAAATGCGTTCATTGAATTGTCGTTAATAATATATATGCGTGGTGTGGGTAAGCCCGCCGCCAAAGCGGTATTTTCAACCAAATGGAAAATTTTACGATATTGTTTGTCTGTTTCTGAAATTTCTTGTGCGCCGGCGATGTTTAACATCATTGTGTCGCCAAAGGCCCACGATATCAGCATCCAAATCGCACATATGGCAAATGTTGGGATTGCGACGGATATGGTCGTGTTTATTGCGTCATCCATTGGGGCTACAAACCAAGTAAACAGGAATATTAATGCGGCAAAGATGCATGGGAATAATGCCACCAAAAATATGGTTTTTATGTTGTTGCTGTGTATATGGTCGTAAACTGTTGTCGCTTTTGTCATTGTATAAAATCCTTTCCCGATATGTTTGTAATATCACAAAAAGCGAACCGTGTCATGAAAAAAATATTGTTTTATGGGTTATATGTGTTGTCTTTGTGGCCAATATGTGATAAAATTTTTGGTATGAAAATGGAATATAAAACTTTTGCAATTATTGGAATAATGTGGGCGTTTTGTGCGCATTGTTCGGTGGGTGACAGTAAATTAACACATCAAAAATTTCCCAAAACGGTAAATGATTTGTCGTTTATAGAAATGATGCAATTAAAGGCCGAGGGCTATAAGCCATGGTTTGATAAAAAGGCCTATGTTCCGATTGTGTTAAAGAAAGATGGGGGTGCCCAGCAACCGGCGGGACCTATGGATTATTGTCCGAAAAGTGTGAATTATACATGGGCAGAGCCGGCAGGTCGCGGGGTATTGGCGGATGTGGGGCACAGCGTTGTTGCTGGGCAAGGTGGAGTTGTGTGTAAGCGGGATGAAGAAGTAAATGGTTACTATTGTGCACAGTTTTGTACCTTGTCTAAACGTTATAAGGAGGTAGAGAGCGATGTTTGTGTGTATTCTAATATGAACGGTGCGATTTATGGTTCTCTGGGTTATGCTGATGGTGTTCATGCTTTTGATAAAGAGACAGAGGGTAAAAAGATTGTCGTGAGATTTGATGGTATAGATCTTGATGGTGGGGTTTCAACGGATTCTGATGCTTCGTTTAATAAAGGGGTAAAATTGGGGAGAGTGAAAGATAAAGCAAATTTTCGCTATTGTATACGGCTTTTTAGTTCCGATGAAAATATTCTTTATTGTTCTGACGGGGTGACTGAGTGGGAAGAGGGTGGTGACTGTCCGGGTAGTAGTAATGGTAATGCCGATGAAGAGGGGGAGACGACTGATTCGTAATAAATTGTGGGTTTGGATTTTTGATTTGAAATGAAAAAAATATTTGTATTTGTTTTAATGTTTTTGCCGGTGTGGGCGGCGGATTCTTTGCCGCCGGTGGATGGTGCTGTTATGCGCAGTGCAAAAAGTTTATTAAAACGTGTGGATTTTCAGAAAACGGATTCAGATTTAGCGTTTTTGGATAAAGTTCAAATGTCGGCCGAAAGTTATGATCCGTATTATACCGAATATGATGCGTCGGGGCGGTGTATAAAAAATTGTGTCTATGCGGGAATAACATTGGCCGAAGAGCGCGAATTGCGTCGTCGTGCCACCAATGTTTTTGCACGTGATTTGTGTATGTTGGATGGGGGCAGTCAATCGGATTGTAATGGTCGATATTGTTCTGATTCGGGGTGTGAGATTGCCGAATATGCGGAAAGTATTCAAAATAATTCGGATGCAAATGGCGATGGGGCGCGTGTGGCGATTGTGCCACGTTCGGCGGTTGTGTCGCGTGCGGCCGGTATTCCGCCATCGGATGAAAATGCGAAAAATATGGCGGGGGCCCTTTTTGAACTTGCGCAGTTCAATTATGAACATTTTGGTGTGCACATTGTTTCCAAGAGAATATTTGATCCGGTTTTGAAAAATACTTTGGTTGTAACCAGTGCGTCTGGGTTTCGGGGTGTAGCCAAAGGTTCAAAGTATCATCCGGGAATTGATTTAAAGGCGACGACCGGTACGTCGGTATATGCACCGTATGGGGGCATTGTGAATAAGGCATATGGTCATACGTTGGAATTGTTCCATTATCTGGGGTTGAATAGAGATCCAATGGGGGGTGTGGTTCCATTGCCAGAGGGGGGGGATGAGTATTCTTATTTTACACGATATCATCATTTAAGTCGTATTGATGCACGTCGGATTGGTCAGCGGGTTGAGCGGGGGCAACAAATAGGTGCAGCAGGGACGGGGGGTGGATTTGCCGCGCATTTGCATTATGAATTTGGTGTTTATTTAAGAAAATCCAAAATTTATGTTAATATTGATTTGTTGGGATTGTCAACAGATTGGAGAATTGAAAATGAATATGCCCAGCAACGGCAGTATAGTGCACGGTATGCACAAAATGCATCTGTATTTATGGAATATAATATGTTGGGGGCGCCGTATTATGTTCAGTATTCGTATGTGGCGCCTGCGAATTCTGTTTCTAATGTGTTCTTTCAAGAGTGTGTTGCGTTGGCCGGGGAAAATAGGTTCAGAGGGGTGCAGGCAGACAAGCGGTCATTGGCGTTGTGTACGGCGGCAAACTTTGTCGGTTGTGTTGGAATATATGATGTGGATTCAAACAGTTATATAAATGTGTATGATTTTTAAATCTTTGTTGTGTTGTTTTTGTGTTGTGGTGCCATGTATGGTAAATGCTTTGCCACCGGTGGATGGTGCGGTGGTACGCAGCGCAAAGAAAAGTTTGTTAAAGCCCACGTCTTTTGCCAAGACGGTTAATGATTTGTCGATGGGTGATCGTTTTGCAATTGTGGCCGAAGGATTTTTGCCATATGAATCTGTTTATGATGCGTCGGGGCGTTGTATTGAAAATTGTGCATATCCGGGAATTACGTTGAAGCAGGAAGTTGAACGAACGCAACAGGCGACCCAGCAATTGGCATATGATTTATGTCGTGAAAATGGCGGTACAGAGGACCAATGTCGTAATGGTGGTACAGATGCGGAGCGTGATGGCAAAGCGTCATCGGGTGATGGGGGGCCTGTCGTTCGGCGCAATGATGCTGGTGCTGGTCGTGGTCAGAATAATTTTGGTTGTCCTATACAAACGTCGGATGATTTGCGCTTATCTTCTATCCCGGGGGAACGTACAAAAACAGACCAACAGAGTAAATATCATGCAGGGGTTGATATGGCGGTAGGCGCGGGAACGCCTGTGTATGCAAGTTATGGTGGGGTGGTGAAGTGGGCGGGGCCAGGGACGTATCGTGGTGGTGCGGGGTGTTATGTAGAGATTAAACATACTATTAACAATAATTACTATTATACCAGGTATTTACATTTAAAAGGGACCCAAGAGTCGGGGGAGGCGGCAAAGAATTGTGATATAAAGGTGAGTGTTGGTGACACCGTTACAAAAGGGCAACAAATCGCCAATTCTGGTGATACGGGTAAAGGGACGGGTCCCCATTTGCATTATGATATGTATACGTATGATAATGATAATCGAAAAATGCATATTGATTTAGTGGGGTCGTATCAGAATTGGGATTCGGTTAATAGCGCAAAGGGGGGCGATTGGTATTATGGTAACGCAATGGGCAGACAAAATTGGTTGGGGCGGACGTATTTAGTGGCGCAAGACAATAGTAATGAGATGATAAAAAATTGCAGGGAAAATCCTGTGGACTATACGTGCGCTAGGTCTGATGATGAAATGTCGGGTGTACGGTGTAGTGACAGTGAAAGTGTTTGTTGGTGTATTGTGAAAAATTTGACGGGTTGTATAGGTGTTTATTAAAATGTGCAAGATCGTTAAATCTTTATTGTGTTGTTTTTGTGTGATGGTGCCATGTGTGGTAAATGCTTTGCCAGCGGTGGGTGGCGCGGAGGTACGCAGCGCAAAGAAAAGTTTGTTAAAGCCCACGTCTTTTGCCAAGACGGTTAATGATTTGTCGATGGATGATAAAAATGCGATTATGGCAGAGAGTTATGAACCTTATTATGGATTCACGGCGTATCAGTTTATTAAATTAATCGAACAGGAAGAGGTTGCGTATGCC
>JAEIGA010016299.1_pt1 | contig 11312 bp, 11 predicted proteins | sample 9270691 | NCBI WGS metagenome assembly JAEIGA01 (sample SAMN17057246, study PRJNA624740) | gut metagenome | biome: biome; isolation source: fecal sample | host: Bos grunniens | place: China: Xizang | collected 2019
CCTTGCCGTATTTTTTTCTTTAGCAACCACTTTTATTTTATAAACAGAATTATCGTAGATTGTTTCTTCATCTTTTCCCTCGTTTTGTGAGAGATAATATATGTAAGTTCCTTTCTCGGCTATTGAAATATTCGAAAAGAAAATATATCCATCGTCATTGCGTACTCTTTCAATTTCTGCGCCTGTCTCATCCTTTAAAGAGAATGAATAATCATTACCTCGGGCATATTGACCGTCAAGGAGCACCTCCGCAGAAAATTTTATATTTGCAATAGCAGGAATATTTTTCTTTCTCTTAGAGTAGGAATTGTTGTCTTCTATAATAAGTAAAAGTTTTAAATCTGTGGTATTGGTTGATTTTATTTGAAAATCTTTTTTGCTATTTCCTTTAAGATAGCCACGGTATGCACATTTTACATCCCATTCTCTAAGGGAATATGGATATTCGTTTTTGCTTATTTCGGTCATATCCTTTTCAGACAGTTTAACCTCGTCAGAAGTTTCTTTTTCTGTATATAAATAGATGTTATACCCAATTCTGCCGTGGACATCATTTTTTAATTTAACGGTTGCTTCTCCATTTGTTAAATCAAGCTTAATTGAGCCATCTTCAGAAACATCTGCGTTATCCCAGGATAAATTGTTTCTTGTATATACAGAAACAATTTCCGCTGATTTGCAAAAGGTGGATATAGGGATAACGCAGAGTACTGATAAAAACACCAGAAAGGCGATTGTGATGTGTTTTGTATGTTTATCCAATGAAAAACCGCCTTTCTGTTGTGTCTTTGCTAGTCAACCCATTTTGCAAAATCATTTATAAATCTGATGTAATGGGTGTTTGCTGCTTCAAAGATGTCATAGTATGCCCAGTAGGTATTGTCACGAACATCTATAAAGTCAATTAATTTGTCTAAATTGTTGTCAATGTATTCTTTGTCAGGAATACGCTCAAGCATTCTGTTTACTATTGTTACTGCCTCGGCACGGGTTATGGTGTTATCTGCTCTTAGCGTTCCGTCAGGATATCCTGAAACATATCCGTTGGCGTAGGCTTTTTTGATTGTGTCATATGCCCAGTGACTGCTTTCAAAATCTGTAAATGCTATATCCACAGGCTCAATTGTGCTTTCGCTTCTGTTTTCAAAAAACCTTACACAGGTTGCTGCAAATTCGGCTCTTGTTATGTTGTCACTTGGTCTGAAATGACCTTCATATCCAAAAATGATGTTTTCATCTTCACATCGTGATATGTATTTGGCAAACCAGTCTGAATTTTTTACATCATCAAACTTTGTATCTGTTGAAGTTAAATTTTCTTCGTTATAATCTGCAAAAATTCTTGCAAAGATTGTTGCCGTTTCTGCTCTTGTAATTGGAGCTTCAGGTCTAAAATAATCATTAGGTCTGCCAATCACATAAGCACGCCTCAGCATCTTTGTTGTATCTGTTTCAGAGTCGTCATCCGGTCGGAATGAACCTCCGTTGTTATATCCACCGCCGCCTGTACCTCCGCCTGTACTTTCAGGCATATACCACCAGCAAAAATCTGCCTTAAGGTCTTTGTTTTGATATCTTTTGCCGTCAGGGTCTGTTGCACTTTTGTTTCCCACAGAGGTTTCTAAATACACAGTCAACCGATATGTCACTTTTTGCTCCCTGCCTGACAAGGTATAGGTACATGATGCGGGCATATCCTTCATCAGACCATCGTATAAAGTTGTAACTCCAGGTATTTCAACTCTTAGTTTTAAGACTTCTGCCAGAATTTCGTAGCCATTCTGAACTTCGGCTCTGAACATAATATCAATATTTTCTTTGTGTGATATATTTAAAACATAATCTTTGTAAATCTCATCGCCCGGAAACATATTTTCAGATGTAAATACTTTATTTGCACTTTCATCGGGACCGTTTAAAACGATTACATCTCCCGCAGCATAAACAGGTGTTATGCCAAAAATCAAATTCAGCATGAGAATTAAACATATAATAAAAGAAGAAATTTTTATATGTTTTTGTTGGTGCATACTATTTGCCTCCATTTTTGTTGTTTATATATTTGAATTTTTATTATTTGTGTTTTATTCTGGCAAAAGAGCGAATAATCGGAATTTTTCTGATGTAGAGCATTTTTAGTGCTCTTTTCCAATATAAATATTCTTCTTCTTCAAAAGAGCGTTCCATTTCCAGTTTTATGTAATCTCTCTCATTCTTAAACAGGAGATATGAATTTATAAAAAATGCAATAAATATGAATAAAATAATTAATACTGTAAATATTGCAAATGTTGCCAATCCTGTTTCTTCATTTAATGTTGTGTCTGTGTTGTAGTTCAAGATGTTTGCTCTCTTTCTATTGTTGAATGTCTATTATCTTTAGTATCCTGTCGTAGAGATTGTTAAGTAACATTTGTGTTTTGTCGCCGTCGTCCCATATGGCATAATCAATCACAAATGCAATTATGGAATATATAAATGTTTCAGCCTGTTCATAGGAACAACCAAAAATAGAAATCAGCTCATTTGCATATTTTTCATAAAGGAGTCTGAAATCCTTTGACTTGTCACGCATACGCTTGCCAAACACCGGACTGGTGGTAATCTGAATTGCAAGGCGAAGCTCGTATTTGTATTTTTCAACCTCGCCGAGGATTGTGTCAAAATATTTGCGGATGTCGGAGGTGTGGGAGAAAGTATAGTCCAAAAGTGCATTGACTACTTTTGAGATGCCATATTTTCCTGCACTAATCCATATATCATCCTTGTTTTCAAACCAGTAATAAAGACTGCTTTGTGCAATCTTTGCCTCTCTGCATAAATCTCCGATAGATGCATTTGAAAGTCCTGTTTTCAAAAGATAATCCCATGTAGTTGAAATAATTGCTTTTCTTTTGTCGGACATATCAAAACTGTCCATTTTAATTCAATCCTTTCCTACAATACGCTTTGCTTTCCAGTTATGTAATGCTCATTACAAGTAACATCAAAAAAAATATGCCCTGCAACATAATCGAAATTATGTTGCAGGGCACAACTAATCTGACATCAAAAGGGACTAAACTATAATATGGAAAAGACAATTTTTTTAAAAAACTGCATAATTTTTAGACCGGCTATTGTAAGTTTTGTAAAACCGGTCTGCTTTGTCATGTCTTTTTTTATTGGATATTGATAATTTTTTTGTAAAACTAATGTAAATCATTGACAAACACTCCTGAGCATGTTATACTATGTACGCTATTTAATAGTTGAATTAGTTACAAAATACCACATAATTTCGATTATGTGGTATTTTTGTTTATAGGCGCAGAAGCCCTAATTTCTGGATTTTCATACGGTGTATTTCACCGTTTTCCATTGTGTATATACGTGTGGTGTTTACGCTTGAATGTCCGAGAATGTCTGCAAGTCTTACAATGTCTTTTTGAAGCGTGTAAAAAGTGCGTGCGAAAAGATGCCTTAAATTGTGAGGAAACACTTTATATTTAGATACTTTTGCACTTTCACAAAGTGCTTTCATCATTTTCCATATAGTACTTCGGTCAAGCGGTTTTCCTGATTTTGTAACAAACACGGAGCCGCTTGTTATATTTTGTGTTTTCGCATATTCTGTGAGCATTCTGCAAAGCTCTTTTGGTAAAATTACAATTCTCATTTTACCCTTACAGTTGATAGTTGCTTTTTTTAGTTTTACAGCTTCAACTGTTATATATTGTAATTCCGATACTCTTATTCCGCTTGAACATATAGTTTGCATCAATAGATATAGTCTTTCATTGCTTTTTGCCTTTGCTGCATCAAGCAGTCTTTCATATTCTGCTTTTGATAGTTCTTTTTCTTTTTGCGAAAAAATCTGTTTTTGAATTTTAAGCATTTTGACTTTCATCTCATGCCAGTTGTTAAAATCAAAAAAACTGTTGAGGGAGGATAAAACAGAATTAACAGATGCAGGAGCAAATTTACCTATCAGATATTCTTTGTAATCAAGAACAACTCTTTTGTTCAGCTCGGAGCCTGAAGTCCACTCGGAAAAAACCTTGATGTCACGCATATATTTTTCCAGCGTAGCAGAAGCCTTTTCTTCATTAATTAAATAATTTTTAAATTTTTCAATTAAATCCTTGGTTATTATTTTATTCATTTTAACAACTTCCCTTCTTTGTCTATATTATTATAACACGAACATAATAATATTCCACAGAAGTTGTCAATAATTTACTCTAAAATTTAAAAAAGAGACGATTTGCTTAATTTTGCAAACACAATCGTCATCTGTTAATTAATAATACATGTATATCGTACCGCCTTTTATAATGTAAATGTGTATTGTGTCGTCTATATTGTACCATAAAACACCTGATTGTCAACTGTTTATATCGCTTTTGTTGACGAATTAGACATTGTGTTGTACAATATTAAACATGGAGAGTGATTTTTTTGGATTTGTACAAAGACTTGATTCGTAAGAGAATAAAAGAAAAATTTAACACCATAGAAAATTTTTCAAGGCACATAAACATCCCGCGTACAACGATTAATTTTATTTTAAAAAATGGTGTGTCTCTATCTAATTATGGTATGGTAAGTAAAATTTTAAAAGAACTTGATATACAGTCTGTAAATGAACAGCCTGTCGTCATGGATGACGAACTGCTGGATTTAATAAAAATATACAGCTCTCTTGATGATATGGGAAGGCATACTGTGGCATCAGTTGCAGAAACTGAGTACAGAAGGCTTCATCCTGAATTTTATGAAGAAGCTATTATTGCTGCCTACGGAAGCATAAATTCAGGTAAGCCGTTGACAGAAGAAGAAAAAGCAATCATGGACATAGTAGAAAAAATAAAAAAGGATAACAATGACAAATAATTTACCCAGATATATAGCCCGCAAAACACTAATTAAATATAATCATTACTTTTTGAATAATTACGCAGATTTGAAGCTTATTATTGAATCTAATCGGTTTACGATTATAGAGTATAAAAAACACTCTAATTCACAATTTGTTTGCGAACTTATAAAAAGATTGGGAATAGAGAGCGAAATTGAGCAAAACGATGCTTTTATTTATGTAAAAAATAATCTTAAATTTGTATTTTTGCGTGAAGATATTTCAGATGAAGATAAGTGTTCTCTTTTGCGTCATGAACTTGGGCATATTTGTGACCCTTATTTAAAAAACAATGAGATGAGTTGTTCCAATATTAAGAAAGAGGAATTTGCAAATGAATTTTCCCTTTATCTTAAAAATCCAGGGATAGGATTTAAACTCAAGCTTTTTGTTCTAAAAAATTGGAAATTATTAGTCGGGCTACTGACATTGTTATTATGCATAGCCGTACTTTTTGTTGGGGCTTATTTCCTTAACATAAAGACAACAAAACCTGTACCGGGCGGTGCTTCAACTAATTCAGTTGATACATATTATGTAACATCAGGCGGAAAAAAGTATCACAAAAAGCATTGCATTATTGTTAAGTACAGGAACAATCTTACAGAAATGACATTATCCGAGGCTGTAGATGACGGTTATGAACAATGTATGATATGTAATCCGCAATAATATGGTAGTTTAGAATTTTAAAAATTGTGTTGTCATATTTTATAATTAAGGAGAAATTGAAATATGGAGAGACTTATTTTGCTTGGAACCTGTTGCGGAGCAGAGCCTATAGAAAATATGCACCATCAGTCGTTTGTGCTCGAGGTTGATGGGGAATATTACTTTTTTGATGCAGGAGAAAATTGCTCCCGAACCGCGTGCAGTATGGGAATTGATTTGTTAAAGGTGCGTTCAATATTTATAACACACGCTCATATGGACCATGTGGGCGGTCTTGCAAACCTGTTGTGGAACATCAGAAAATTCTGGCTCAGAACAGGCATTAAGCCTCTTGACGATAATATTGATTTGTATATTCCAAATAAGCAAAGCATAGATGCCATATTTGAAATATTGAAAAATGCAGAAGATGGTTTTGCAACAGACTATTCAATAAATGTAAATATTACAGAAAGCGGAATAATATATAAAGATAAAAACATATCCGTAACAGCCGTTTCCAACCATCATATAGAGGTTGGCGAAAACGAAAAACCCGTTTCATATTCTTACATTGTAGATACAAAAACAAAAAGAGTTGTTATCACAGGAGATGTAAGAGATTTTAACGATGTTGAACCTCTTGTGGAAAAGAAATGTGATTATCTTTTTATGGAAACAGGACATCATAAGGTGTCCGATGTTCTTGAATTTGTAAAAAATCACTCTGTAGGAAAGTTGATTTTTGTTCATAACGGACGAGAAATAATTAACAACAGACAAGCGTGTCAGAAACTTGTTGACGAAAGCGGAGTAAATGCAATAATAAGTTCAGACAGAGAAATAGTACAACTTGATTAAAAAAAACCGCCATTGGAAAACAAATTCCAATGGCGGTTTTTTTGGTACAATTTCATAATATAAGTTGTATATTTTTGTACAAATTAGTCAACATGCTAAAAATCTGAAAATAATTATACTTTTTAGCAATATAATACAAGAATTTAATTATTTTATACTGTTATAATTACATTACAAAACATTTTGATTTGTAATAAGGGGATTTTATTATGAATGAAAAAGCTGTTGAGATAAACAAAGAAAGTATAGAGCAATGGCGCGACCAAAAATTTGGAATGTTCATTCACTGAGGGCTTTTTCAGTACATCCCTATGGCTGTTGGGGCATGTGGAGTGAGCAGTTGGATAAGGATAAATATAAATGCTATGCAGATCACTTTACCGCAGAAAATTTCGATGCATCAGAGTGGGCTGAACTTGCAAAAGAAGCAGGTATGAAATATATGGTGCTCACCACTAAGCATCACGATGGATTTTCCCTATGGTATTCAAAATCCTGTCTTGAAAATTTCACCTCTGTCAATTATGGCGCAAAAAAGGATTTTGTAAAAGAATATACCGATGCTTGTCGAAATGCAGGGCTTATGGTCGGACTTTATTATTCTCCGCTTGACTGGAGATTTCCTGGCTTTTTCCTGCCAAAGCTTTTTGAGGCAAGTGCCAATGCACTCAGAAAACAAGCGTTTGATCAGCTTAATGAACTTACAACACAGTATGGCAAAATAGACCTTCTTTGGTTTGATGGCTGCGATGATTGGGGCGGCACTACAAATCGCGATAATAAAATGTATGTTCATATCTGTGAATGGACAGCAGACGAAATCATTATTCCCGATACAGGCAATCCTGAAATCACCTGCCTTACATGCCAGAATCCTGTCATCAGAAAAGATAACGGAAAAATATTCCTTTCTGTAGATAATGAGTCAAAACAGGCTATAGATACTATTTTCGAACTTACATATAAGGAAAAAGTTACAGATATCTTCAAAGATGTTATCGACTATGCCGACCTTACAAATAAGAAAAATGAATTTACACTCTCTGTAAATCTTGGTGAATAATTAAAATCATATCTTGTTTTATGTCACTTTTTTAATTCATTTATAACAGATGAATATAGACACAATTTATAAATATAAATTATAGTAAATGAGGTGAAGAAATGACTCTGCGAGAAGTTATTGGTCAGATTTTCGGTATATTCGGACTTTTGTTATTTGTATTCTCTTTCCAGTGCAAAAACAGCAAAAAACTGGTTTTTGTACAAGGAATAGGCGGAATGATGTTTTTTATAAACTTTATACTTATAGGTGCATATGCAGGCGCACTTTTTAATCTTACCATTCTTGTAAGAGGTCTGCTCTATGCAAAAAAGGATGGTAAACTGTGGAAACCTGTTCTTGTAGAACTTCTTTTTACCGTTGCTTATGTATATTCTCTTACATTGATTAAGGGTAATGTTCTTCAAATTGTGCTTACCACCCTTCCTTATATTTCGCTTCTTGTAATGAGCATATTTATGTGGAATGAAAACGGAAAACTTATAAGGCGTTTCCAAATAGGAGCGCTTTCTCCTGCCTGGCTTATACATAATGTTTTCAATTTTACTTTAGGTGGTATATTAGCAGAGATTTTTAATATTGCATCTGCTGTTATTTCTCTTTTGAGATTTAAACAAAAAAATGATTGACTTAATGTTATATTACGTATATGAGCAAATGTATGTTGTTCAGACAAATATGGATTTTTGATTTCATATAAATAACTGGGGAGGAGGAGTAAATATGAATCAGATTATTCTTGAAATGGAGGATATTGATAAAAGATTTTCAGGAGTTCACGCTTTAAAGGGAGTAAATTTTGAACTTAAAGAAGGTGAGGTTCACGCTCTGATGGGTGAGAACGGAGCAGGAAAATCAACCCTTATGAAAGTTCTTTGTGGAATATACAGGCGTGACGGTGGAACGATTACTCTTTTTGGCAATGAAGTAAACTTTGGCACCATAAAAGAGTCTCAAAATGCAGGTATAAGTATTATTCATCAGGAACTCAATATGATGAATCACTTAACCGTTGCACAAAACATATATATAGGCAGAGAGCCTATGGTAAACGGTCTTTATATAGACGATAAAAAAATGGAGCAGGATGCAAAAGCTCTGTTCGACAAAATCGGGGTTAAGATAGACCCGTCTGCAGTCCTCGGCACTCTTACTGTAGGAAAGCAGCAAATGGTAGAGATTGCAAAAGCAGTTTCCAGAGATTGCAGAATTCTTGTTCTTGATGAACCTACTGCAGCACTTACTCAGGTTGAGGTTGAGGAACTGTTTAAGATTATGAACGATCTTAAAGCAAAAGGCATTGGTATGATATACATATCACATCGTATGGATGAAATCAACAGAATATCCGATCGTATTACTGTAATGAGAGACGGAGAGTATGTTGGCACAGCCTACACAAAGGATACCACCAAAGATGATATCGTAAAAATGATGGTGGGAAGAGTTATCTATGGCGACAAAAAAGAACAAAGCTCAGTTTCACCTGATGCACCTGTTATTTTGGAGGTTAAAAACCTTAAAAAAGGCAAGGAAATCAAAGATGTAAGCTTTAAACTTAGAAAAGGCGAAATTCTTGGATTTTCAGGGCTTATGGGTGCTGGGCGGACAGAGGTTGCCCGTGCAATATACGGAGCAGATCCTATAGATAGCGGTGAAATATATATAAATGGTGAAAAGGTTAAAATAAAATCACCAGAGGATGCAGTAAAAAAAGGTATCTGCTATCTTTCAGAAGATAGAAAGAGATACGGACTTATGCTTGATAAATCCGTTGCAGAAAACTCAGTTCTTGCATCACTCGATGACTATATAAAATTTGGCTGGATTAACGATTCATTAATAGAATCTGATGCAGCAAGAGAAAATGAAAAATTAAAGACAAAGACACCTTCAATGAAACAACTGCTTAAAAATCTGTCAGGCGGAAACCAGCAGAAGGTTATTATAGCAAGATGGCTTCTTAAAGATTGCGACATTTTCATATTCGATGAACCCACAAGAGGTATTGATATCGGAGCAAAAAGTGAAATGTACACATTGATGGAAGAACTTGCATCTCAGGGTAAAGCCGTTATAATGATTTCATCAGAACTGGCGGAAATCCAGAGGTTGAGTGATAGAGTTGTGGTAATGTGCGAGGGTCGTATAACTGGCGAAATTGACATCAGCGATGCTACACAGGAAAAAATCATGGCTTGTGCCACAATGAGAGAATAACGATAACTTGTTTAATGAAGGGAGATAAAAGTTTTATGAATAATTCATTAGCATCATCACTAAAAAAAAGTATGCAGAATATGATTATAATCGGAGCTTTGGCTATCCTTGTTCTCATATTCTGGGTTTTAAATCCAAATTTTTTGGGCAAATATAATATAGTAAGCATGGCGCAGTCCTTGGCTCCATATGCAATTATGGGCCTTGGTGTTACATTTGTAATTGCCACAGGAGGTATAGACCTTTCCATTGGTACCACTTGTATTGCTGCAGCAGTTATTGCAGGTAAACTATATATGAATGGTATGCCTCTTGGCTTTACTATTCCTGTTATGATTGCAATTGGCGCACTTTTTGGTGTTGTAAATGGCCTTTTGGTTGCCAAATTAAAAATCCCTGCATTTATTGCAACACTCGGAACAATGATGTTTGGCAGAGGCCTTAGTGCTATCATAGTTGCTATACCAAATATATTTTTCCCTGGCGGAACATGGTTCAATAAAGTGTTTTCAAACTTTAATGGTGTTCCTGTCGGATTAATCTGGGTGTTGCTCTTTGCACTCGTTTGTATGTACCTTATGTATAAATGTAAAATTGGAAGATATATACTTTCAATTGGCAGTAACGAAGAAGCTACAAGGCTTTCAGGTATAAATACTGATAAATATAAAATTATTGCATACACAATCGCTGGTATTGCAACAGGTATAGCAGCGATTTTCTGGGCAGCATCATTTACAACTGTTGCAGCTGCTACTGGTAACGGTATGGAGCTTGATGCTATCGCTGGTGTTTATATCGGTGGAACATCTGCAGCAGGCGGTACTGCTTCAATTGCCGGCTCTGTAATAGGTTCTATTATGCTTGTTGTTATAAGAAGCGGTCTTAACTTTGTACTTGCAAGATTTAATCTCAATGTAAACTCTACTTATGTTACATATGTTTTAACAGGTATCATAGTTGTAGTTGCAGTTCTTATGGATGTTATTAAAAATAAAAATGCAAGTAAGGTTAAAGTAGAAAAGAAACAAAAAAAAGAAAAAGCACAATCTTAATTTTAAATAATAGAAAACGCACGCAAAACAGCTAATAAATATCTTTTAAAATCATAATTATTAAAGGAGGATATTTTATGAAAAAAATATTAGCATTTATTTTAGTAGCATTATTGGTTATGGCTACACTTGTTGGTTGCGGTGGCACAGGAGATGTGGCAGGCGACAAAACAATTGCAGTAGTTGCAAAAGGCGAATCACATGCTTTCTGGCAGTCAGTTAAAGCAGGTGCAGAAGCTGCAGGCGAAAAATATGGTTATAAAATCACATTCAGAGGTCCTGCAAGTGAATCAGCAAAAGACCTTCCATCACAGATGGAAATGGTTCAGACAGCTCTTTCAAACAATGCATCAGCTATCGTTTTGGCTACAATCGGCGAAGGCTTTGTAGACCTTTTAACACAGGCTAAAGATAGCAATATCCCTGTAGTACAGTTTGATAGCGGAATCTGGGCAAATGACGTTGCGGCACTTGATGCAGCAGGCAAAAACCCACTTCTCGCTCATGTTGCAACAAGCAACTACCTCGCAGCAGGTACAGTAGCAGAAAACTTCTATGCAGC
>JAEIGA010016300.1_pt1 | contig 11312 bp, 6 predicted proteins | sample 9270691 | NCBI WGS metagenome assembly JAEIGA01 (sample SAMN17057246, study PRJNA624740) | gut metagenome | biome: biome; isolation source: fecal sample | host: Bos grunniens | place: China: Xizang | collected 2019
TGTTTGTGCGTTAATATCCCATTGATAATGCGATGTCATAAGACGAATTAATGCATGCGGGATTTCTTCGCACTTACGTGCTCCGGGAGGGTTATGCCACCCGCATACCGTTTCGGCAAGCCTCAACGGTTCGCGGGTTCGGATTTGCTTTTTTACCCATTTCCTAGGGCTTACGCCCTAGGCTAAGTTAGGTCACCCGCTGACGCGGGTTCAGAATTCCGCTCGCTTACGCTCGCAAAAATTCCCCCACCTTCCCCCCTCCAACTTCCGATTTATCGCGCGGTTTTCAGACATGCTGCCGGGCGCACCAAAATTGTTTGGCATCGTGTTGGGTGACACGGCAGGCGTTGACGTAGCGGGTGCGCAAGAGGGAGAGGGAGCGGTGGCCCATTTCAAGTTGCAGGGAGGGCAAATCGCGAAAATACAGGGCGTGATAAGTAGCAAAGGTGTGTCGCAACACATCCGCCTGCCACGTACGGCGCATGCCCGCAGCGCGGCGCAGGGCGCGCCAGCGGTTTTGCCAGTTGCGGGGAATCACGCGCCGCACCCCGCGTAGCTTCCCCACACAGCGCAGGGGCACCACACGCCCTCCTCCCGTCTTACTCACTCGCGGGCGCACCACGACCTCACGCTCCCCCCAGCGAATATCCTCCGGCTGCAAGCGCGCCACCTCCGCCGGGCGCAACCCACAGTAAGTCAACAGGTGCAGCGACAAGCGCATATCCTCATGCACAGCTTTACCCGCCGCCGCCTCCAGGCGCGCCACTTGCTCCGGCCGCAGCGGCACAATCTCATGCTCCTCAACTACCGGCATCTCCACATCTGCCACAGGATTACCCGCGCACCAGCCCCTCCTCCGGCCATACTCAAACACACTGTGCATAATCGCCCGCCCCTTGCGGTAGCTGTGCACACTCTCGCGGAATGCTGCATCCAACACCCGGCGGCACTCTTCCGTCGTCATGGCGCGCAGGGGGCGCTCGCCCACGCCCTCCACCCGCAGCAAGCGCCCCACAAAATGCCGCAAATCCCTCACCGTGGTAGGTCTGCGGCTACGCCGAGCCTCCACACTCGCCAGCGCAGCCTCGCGAAAGCTCACCGTGGCTTCCTCCGCAGTCAGTGCTGCCACGCCCAGCTCCAGCACCCGCCTGATGCGCGCCAACAGCGCCCCGCGTTCGGCTACTGCTGCCCCTGCCCCCATGCGTTCCATGAGCTCCAGTACCAGACGCGCGGCGTCCACCACCCCTATCGACGTGCTCCTCAAGAGCCCTGCTGCTATTTCCGTTTCCGTGTGCATTGTGAATGCTTATCAAGTCTTTTTTAGCTGTTTTTGCTTGTGAAGTTGTCAAACGTCAATCTATAAGAAAAAGGTGAGTTTTTCAATAAGCACGCAGGCCTAGAACCACTTTCAGCCAGCTTTACCACTTGTAATCAACTCACAATCAATTAACCAGCATTCACAATGCTGATAAAATGGGGTAGCGCTCGTACTCCCATGGCTTCAACTCTCCACAACACCTTTACCCCCTCACCGGAAACAGCGGCGGACAGTATCATGGCTGTGGCAGCAAGCTGGACACTGACGGGATTCAGCGGCATACCGCAGCAGCACCGGCAGGTGCCCTGGCGACTCGTGGCAGATGCCGAGGTAACGGAGAAATGGGGCATCCTTTCCGCGCAGACGGAGCACCGCTTCCTCAACACCCTGCAGGTGCCCTACCTTGCCGCGCAGTGCCTACAGCAGCTGGAGAGCGGGCAATGGCAAGTGCGCTTCACCACCTTGGGCAGCGGGCATGAGTTCATTCTCTTTCAGAGCGGGAGCAGCCTCACGGGCAACGCCGCGCCGGAGCTCCTCTCCGCCGCCGGAGTAGGCAAAGCAGCACATCGCCATCTGTTTGAGGAGGCCATGCCCCTCAGCCCGGAGCAAGCAACAGCGCTGCATGCTCGCTTCAAGTCCGCGTGGGCGGACGGCTCAAAGCTCCGCGAAAGCAGCAAGCTCAAAGAGCAGCTGCAATTCCTTGCAAGCCCACACCCCGCACAATGGGTGTACATGAAAGCCTGCCAAATTTTCGTACCGGACACGGAGGTAAAAGACGACTACTTGGATGACCCACCCGGCTACACCTCCACAGCCATCTGGCAAGCCCTGTTCGACTTCCAAAGGGACGGCGTGAAAGGCGTCATCAACAAGATACTCAAATACAACGGCTGCATCTTGGCGGACAGCGTGGGTCTCGGTAAAACGTACGAGGCACTGGCCGTCATCAAATACTTTGCCCGCCGTGGCGACAAGGTGCTGGTGCTCGCGCCCAAACGCCTGCGCGACAACTGGGCATTATTCACAGCGAATGATGACCGCAACCCCTTTGTGGAAGATCCCTTCCACTACACCCTGCTCAACCACACGGACATAGGGCGCAACTCCGGCAAAAGCGGGGATGTGGACCTCGCACACTTCCGCTGGGAGCATTTTGACTTCATCGTCATTGATGAATCACACAACTTCCGCAACAAAGGCTCTCGCTACGAGCAGCTCTTGCAGCAAGTCATCCGCCGCGGCGCCAAAACCAAGATTCTGCTCCTCACCGCCACCCCCGTCAACAACCGCGTGACGGACCTGCGCAACCAAATCAACCTCATCGCCGGCGGTAATGATGCCCATTTGCAGGCTCACGGCATCGGTAACATCACGGAGACCGCCCGCCAAGCCCAGAAAAAGTTCGCTGCGTGGGCAAAAACACCGGAGCAAGAGCGCGTGGGCGCCTCCCTGCTGCAGGTGCTGGGGCAAGACTACATCCACCTGTTGGATTTGCTGACCATCGCCCGCTCGCGCAAGCACATCAAAGAGCATTACCGAACAAGCAGCGGGGTGAACATGTTCCCGCAGCGCCTCACCCCCATCAACTGCTACCCGCAGGCGGGGGATGACGGCTTCCTGCCCGTTGCGGAAATCAGCCTGAGCCTCCAAAAGCTCAAAATGGCGGTGTACCGCCCCCTGCACTACGTCTTGCCACACCGCAAAGACTTTTACCTCAAAAAGTACAACCAGCAAATCCGCACCAACGTCGAGTTCTCACAAGAAGACCGTGAAAAGAGCCTCTCCGCCCTCATGACGGTGAACCTGCTCAAGCGCATGGAGAGCTCGGTGGAGGCCTACGCCATCACCCTCAAGAAACAAATTGACGCTACGGAGGCGCTGCTGGGCAAGCTCTCCTCCGCTCAAGAGCTGGAGCTAACGGACGGCATCCCCGACGATGAGCAGGACGAAGACACGGATTGGCTCGGCTCCGCCAAGGTGAAAATTGCCCTGCATGACGTGGACCGCATCAAATGGGCAGCTGAGCTCACGGATGACCTCACCCTCTTGCAGCAGCTGCAAGGGCACATCGACACCGTACGCAAGACGCAGGACTCCAAATTGCGCCAGCTGCGCGAGCTTATCGAGCAAAAGGTGCTGCACCCCATCAACGCGGGCAATCGCAAAGTCATTATCTTCACTGCCTTTGCGGATACAGCCGAGTATCTGTACGCCAAGCTCACCCCCCGGCTGCAGCAAGAGTTCGGTCTGCACTCCGCCATGGTCAGCGGCTCACGGAGCAACCGCTGCACGCTCCCGGGACTGCGCTTGGACCAAGATACCCTGCTCTCCGCCTTTTCCCCGCGTTCCAAGAAGTTCGACCTCACCCGCACGCAGGGCAAGCAGGTGGACATACTCATCGCGACGGATTGCGTCTCAGAGGGTCAGAACCTGCAGGACTGTGACTACCTGATAAACGCGGATATTCATTGGAACCCCGTGCGCATCATCCAACGCTTCGGCCGTATCGACCGCATCGGTAGCACCAACACCTGCATCCAAATGGTCAACATGTGGCCCGTGGCGGAGCTCAATGACTACATCAACCTGGAGCAACGTGTGAAGGACAAAATGAACCTGCTGGATGCCAACGCCACCGGGCATGATAACCTGTTGAGCGAAAAAGAGCGCCAAGAATTCGAGTTCCGTGCCAAACAGCTGCTGCAGCTCAAGGATACCGCCATTGATTTGGAGGATGTGAAGGCGGATGCCACCATCACCGCCCTCAATTTCCAGCAGCAACGTACTGACCTGCAAAACTTCCGCTCCGAACCGAGCCAAAACCGCCCGGAGCTATGGCCCTCCTACCTCGGGGCGGCGGCAGCAGCCTCCGCCACGGTACGCGCGGGCGCCTTTTTCCTGCTCAAGTCGCACGCGGACATCAAGGCGGACAAAAGCTACCCCTATGCCCCGTATTACCTGCTCCACGTGGCGGATGACGGCACGGTGACGCCGCAATTCCGCGATATCAAGGAGATGCTCACCCTGCTGCAAGTTGCCACCTACGGCAGGCACAAGGTGGTAGAGGCTGAGCAGGTAGCCTACGACAAGCGCACCCGCCGGGGGGAGGATATGGCACACTACACCAAGCTGCTCTCCGCTGCGGTGCGCGAGCTGATGGGGGAGGAGAAGGTCACCATCGCGCGCAGCGTGTTCTCCGGTGGCAAATCAATGGTAGGCCGTGGGCGCACTGCCCGCGGGGTGGATGATGTGGAGGTAATCGCCTGGCTTGCCATACTGCCATGATGCCCGAGTTCTTCCAAACCGTGCTCCCCCCTGAATGGGAGCAATACGTGACCCCCTTGCCGAAGGCGGTTCTGCTTGAGCTGCCGAACCTGAAGCGGGGCGACAAAAAGCTGATAACGGAGGTCATACTCCAAGCGTCCATGACTGTGGTCAATGATGACCTGTGGCCCGCCATCCCCGCCGCGACGGATGCGGAGGAACTACAGATGTTCAGCATAGAGCTGCAAGCCACCTGCACCACGGCACAGCGCAAGCGCCTGCAAGAGCTGCTGCACGGCGCACTGCCCCACACCCTGCTGCTCTTGCTGCACGTGGGTGCTAACCGTTATCTCTCCGCCCGCCATGGGGAGTGCAGCATCTGCAGCCCCCTGCCCGATGCGCTGCCGCAGGAGTTTGCGCAGGCGATGAACATACGCCACGGCGCCCCGGCGAACCTGCGCGCCCTCTACAACCGCTGGCTCTGCGCGCTGCATTCCCTCAGCCTGCTGCAGCATGAAAAGCTGCTGCAGCTCGTGCCCACCATGGGCTTCCGCCCCTTTGCCTCCCCGGAGCAGGCCGCGCCATTCCTCAAGCAACTCAATGCCTTGCTGCGTGAGCTCGCCACGCTGGACGCAGCGCTGAAAACCTGCCGCATGCCCGGCAAGCGTGTCGAGCTGGCCAATCGCCGCCACGCCACACGCCAACTCATCATTTCTTTAATCTCAACACCATCATGAACTACACGACCATCACCCCCGATTCGCCAGAGCTTCAATCGCTCTCCCCCATCCACGGCAACCTTGCAGCCCTGCAGCAACTCTTCCCCTCCGTCGTACGCGAGGGTAAGATGGACTTCGACGCCCTGCGCCAGCTGCTCGGTGATGACATCGCCAAGGATGATGAGCTTTACGGCCTACAGTGGCACGGCAAAGCACGCGCCCGCCGCAATGCCCTCACACCCTCCCTCGGCACCCTCCGCCCCTGCAAAGCAGAATCCAAAAACTGGGACAGCACGAGGAACCTCTACATCGAGGGTGACAATCTGGAGGTACTCAAGCTCCTCCAAAAATCTTACGCCGGTAAGGTGAAGATGATCTACATCGACCCTCCCTACAATACCGGCAAGGAGTTCGTGTACCCCGATAACTATCAAAATGGTATCGAGCATTACCTGAAATTGACCGGCCAAACGGATTCCTTCAAAGCCAATGCCGAAACCGGCGGCCGCTACCACACAGATTGGCTCAATATGATGTACCCCCGCCTCATGCTCGCACGTGAGCTACTGAGCGATGACGGCGTGATTTTTATTAGTATTGATGACCACGAAGTAGGAAACGTAAGAGAAATTTGTGACGAAATATTCGGAGATGTAAACAGGATAGGACTAATGACGTTGCTGAGTAATCCTCGAGGCTCCCAAAACAGCAAACACTTATCCTTTGTCCATGAATACATATTTATGTATTCAAAAAATCTTTGTTCTCTCGATATAAAAGGAATTGCTAAAGCTGAAACTAGCCTAGCCGAGTTTAAAGAAATAGACGACAATGGTAGAAAATATAGATTTTTAGGCTTAAGAAAGAGAGGAGGAGCTTGGAGAAAAGAAGATAGGCCAAACATGTTTTATCCCATATATGTAAATCCTGTTAACGGAAAGTGTTCTCTAACTTCTTCCATAGAGTACCCCATAGAAGTAATTCCTAAAAGGCCTACTGGAGAATTAAGTCGCTGGACGTGGAGTAAAGAAAAATTCATCTCAGCGTGCGACACAGTATTAGGAAGAAAAGTTAATAGAATCGACTCAAGTGAATCATGGGATATATTCAGAAAAGACTATATTGACAATGATGACGGGGTTGAAAAAACAACAAAAATAAAAACGATATGGGACGAAAAAGAGACCAATTATCAAAACGCAAAGAATGAAATTAAGAAACTATTTGGTAATTCTGAAATTTTTGATTATCCCAAACCAACTCATATCGTAAAAAAACTTGCCTCCATGCTGTACTGTGAAGATGGAGATATTATTCTTGATTTCTTCTCAGGCTCTTCTTCTGCAGCTCACGCATCTATGCAGTTGAATGCCGAAGACGGCGGCAATCGCCGATTCATTATGGTACAATTGCCGGAGGCGTGTGTGGAGGGCAGCGAAGCAGCGAAGGCAGGCTACAAGAACATCTGCGAGATAGGCAAGGAGCGCATACGGCGGGCGGGAGAGAAGGTAAAGGAAGAAGCCGGGGAGAAGGCGGAGGGGCTGGACATCGGCTTCCGCGTGTTCAAGCTGGACAGCAGCAACGTGAAGCCGTGGGATACGGAAGCGGGCATGCTGAACATGCAGCTGGAGCAAGAGAGCAACCTGCGCCCTGAGCGCAGCAGTGAAGATATATTCTACGAAGTGCTGCTCAAGCAAGGCATTGAGCTGACGGAAGACTGCCACACGCGCGAGGTGGCGGGACACACGGTATACAGCTTGGGCTACGGGCAGTACTACTGTTGCTTTGATGAGCGCATAGGCGATGAGGCGCAGGAACTGGCAGCGGGCATAGCGCTGTGGCATGCGGAGGAAGACCCGGACGGGCAGAGCTGCGTGGTGTATGTGCGCGACACCGCCTTTGACAGTGGCGACATCATGCAGGGCACGCAGGGGGATGAGAGCGATGCACGCAAGAAGAGCTTCTGCCTGACACTGGAGCAAAGCAACATCATGCAGGTAAAAGCCATCTAAGGGGAGGCGGAGCAATGAGCAAGGTAAAACTGCAATTTGAGGCGGACTTGGGCTACCAGCACCGCGCCATCGAGGCGGTGTGCAGCCTGTTTGAGGGGCAAGGGAATGCGGTGAGTCCCTTCACCGTGCTGCTGCCCGGCAAAGAGGGTGACATGGAGGGGCTGCGGCTCACGGACATGGGCACGGGCAACAAGCCGGGGCTGACGGATGCGGAGATACTCCGCAACCTGCTGCGCACGCAGGAAAGCAACGGCCAAGTGCTCTCCACCGGCAAGGCATACGAGGTGGAGGAGCTGAGCGGCAAAAAGCGCAAGGTGAGCAAGCGCGAGGCGTGGGATTTCACCGTGGAGATGGAGACGGGCACAGGCAAGACCTATGTGTACCTGCGCACCATCTTCGAGCTGCACAAGCGCTATGGGTTCAGCAAGTTCATCATCGTGGTGCCGAGCATCGCCATCAAAGAGGGTGTGTTCAAGAGCATCGAGCTGATGCGCGAGCACTTCCGCCACCTGTATGACGGCACGCCGATGCACGCCACGCTGTACGACAGCGCCAAGATAGGCGAGGTGTGTAACTACGCCCGCAGCAACAAGCTGGAGATTATGGTGTGCACGGTGCAAGCCATCACGGACATACAGAAGGAAAAGGAGGAGGAGTTCAACGATGCGCCGCGCCGCAACGGGGCACGCCGAGTGATGTACACCGCGAACGAAAAGACGGGGGGCATGAAGCCCATTGAGTACATACGGCAGTGCCACCCTATTGTGATTGTGGATGAGCCGCAGAATGTGGGCGAAAAGGGAGAGCTGAACGGCATCACCCAACTGAACCCGCTGTGCACGCTGCGCTACTCCGCCACGCACCGCAACCTGTGCCACCCCATTTACACCCTGAATGCGGTGGATGCCTGCGCGCAGAAACTGGTGAAGCACATAGAAGTAGCGGGCCTGACCACCAACAGCACCATGAGCGGGCTGCCCTACATAGCCGTGAAGAATGTAGGCGAAAAAAAGGGAGAGCCCTATGCCAAGGTGACGCTGCTGGCGGACATGCAGGGCAAGAAAAAGGACTACACTGTACATGTTGGGGATGACTTGGAGCTGGTGAGCAACAATGAGCTTTACACCGGCATACGCGTGCAGATGATAGCACAGGACGGCGTGCGCTTTGTGCCGGAAAGCGTGGGATTTGTGGGCTTGGGGCAAAGCAACGCCGGCGCGGATGACCTTGAGCTGGTGCGCCAAATGATACGCGAGACCATTAAACGCCACCTGAAACGCATGGCAGCTCTGCGCCCTATGGGGATAAAGGTGCTGAGCCTTTTCTTCCTGGATGCTGTGGCTAACTACCGCACGTACGGCGAAAAAGGCAGAGAACGCGGCGAATACGCGAAAATCTTTGAAGACGAGTACAGCAAGTTGGCAAGCCTGCCGCAATACCGATGCCTGTGGGCGGACGGTGTGCCCCCGGCAGCGGAGACGGTGCATGATGGGTACTTCTCCATCGACAAAAGAGGCAAAAACAAAGAGCCACAATGGATTGACACCAAGGAAAACAACCAAGCGGGCAAAGATGCAGCCAAGCGAGCCTACGAGCTCATTATGCGCGATAAGGAGCGCTTGCTGAGCTTGGAGGAGCCGCTGCAGTTCATCTTCAGCCACACGGCGCTGCGCGAGGGTTGGGATAACCCCAATGTGTTCCAAGTGTGTGTGCTGAGGGATGCGAACAGCCCCATATCGCGCCGACAGATAATAGGCCGCGGCCTGCGCATTTGCGTGGACAAGCACGGGCGCCGCGTGCGCGAGGATGGCGTGAACACGCTCACCGTGGTGGCAAAGGAGCATTTCAGCGATTTTGCAGCCCACCTGCAGCAGGAGTATGAGGCGGAGGGCATGCGATTCGGCATCGTGACACAGCAACAGCTGGGCGCCATTACCCTGCCCACGGCCGAGGGGCAGGAGCAATTGCTCGGGCAAGAGCTCGGCAAGCAAGTGCTGGCAGCCTGCGTGCAGCTGAACATTGTGGCGGCGGACGGCAAGCTGACGGACGAGGCCAACGAGCAGCTGCAAAGCGGAGCATTCACGCTGCCGCCCGCCTGCGTGGCATGCGTGGAGGAAGCCCAACGCCCCGCCCTGCAAGAGGCTTTGCTGCAGGTGCTGCATGATGCCACCCGCAAGGTCAACATCACGGATGCCAATGAGGTGCGCGAGCTGAAGGTACGCGACAAGTGGAAGGATAACAGGCTCTTCCTGGAGCTGTGGGAGCGCATCAAACACCGCAGCATTTTTGAGGTGAAGTTCAGCACGGAGCAGCTCATCCGCCGCGTGAGCAACAATGTGTTGCATGACCTGATGAACATTCCCCCGGTGAAAATCAGCATCAGCGAAGCGGGGGTAGTGTACCGCCACGGCGGCATCAGCACCACGGAGGTGAAGAGCGCCCGTACCGTGGTGGTGGATACCTCCGCCAACCCCGTGCCGGATATTGTGAGCGAGCTGGTGGACAAAACGAAGCTGACCCGCCGCACGGTAGTGCGCATCTTGCGCGAGCTTCCGCAGGCTGCCTTGAAAAAAGCACAGGACAACTGCGCGGAGTTCCTGCGCCGCATGATTGCGGGCATCAACCGCGAGTTGCAAGAGCTGATGGTGGAAGGCATTTGCTACCGCCCCGTCATTATCGGCAAGCAGGCGTATGACAAGCAGCTCTTCCTCACCCCGCAGCAGGTGGGGGATATCAAGAACATACTGGAGGTGTCCGAAAAGTGCCTGACGGAGCACATTGTGTGCGACAGCGGCTCCGCCCCGGAACGCCGATTCGCCCACGATGCCGATTTGGATGAAAGCGTGAAGTTCTACGTCAAATTGCCGGATAAATTCACCATTCCCACCCCTCTCGGGCTCTATAACCCCGACTGGGCGGTGGTGAAACAGGAAGACGGCGAGGACATCCTCTACTTTGTGGTGGAAACCAAGGGCAGCAGCCTCTCCTCGGACCTGCGCACCAAGGAAAATCTCAAAATTATGTGCGCCCGCAAGCATTTTGAATCCCTCAATGAGCAGCAAAATGCAGGCTCACCCGTGCGCTTCTGCGGCCCCGTCTCGAAACTCAGTGAGTTGTATTGACCTCCGCGAAGCCAAACGCCCACCCCATCACCGGGGTGGGCGTTTGTGTAAGCATGCAACGGACAGCCCCCCCCGATAAATCGGAAGTTGTAGGGGTGATGGTGGGGTAATTTTGCGAGCGCAAGCGCCTGCCACGGCGTAGCTGCGCAGCAGCGAAGACGGGAGCCTAAATTTGAGCCCCGGGGCGCCATAAAATAGCCCGGCGGTGGCCTGCCACGGCGTAGCAAGCGAGCGAAGCGAGACGCGAAGACGGGAGCCCCGCAAGGGGCGGCCTGTGAGGGCGTAGAAAGCGAAGACTCGAAGCCCCAAACCCCGGGAACCGCCCCAAAAAAAATCAATGCGAACCCCGGAGGGGTGGCATAAAGCGTGGCGCAAAAATGCCGCATTGTTTCAAAATGTCGCAAACATGATAAAACACGCGCCCACCCCGGCTCGGAGCTCCCGTCTCCGCGTCTCGCTACGCTCGCTTGCTACGCCGTGGCCGGCCGCTTCGCTACGGTCCTCGCCATTATATGTCGGCCTACGCTGCGTCGCTTCGCTCCGTCGCTCCGGGCTCAATTTTCTTTTTTTACGCTACCCCGGGGTTCCGCGGCTTCGCCGCTCCACCGCCGGGCTATTTTATAGCGCCCCGGGGCTCTAAATTCCGCTCGCCTGCGGCTCGCAATCTGCACGCCAACTTCCGATTTATCAAACGAAGTGTGCGTATTGGCATGCATACGGAGGGGATGATGGCAGGAGTAGCAAGAAAATAGGCTTGCATATGGGGCATGATAATGGTACTCTCAGAGCAACAGCACGTACAGATGGAACTGTAGGTAGCACTAAGATATACAACCATGCCGAGTGTACTGATAAAAACATACGGGTGCCAGATGAA
>JAEIGA010016301.1_pt1 | contig 11312 bp, 11 predicted proteins | sample 9270691 | NCBI WGS metagenome assembly JAEIGA01 (sample SAMN17057246, study PRJNA624740) | gut metagenome | biome: biome; isolation source: fecal sample | host: Bos grunniens | place: China: Xizang | collected 2019
AACCGCCTGTTTATAAATTTATGAGGTGTTGTTTTGACTTTTTCAGATTCAAAAAAATTGCCCAAAAAGATTAAGACTTTCATTACTGTTGCGGCAGCTTTGCTTGTAACGGTATGTTTAGTTATTGTTATCGGTCTTATTGCAGGCAGAAATAATCCTGAAAACAGCAAAATTATTGTTTATCGAAAAGGCAACACAAATATAATCCGTATTAATGATAAGGAATTACCTGTAAGTCTTGAAGGTGCAAATGATTTTAAATGTGATAAAAAGTCTGGCAGGGTATTCTTTACAACCGAGTCATCATATTCTGATGGATTATATGATTTATACTATGTTGAAGAAAAAAAGGGTGAAATAACTTCACCCAAAATTATTGATTTTGCCATAGAGAAAAACTTTGATATTGCTTCGGGTAAAGTGTATTATCTGAAATTCAATAATAACGCAAGCGCAAATGACGGTTGTGTATGTGATATAGAAAAAAATAAAATTGAAGTTTTTTCTGAAAATGTTGAAAATATTTATCCTTTAGACGGAACAGAAAGCGTTTATTTCATTAAAATGCATGGAAGCACACAGGTGCTCTATGAGTATAATGGTGGTTCACCCGTTGAAATAAGCAGAGGTGTCTCAAATATTTTCAGCTTCTCACATGATGAAAAACCCCATATTGTTTTTGAGAAAAAATCAGCTTCTGATAATACAATCAATGAATTATATATTGTTTATTCTGGCGAGTCACCTTACCTTATTTGTGACAGAGTATCAGAAGTTCTGTATGATAATTATAAAGCAGGCGGAAACCTTTATTATTTTACAACCGCTGTTGAAAGTATTTCATGGAGTTATGTAATATCAGATGGATATGCCGAAACAGATTCGGCTATGAAAAGACCTGTAAGAAGTGATTTCTTTTCATTCTTCGGTATTTCAACAGAATATAACGAAGCATTAAGAGAATATCAGGATAAACTTGTCAGAGATGAAATTCGTGAAACTCTTAATATTATGATGGAAAACGGTGAGTTTTCAGCCCCTGTTTTTACTGCATTCGCTTATAATGAAGAAGGAACTTTTAAAATTGCTGAAAAAATCGATCCTACAAGAGTATATTCCGTTTCTCCGTTTGGCGAGCCTAAAATTGTATTTGAGGGCACTCAGGTAACGCAGGCTCAGACAGATATGGACAGTTTGGTTGCAATTGCACAGCGAAGCACTATGAGTGAAGTATTGGATTATGCACGCTCTCTTGTAAGTAACAGTGTTGTTTCAAAAGGAATAGAGATTGCGGTTTATTCTGAGGATTCAGGTTCAATTGTATCATCGTTGAACGAGTATGATAAGAGCAAAACTTTGTTTTCCTTCTCTGATAACGGTGAAAAACTTTTTGCGTTTGAGAGAGGAAGTCAGACCGGTAAACTTACACTTTATTCAAATTCAATAAATACTGATCATAAAGCATCTGAAAGGATTAGTGTTTCATCTGATGTTACAAGCTACTGGATTAACGAAGATGAAATTTTGTATATGAAATCTGATATCGGTAAGGATACAGGAGATATTTATTCCTACAACGGTGAAGAATCTTTGAAAATATCTAATGCAGCTAATGCGTTTATGCTCAGCGGCGATGAAGGAGTGTTTGTTTTAAAAGATAATAATATTTCTGAGTCAGAACCGATTGCAAACTATTATTTTTATTTAAATAATAAAGAAATTGAAGTTGAAAAAGACATAGTTGTTTCAAGTTTTGTTCATCAGAACGGTTCAGCGGCTTTTATTACCGCAAAAAATGACAGCTTATATATTTTTACTGACGGAAAGACAGGTTTAATTTCTGATTCCGTTGATGAGATTATGTTATTCAGTTAACGGAATAAGAAAGGAAAGGTTAAAATGAGTTCTGAAAAGATTTTAAAGAAGTCAACCTTTGGCGGGTTTAAAAAAGAAAGCGTTCTCAATTATGTTGAAGAGTTGCAGGCTGAAATTCTTGTATTAAAAAAAGAATTGAATAATTCAAAAGCTTGTCAGAAAGAAATTGATATTCTTAATGATAATTCAAAGAGACTTGAAGATGAAATTGAATTATTAAAAGAAAGAAACAGTATTTTATCTGCTGAAAATAATGAATTGATTTCCGCAAACAAGTCTTATTGTGATGAATTAGCTTCAGCCCGCAGATCAATAGCTGATTTTGAGGCTAAAATCAGTCTTTATGAAGAGAAGATAATATCTATAGAAAAAAAGTTTTCGGATATTGAATCAGCCTATTCTAATAAAACAATTCAAAGCGAAACAAAAGCAACTGTAATGATGCAGGATGCCGTAAATTATTCAGAGAAAATTATTGCAAAGGCAAATGAAAAAGCACAGTATACCGTTTCTAATGCCGGTGTTGCAGTAAAAAGTGCATTGAATCAGATTACTGAAGCGGCAAAAAACATTAAATCAGCTCATTCTGATTATAATTCTTCTGCATTAACTCTTGAAAACAGTATTAAATTGCTTTCAGAAACACTTTTGCATATTTCCGACGGTTTAAATCTTACTAACGAAACTGAGGCAAAATAATTATGGCTTCTTATTCTTTTAACATAAAAGACTATAAAGATTATTGTGAAAATCTTAAAGCGGGGGATTCGGTTTTACTCAGCGGGACAGTCTATACTGCCAGAGATGCAGCTCACAAGAGAATTTTTGAGCTGCTGGACAGTAATCAAAAACTTCCGTTTGAATTGGATGGAGCGTGTATATATTTTGCAGGTCCTACTCCTACACCGCAAGGTAAGGTGATAGGTAGTTGCGGACCGACAACATCAGGCAGAATGGATGTTTTTTCATCCCGACTTCTTGATTTGGGTTTATCTGCAATGATTGGAAAAGGCGAAAGAAATAAGGATGTATGCGACGCAATAGTAAGAAACAAAGCAATATATTTCTGTGCTATCGGAGGTGCAGGCGCACTTTGCAGCAAAAGTATTATATCCTGTGAAGAGATTGCGTTTAAAGACCTTGGATGCGAAAGCGTTAAAAGGCTTGAGATTCGGGACTTTCCGTTAATTGTTGCTATAGACTCTTTTGGAGGCAATCTGTTTAAATAAAAAATCCCGTCTTTTTCAGACGGGATTTTTTTAAAATATCAAGAAAATTATAATCGGTATAATGAACGAGATAACAGTCAAAGGATTATTAAAAGCATACTTTAATTTTTTCCATTCAATTGCTTGCCATGCACCAACAATAAGTACAACCGCACAGGAATGAACAGGCATTCTGATAATTAAATCTTTAATCAAAAAGATTATCAAAGCTGTAGTTAATGCAACAGGGATGTTTTTAACAAATGATTTGTTGATTTTTTGCGGTATAAAACAAAAAAACGGAGATAACAAAACATTAACTATGCCTGTTGTAACATAATCTTTGTTTGAACATTCATCTTTTGAAAGCAAAACCGTGTTTGAAAGTCCTGTTATAATTCCGCATAAAATTGAAAAAACAATACCCCAAGCGGAAATGTTAAAATCTGAACCGAACTCAAAATCAAGTGATTTAACTTCATTAATTGAAGTAATCATATCAGAAGGATTCAGGAAATAATTAAGAACAAGTGTAAGTAATAGTGCAATTGCTGACGCATGAACCGTTTTGTTTAACTTTTTAAATTTCCTTGGAAAAGTTATCATTATAACCATAACAATTGTTCCGTAAAGAACACCGCGCCAATTACCGTGAAAGCCGAGAGAAACATAGGATTGAATCATTTCTCTTGCTGTGTTACCTGTTGCTCCGATACCGAAATAGTTCGTTGTCTGAAGAACGGTTACAACGAGTGCTGTTGCTATTATAATTCCGATTGCAATTGAAGAATCTTTAAATTTGCTTAAAATATTATTTAATTTATATCCAAAGCAAAGAACTATACCTGAAACAATAAGTGACAATATTGTCGCTGTTTCGCCAAAAACAGAATAAATAAAAGAAATAACGGCAAAATTCAGCAAAACAGGTATCATTGATTTGCTATTAAATTCATCAATAAAGAGCGATAATATTACAGTTGCAATGCATGCTCTTGCTGCACCGATTTCACTGCAAACACCCATGCTGAAAACAAATGGAAAAATAAATGCAATCGGAAACAACATTTTTTTGAATAAAAATTTTATATCTTGATTTTTAACTGTCAATTAAATTCCTCATTTACATAAATATGCTAATAGTTTACATTAAAAAAGAAAACTATACAAGATGTTTTTAAAAAAGTTTTGATAAACTATAGTAAAATCTTTTCTTTTATGATAATATAGAAAAGATAAATTGTTACGGAGAATAAGATGAATAAAACTAAAGCTAAAAAAACAGCAACATGGATTATTGTTCCGTTAATGGCTGCAATATTCGTTCTTGATATTGCAACAGTTGTTATCGGAAATAATTATTGCCGCCGTTTTACTGTTGAGCAAGAATGTTTTGATAACAGAAACGGTGATGACAGAATACATTTTTTGAATACGGCAAATTCTGATGCCATATTAATTGAAAGTAACGGCAGATTTGCTCTTGTTGATGCAGGGGAGGGTAATAATAACCCCAGAAGGAAGTCGCCTTATAAAGGCTATGAGAGTGAAGTTGTTGAATATATAAAAAAAGCAGCAACAAATGAAAGTGGAGTAGCTGTTCTTGATTTCATTCTCGGCACTCACTATCATTATGACCATATAGGTGCCTTTGGTGCGGTTATTAATGATGAATCAATTAAAATTCAGAAAGCATATTTTAAAGAGTTCAACCCTGTTGTGGCAAAAGACTATGAAATTGACCGTTGGCAAATTGACAAGACATACAGTGAAATACTTTCTGATTTAAAATCGTTGAATGTTCCTGTAATCAGTGATTTACCAAACGAAGAATTTATATTCGGTGATTTTATAATACAGTTTTTTAATACGGTAACATCAGATGATTTTGCAGGAGAAGGTGAAAACGCTGCAAGTGTGGGTGTTAAAGTAACTAAAAATAATAAATCAGCATTTTTAGCTTCAGATATAACCAAATCTACCGGCTTAGAGGATGTAATATCTCCGTTGGTGGGAGATGTTGACTTGTTGAAAATCGGTCATCACGGATATTTCGGTTCATCGTCAAAAGATTTTTTGAATAGTTTAAACCCTGAAATAGCCATTGTAACCAATCAGCTCGGAAAGGTTTATCCAAATGTAAAATGGAATTTGACAATGAGTGCAAAAATTCCGTTTTTTGCAACATACGATAATAACGGCATTATAGCATCATTTAATGATAACGGTGAAATAATTCTGACAAACAATATTCATTGATTTTTGTTAAACTTTTATTAAAAAGATTGTTCGGAGATTGACAATATATTCTTTAATTGATAATATTAATTAAAATATAATGGAATGGTATGACTATATGAATCTTACTTGCTATGATTATTTAAAAATGCATGCAAAAAGACTCGGTGATTATGATGCGGTTCTTGCGTTCGGAAGCAGAATCAAGCTTTCAAAAATAATCAGCGATGCTGATGATATAGCTGCATATATAAACTCAATAGGTATTAAAAGCGGTGATGTTGTGACTGTGTTTTTGCCCAATGTTGTGCATAGCTTTGTTACTTTTTACGCACTTAATAAAATCGGTGTTATCGCAAACATTGTGCATCCTCTTACTTCTCCTGAAGTTCTGAAAGAAAACATTGAAACTACAAAATCCAAAGCAATATTTATCCTTGATATTCTTGCTGCCAATTATGCTGAAATGATCAATAACACAGGTGTTACATGTATAATCTGTTCCAATTCCGATTATGTTATTACTCCTGTTGTTCCTGCTTTCAGAGTTTTTGAAAAATTCAAAGGTAAAGGACTTAATTTGTTTAATAATTCAATAAAGTATTTAAAAGCTGTTTCGGCAGGTAAAAATAAAAAAACAGTTGATTGTCATGACGGCTCAAAAATTGCTGTTTATTTACACGGTGGCGGAACTACAGGTAAAAGCAAAACCATAATGCTTACAAGCAATAATTTCAATAATCTTTCCGAAAAGCTTAATACCCTTGATATTCCTCATAAAGCAGGTGATGAATATTCATTATTTGTATTGCCGATGTTTCACGCGTTCGGTCTCGGAATTGCAATGCATTTCCCCATCACTCACGGATTTACTTCAATTCCGATGCCTCAATTCAGTGCAGAAGCTGCAAACAAGCATATGAAAAAGCATAAAGTTACTTTTGTTCTTGGCGTGCCTAATATGTTTAAAAAGCTTATGGAAGATAAGAATTTTGACGGTCCTCACCTTAAAAATCTTCGACTTGTTTTCTGCGGCGGCGATTTCTTGTCTGAAAGACTTGTTAAAGAATTCAATGCAACTGTTACAAAAAACGGTGGCAAAGGCAAACTTTTCAGAGGTTACGGTTTAACGGAAGTATCTTCGGTATGTACTGTTAACACTTATCAAAACTGCCGAGAAGATTCAATAGGTAAGCCATTAGGCGATTTGACTGTTGAAATATGGGACGAAATGAAAAATAGGCTTCCTGCCGGTCAGACCGGTGAAATCGTTGTTTCGGGCGATACCGTTATGCTTGGCTATTTCAACGGTGATAACACAGTTAGAAATGACGGTGTCTATGTTGATAAAAATGGCACACGTTGGGTTATGACAGGCGACCTCGGTTATAAAGACGGAGAAGGTTATTTGTTTTTTACAGGTCGTAAAAAACGAATGATTATCATATCCGGATATAACGTTTATCCCTCTGATATTGAGAATGCTGTTCTTCATCTTCCGTTTGTTAATGAAGCTTGTGCTGTTCAGGGATATTTGAAGAATAAGCCTTGTGTTAAGCTTTGTGTTACCCTTAAACAGAATATTAATCATTCGGATGCTATTGATCAGATTCAATCATATTGCAAAAAGAATCTTGCAAGATTTTCATGTCCGAGAAAAATTGAAATTCTTGAAAGCTTACCCAGAACAAAAATGGCTAAAGTAGACTTTATGTCACTTTCTGATAAATTTGAACCCGGAAAATAATTTAAAATACAGGTGATTTAGATGAGTAAACAAACAAGACCTGTTCAGTCAGGCGATATAGTTGCATTAATGAAAACAACTCTCGGAGATATTAAAATTCTTCTTTTTCCTGATGCAGCACCGAAGGCAGTAGAGAATTTTACAACCCACGCTGAAAACGGTTATTATAACGGCATTATTTTTCACCGTGTAATTCCTGATTTTATGGTGCAAGGCGGAGACCCTGATGGAAGTGGATGCGGTGGCGAAAGCATATGGGGCAGAAGTTTTGAAGATGAATTCAGTGTTGACTATCACAATATTCGTGGCGCGCTCTCAATGGCAAATGCAGGTCCCTGCACAAACGGCAGTCAGTTCTTTATTGTTCAGGCTAAAGAGGTTGACAGCGGTCTTATTTCTCAGATGGAGCAGCTTTCAGACAGAGGATTCCCTGCAGAATGTATTGAAGATTATAAGGCGCTTGGCGGAACACCTTGGCTTGATTTCAAACACACTGTTTTTGGTCAGGTTATAGAAGGTATGGATGTTGTTGATTCAATAGCAACGGTTAAAACCGGATTCGGCGATAAACCCCTTGAAGATGTTGTAATCAACGGAATTGATATAATTAAAATATAATATTTTGCCCCTTTCCCCAAGGGGCATTTTTTAAGGAACGTGGAAAAATTATGTTTATAATCAGAAAAATATTGTCAATTATAACTCTTCCAATTTTGCTCATAACCCTGCTTACAAGCCCTGTTGCTCAAAGCACGGATACTGCTGAATTGGTTTCACAGAATTGCCTGGTTTTTGAAAAGGCTCTGTTATCAGGGCAGGGAATAGCAAATGACGGAGAATATTATTACACAAGCGGTTCTATTGCTGCTCTTAATTTTACCGCTCTTGCAAAGTTCACTATTGATGATATGAAAATTGTTGACAGCGCACTTAATCCTCTTCCTGAAATGTGCTCTGACAGAGGTAATGATCATATCGGCGGCATCAGCTGTTATAATAATAAAATTTATGCATCGGTTGAAGACAGTGAAGATTATATTTATCCTTGTATTGTTGTTTTTGATTGCGAAACCTTAAAGCCTACAGGTGAAGTCTATGAACTTTCCAGTGAAGATTATGATGACGGTGTGCCCTGGTGTGCTGTTGATCAGGAAACAGGCTTTCTTTATGCATCAAAATGGAACAATGCTGATACAATTTATGTTTATGATATAAACGACTCGATGAAGCTTGTAAAAGAAATACCGCTAACCGGTCTTGGGGTTATTGACCGTATTCAGGGCGGAGAATTTTATAACGGATACCTTTATCTGTCAAATGATATTGAAAATAATGGAAATATTAAAAACATACTTAAGGTTGATGTTGCAACAGGTGTGGTTACTCTTGCTGCCGAAAGAGATGTAGGCGGTGATATTGAAGCTGAAGGCATAACCTTTTGGCAGGCAGAAGACGGTTCGAACATGCATGTTCTGGATTATAATAAAGTTATCGGTGTATTTGTTCACCATTATAAAGTTGATTTTTAATTTAAAAAAGCCACCCATAATGGGTGGCTTAAATTATTTATTCAGCAAATTCTTTTTCGATTGCAGTAACAACTTCATCAACATCTGATTTAACAACAAGCATTGCAATCTCAATTTCGGAAGTTGTAATCATTCTGACATCTGCACCAACACTTGCGGCAGCCTTAAAAACTTTAGCTGATACACCGGGTGTGTTTCTCATTGCTTCGCCGCTTACGGTAAGCTTGCAGTTACCGCTGCTTACGCTTATTTTTGTTTTAGGATTCTTATTTCTGAGTTCAGATGCAATAGCAAGAACGGAAACAAAATCGCTGTCATTAACTGTGAAAGAAAAGCCTGAACTTGAACCGCTTAAAGGAAACTGCGAAATCATATCAACATCGATTCCTGCATCGGCAATCATCTTGAAAACTTCGGCAATATGTGCGATATCGGCAGGGGAGTCACAAAGAGAAAAAAGAGTGACATCTTCTGTTATAAAAATATTATCAACAAGCTTCATTTTAACCTCCGAAAACTCACTTCAGCATTTCTGCCATGTTATACAATCCTGCGTTTTTACCGCAAATGAACTTTGCTGCATTAACTGCTCCTGTTGCAAAAAGAGATTTGCTTCTTGCACTGTGGGATATTTTGATTATTTCGTCAAGACCTGCAAAAATAATTTCGTGTTCACCTGTTATTGTTCCGCCTCTAACAGCGTGAATACCGATTTCATTATTAGTTCGTTTTTCGCGTTTTGAATAACGGTCATATTCATATTTGATATCGTTATTAAGCTCTTCTTTAATTGCATCGGCAATCATCAGTGCTGTTCCGCTGGGAGCATCAATTTTTTGGTTGTGATGCATTTCAACGATTTCAATATCAAATGAATCGCCGAGAACTTTTGCAGCTTTTTTAGCAAGTTCACAAATAAGATTAACACCAAGTGACATATTTGCACTGAAGAAAACAGGAATTTTTGTTGCGGCTTTTCTAATAAGCGAAATCTGAGAATCATTAAGACCTGTTGTTGAAATAACAGAGGGGATTGAATTCTCAACTGCAAATTCAAGAAGTCCGCCAAGAGCGGAAGGGTTCGAAAAATCAATTATTACATCTGATTTATCAATTAATTCCTGAGGAATAAGTTTAGGAGAAGAGTATACTGGATATGAATTTGCAACTTCGGTAAAAATATCAATTCCGCAAATAATTTCACAATCCTGTAATCCGTCAACACATAGTGTAACGGCTCTGCCCATTTTTCCGTTGCAACCGCTTAATATAATTCCTGTCATTTAATAATTACCTCTGAATTTTTATTTTACAAGTCCGTGCTTTGCAAGAGATTTATAAAGAACATCTTTTGCTGCATCAGTCATTTTATAAAGGGGAAGTCTGCATTCACCAACATCCATGCCCATCATGTTCATTGCTTCTTTAATGGGTATGGGGTTAACATCAATAAAGAGATTGTTGCAAAGATCAAGATATTCAAGCTGAAGATCGCGGCTGCCTTTATAATCGCCTGCAAGAAATTTTGCGGGGATATCATGTGCAACCTTGGGGAGAATGTTTGAAAGAACTGAAATGCTTCCCTTGCCGCCTAAAGCCATAAGAGCTGTAACTTGGTCATCGTTACCCGAATAAACTGAGAAATCGGGGCCGCAAAGAGAAATTGTTTTTGCAACCGCAGAAATATCTCCGCTTGCTTCTTTTGTACCTACAATTCGGGGGTGCTTTGCGAGTTCAACGTAGGTTTCAGGAAGAATATTTACACCTGTTCTTGAAGGAACATTGTATGTGATGATAGGAACGCTTACTCTGTCAGCAATATAGTTATAGTGCTGAATAAGACCTCTCTGAGAAGTTTTATTGTAATAAGGTGTAACGGAAAGAAGAGCATCAACGCCTGCCTTTTCAGCTTCGTTAGAAAGCTTAACTGCATAATTTGAATCGTTGCTGCCTGTTCCTGCAATAACAGGAATTCTTTTATTAACAACCTCAACAGTATATCTGATTGCTTCTGAATGCTCTTCGTGATCAAGCGTAGAGCCTTCTCCTGTAGTGCCGCAGATAACAATAGCATCTGTACCGTTGGCAATCTGGAATTCAAGAAGCTCTGCAAGCTTATTGTAGTTTACCTTGTTGTCGGAGGTGAAGGGAGTTACGATTGCAACGCCTGCACCGGTAAAAACAGTCTGCTTCATGTTTGACTCCTTTCGTCAATTAAGCCTTGGGATTAATATAACCCTGTGCGCAAAGCTGTTCGGCCATAAGAACCGCACCGCCCGCAGCACCTCTGAGTGTATTGTGTGAAAGACAAACAAATTTATAATCGAACTGTGTATCTTCTCTGAGACGGCCAACAGAAACTGCCATACCGTTCTCAAGATTTCTCTGAAGTTTTGTCTGGGGAAGATTATCTTCTTCAAAATAGTTAAGGAACTGCTTGGGAGCACTGGGAAGTTCTGCTTCCTGAGGATATCCCTTGAATTCCTTCCAGATTTTTTTAATTTCATCAATTGAAGGCTTGTTTTCAAATCTTACGAAAACAGCAGCCATGTGACCGTCTGATGCCGGAACACGAAGGCACTGTGCTGTGAAGTTGGGTGAAGTTGCGGGAACAATTTCATCGCCTTCAATTTTACCCCAAATTTTAAGAGGTTCTTTTTCTGATTTTTCCTCTTCGCCGCCGATATAAGGAATAACATTATCAATCATTTCAGG
>JAEIGA010016302.1_pt1 | contig 11312 bp, 13 predicted proteins | sample 9270691 | NCBI WGS metagenome assembly JAEIGA01 (sample SAMN17057246, study PRJNA624740) | gut metagenome | biome: biome; isolation source: fecal sample | host: Bos grunniens | place: China: Xizang | collected 2019
CCTTCTGGAACCCTATGTGAAGGGTGTCAAGGTCGGTCTGTTTGGTGGTGCAGGTGTGGGTAAGACAGTGCTCATCATGGAGCTCATCCGAAATGTCGCCAATAAGCTCGGCGGCTACTCCGTCTTTGCGGGCGTCGGCGAGCGTACAAGGGAGGGTAACGACCTGCTGAGGGAGATGATCGAGTCGGGCGTTATCCGCTATGGCGAGAAGTTCGAGGAGGGAATGAAGCGTGGTGACTGGGACCTCTCGGCTGTCGATCCCGAGGAGGTTGCCAAATCGCAAGCCACTCTTGTCTTTGGCCAGATGAATGAGCCCCCGGGTGCTCGTGCGTCGGTTGCACTGTCGGGCCTTACGGTTGCCGAATCATTCCGTGATGCAGGTGTAAATAGGGATATCCTCTTCTTCATAGACAACATTTTCCGTTTCACACAGGCGGGCTCGGAGGTGTCGGCACTTCTGGGACGTATGCCCTCGGCTGTGGGCTACCAACCCACGCTCGCAACCGAGATGGGTGCTATGCAGGAGCGCATCACCTCTACCAAGAGTGGCTCCATCACCTCCATTCAGGCGGTCTATGTCCCCGCGGATGACCTTACGGACCCCGCACCCGCAACAACCTTCACCCACCTCGATGCAACGACCGTATTGAGCCGTAAGATTGCCGAGATGGGTATCTACCCTGCGGTCGATCCTCTCGAATCGACCTCCCGCATTCTCGATCCCAACATTGTGGGCGAGGAGCACTACACCACAGCGCAGCGTGTCAAGCAGATTCTCCAACGCAACAAGGAGTTGCAGGATATCATCTCGATCCTCGGTATGGAGGAGCTCTCCGACGAGGACAAACTCACCGTCAATCGCGCACGTCGCATCCAGCGCTTCCTCTCACAGCCCTTCTCGGTTGCCGAGCAGTTCACGGGCGTGGAGGGTGTGATGGTTACGATTGAGGATACCATCAGGGGCTTCAAGATGATCCTCGACGGCGAGGTCGATCACATCCCCGAGGCGGCATTCCTCAATGTCGGCACCATCGAGGAGGCCATTGCCAAGGGCGAGGAACTCCAAAGGAGAGTTGTGTAAAAACCCCGAAAGACTAACCTACAATGCGACTACGAATCATATCCCCACGAGGCGCACTCTTTGAGGGCGAGGTGCAGAGGGTCTTGCTCCCCGGTGAGAAGGCTCCCTTTGTTGTGCTCCGCTCCCACGCGCCCCTCATCTCCTCGCTCACCGCTGGGAAGATTGCCTACACTACACCCTCGGGCGAGGTGGAGGAGATTGCCGTGGAGGGTGGTTTTGTGGAGATCAAGAACGACACCATCGTAGTCTGCACCGAATAGACCACAACCCAAAAGAGAGATATGACTTACAAAAGAACAACAGACTTGCTCATTGGTGCAACGACACTCTATGGCGTAACTTTGCCACTATTGAAGGCGCTTGGTAGTGAGGGCTACACCCCACTGATGTGGATTACCCCCGCATTTTTCTACCTCTATGAGGTGGCCTTTGTATTGCTGATGGGGAAATATGGGAAGATGAAACCACAAAGTATGGTCATCAGCTCGATGATTATGCGTGGTGTGAAGTTCCTGAGCGTTGCGGCAATGTTGCTCATCTGGGTGGTATTGGAACTCCCCGCCAAAAACACATTCCTGCTCTACACGCTGGGCTTCTACCTGCTCACCTCGCTGATGGAGAGCCTCTGCGTGAAGGTCTATATCAAGGAGAGGTCTAACCAGCAATAAACAACCCACTCTATGAAACACCTACGCCACATAATGCTACTCTTTGCGGTGCTCCTCTCGGGGGCGCTGTGGAGCGGTGTGCGTGGCGCAGAGGCGGTGGAGAGCGAGGTTGCCGAGGAGGAGAAGTTGGATGTTGTGAGCATCATTTTCGACCACATCAACGACTCATACTCGTGGCACATCGCCACCGTCAAAGGTCATCACGTGGAGATTCCCCTGCTCTGCATCGTGCGCTCCGAGGAGGGCAAGTGGCACGCCTTCTCCTCCGCAAAGGTGGCACACGGTCACTCCCACGAGGGATTCCACATCGCCCCCAAAGGCGAAAAGTGGGAGGGTAAGCTCGTGGCCGAGGGTAAGGATGGCGAACTCTACCGCCCCCTCGATCTCTCATTCACAAAGAATGCCGCCGGACTCTTCATCAATGCCTTTGTTATCATCGCCCTCATACTCGGTGTGGCGGATTGGTATCGTAGGCGCAAAGGAGATATCTACGCCGTGCCCACAGGCTTTGTGGGTGCTATGGAGATGCTCATTATGAGCGTCGAGGATGACCTCATCAGGCCCGCTGTCGGCAAGGACTACAAGCGCTACTCACCCTACCTGCTGACCGCCTTCTTTGTCATCTTCGTGAACAACCTTATGGGACTTCTGCCCGCCTTCCCCGGTGGTGCAAATACGACGGGCAACATCGCCGTGACGCTCATTATGGCACTCGCCACGATGTTTGCGGTCAATGTCTTTGGCAACAAGGAGTATTGGAAGGAGATTCTCTGGCCCGATGTCCCCATCTGGATGAAGTTCCCCATCCCCCTGATGCCCATAATCGAGCTCTTTGGCGTAATTTCCAAGCCCTTTGCACTCACCGTGCGACTCTTTGCCAACATTTTGGCGGGCCACACGGTAATCCTTGCGCTGACCTGCTTGGTCTTTATCTCGGTGTCGATGGGTACGACGATGAACATTGTGATGACCATCTTCTCGGTGCTCCTGACGGTTTTTATGTTTGTCTTGGAGCTGATGGTTGCCTACATTCAGGCCTACGTCTTCACGATGCTCTCCTCGGTCTTCATAGGCCTCTCGCGCAAGGAACACCACGACGGAAAAAAACACAATTAGAATAAAAACAATAAATTATTAACCTTTTAATACACAAAGAACTATGTTAGCATTCGTAACACTTTTGCAGGCAGTAAACTTGGGTGCAGTGGTTGCTCCTTTGGCAGCAGCACTCACCGTATTGGGCGCAGCTTGGGGTATCGGTAAGATTGGTACCAACGCATTGGAGGCTATGGCTCGTCAGCCCGAGGCTGCGGGTTCGTTGCAGACCGCAATGATCCTCTCGGCAGCGCTTATCGAGGGTGCAACCCTCTTTGCACTCGTTGTCTGCCTCCTTGCAATCTAATTAGTCGGAAGTAAACACAACGAGGTATGTCGCTACTTACTCCCGACTTGGGACTCCTCTTTTGGATGCTCCTCTCGTTCCTCATTGTCTTTGGAGCTCTGGCCAAGTTCGGCTTCCCGATGATTACGGGTATGGTCGAGAGGCGCAGGGCCCACATTGAGGAGTCGCTGCGTGCGGCCGACGAGGCACAAGCACGCTTGGAGGGCGTAGAGGAGGAGGCCCAGAAGATGCTCAATGAGGCCACCAAACGGTCGAGTGAGATTCTCTCGGCGGCGGTGGCAGATAGTCAGCGCATCGTAGATTCCGCACGCCAAAGAGCAGAGGCGGATGCTACGGCACGTATGGAGGCGGCAAAAAACCAAATCGAAATCGAAAAACAGAAGGCTCTGGGTGAGATGAGGGCCACGGTGGCTATGCTCTCGGTGGATGTTGCCGAGAGAGTGCTCCGTGCCAAAATCGACACCAAGGAGGAGGGTGAGCTCATCAATCGCCTGATAGATGAGGCGGAGGCTGCGGACAACAAGTAGCCACGCACCCCAAAGAGAGAAAAAACCAGCGCAATTATGAACGAGAGTTTGCTTGCAGGAAGGTATGCCAAGGCCCTGCTCGCCTATGCCGAAGAGGTGGGCGAGGCAGATGCCCTATACCCCATTCTTGTGCGCCTCGGTCGCACCCTGCGTCGCGACTATGGAGCTGCGGAGGTTGTGGGCAACCCCACCCTCTCGGAGCAGGTGCGCTGTGGTTTTGTGGTGGCACTCGCAGGTGAAGAGCCACCCGTGAGCCTCGAAAGATTTGTGCGATTGGTTTTCGACCACGACCGCGAAAGGCTCCTCGGAGAGATGGCAAGAGCCTACACAAAGCTCTACCGCCAAAGCCGAGGAATCACCCACGCAAAGGTCGTTGCTGCCACAAAGTTGGATGGTGAAACCATAGAGAGGCTCCGAGAGATCATCCGCCGCCGACGTGGCGGAGAGGTCGAGTTGGAGGAGGTTGTCGACCGAGATCTTCTCGGTGGCTTTGTCCTCCACATTGAGGGCGAGGTGCTCGATGGCTCCGCAAAGGGACAGATAGAGCGCATCCGCCAGCAGTTTATTGTTCGTAACAGAAGTATCGTATAGCAGAGAAATATGGAAGATATAAGACCAAGTGAGGTTTCGCGTGTGCTCCGCGAGCAACTCGCAGGCGTAGATACGTCGCTCAAATTTGAAGAGGTGGGCACCGTGCTCCAAGTGAGCGACGGTGTGGCCCGCATCTATGGCCTCGAAAGTGCCGAGGCGGGCGAGTTGTTGGAGTTTGAGGGGGGCGTAAGCGGCGTTGTTATGAACCTCGAAGAGGACAATGTGGGTGCCGTGTTACTCGGCTCCACGGAGCACGTCAAGGAGGGGTACAGCGTAAGGCGCACCCGCCGAATAGCCTCCGTGAGGGTCGGCGAAGAGATGGTCGGCAGGGTTATCAACCCTCTCGGCGAGCCCATTGACGGTCGTGGCGAGATTGGTGGCCAGAAGGTGGAGATGCCCTTGGAGCGCAAAGCTCCGGGTGTAATCTTCCGTCAGCCCGTGTGTGAGCCTTTGCAGACGGGTTTGAAGGCTGTGGATGCAATGATCCCCATCGGCCGAGGCCAGAGGGAGCTCATCATTGGCGATAGGCAGACGGGTAAGACCGCCATTGCCATCGACACCATCATCAACCAACGCGAGGGCTACCTTCGTGGCGAGCCCGTCTATTGTATCTATGTAGCTGTGGGCCAGAAGGGTTCGACGGTGGCAACCATCGTGAATACCCTGCGCGAAAAGGGAGCTCTGGACTACACGATTGTGGTGGCAGCGACCGCCTCGGACACCGCAGCTTTGCAATATTTTGCACCCTTTGCGGGTGCAGCCATCGGCGAGTATTTCCGCGACACGGGACGCCACGCACTTGTGGTCTATGACGACCTCTCGAAGCAGGCGGTTGCCTACCGTGAGGTGTCGCTCATCCTGCGCCGTCCTTCGGGTAGGGAGGCCTACCCCGGTGATATTTTCTACCTCCACTCGCGCCTCTTGGAGCGTGCGGCGAAGATTATCTCTCGCACCGAGGTGGCAGAGCAGATGAACGACCTCCCCGAGGGATTGAAGGGTATGGTGAGGGGCGGCGGCTCGCTCACAGCACTCCCCATCATCGAGACACAGGCGGGCGACGTTTCGGCCTACATCCCCACAAACGTAATCTCCATTACGGATGGTCAGATATTCCTCGCCAGCGACCTCTTCAATCAGGGTATCCGCCCCGCAATCAATGTCGGCATCTCGGTGTCGAGGGTGGGTGGTAATGCCCAGATCAAGGCGATGAAGAGGGTGGCGGGTACGCTCAAAATCGACCAAGCACAGTATCGCGAGTTGGAGGCTTTCAGTAAGTTTGGTGGCGATCTCGACCCCGTGACCGCATACGTCATCGACAAGGGACACAAAAACACACAACTTCTCATCCAACCCCAATATGCACCAATGGCTGTCGAGGAGCAGATTGCGGTGCTCTATTGTGGTGTGAACGGACTCCTCAAAGAGTTGAAGGTGGCCGACGTGCGCACCTTCGAAAGCCGCCTTTTGGATGTTTTGAGGGCGACACACAGGGAGGATATCCTCACACCTCTGTCGGAGGGCAGGATCGACGACTCGGTGACCGAAGCACTCCGCAAGGTTGCCGCAGAGGTTGTGGAAACAATGAAGTAGTAGAAAAGACACAGATAGAAAAAGGTGGCATCGCTCAAAGAGATAAAAGAGAGAATCCAGTCGGTACGCTCCACGCGCAAGACAACCTCCGCTATGAAGATGGTGGCGGCAGCGAAGTTGCACCGTACACAGAGGGACATCGGCGCACTTGTCCCCTACTCCGAGGAGTTGCGCAACATCGCAGCACACTTGGTGTCGGGTGAGGGTGTGGGAAGGGTGGCCCTTGCCGAGGAGCGCGAAGTGAAGCGTGTGACGGTTGTGGGCTTTGCCTCCAACTCGACACTCTGCGGTGCCTACAACAGCAATACCGCAAAGGAACTTATGAGGGTTGCAAAGGGCTACGATGAGTTGGGTGAGGGTTTGAAGGTTGTCACCATGGGCCACAGGCTCTCGGTGGAGCTTGCTCGTGAGGGAGTTCCCCACATCGAGGGCGACGACCACCTTGCCGAACATCCCGACTACGCATCGTTCAAGGCTATGGCAGAGCGTCTGATGGATGATTTCCTGACGGGGCGCACAGACCGCGTGGAGGTTGTCTATCACAAATTCCTCTCGGCAGGCACACAGAGATTGGTCTGCGAGAGGCTCCTGCCCGTGGAGATGCCCCACCGCGAGGAGGAGTGGAGCGCAGAGGTGCCCTACATTTTGGAGCCCTCCAAAGAGGAACTCATCGAGAAGCTCATACCCCGCGAGGTGGCACTCCGACTCTACACCGTAGCACTCTCGGCGCTCGCCTCGGAGCACGCGGCGAGGATGATGGCTATGCAGACCGCAACGGACAATGCCGATGAGCTCGTCAGGGAGCTCTCGGTGGAGTACAACAAGCAGCGCCAGCAGGCTATCACCAACGAACTGCTGGATATCGTTGGCGGTCAAACCCGATAATCGACCCGCGCGAAGCGAGAAGGAGGGAGATATCGCACGATTGCTACCCATCCTCGAAAAGTGACGATAGTGGGAGTGGTGTTTGATTGTGTTTTATATATGTTATCGAAAAAATAGAGAGAAAAAGTGGAAAGAAGCAAACCTATCAAGGAGATCGACTACGAATATATCTCCAAGATTCTAAATCTACCGACGGAACAGGGTTTCCGCCACTTCTATGTGAAATCTGGGAGCCCTCTCATTGAGAATGCCTCCGACAGATCCATACGATTGGACGACGCTATTATTATGTGGATATGTCGTGCGGGAAGCTGTATGGTCGGCATCGATGGCACCACACACACCCTCTCGGCTGGGCAGATGCTCATTGTCTTTGCAGGTGTCTATTGTCGTTTCTCGGCCATCTCCACAAATTTCGAAGCGGACACAATTCTGGCCCGAATCAACAAAAACAACGGCTCCAATTCGCTCGAAAAATCCTTCTCCAAAGGACGACAACTCCCAATACTCAACCTCTCCAAGCAAGAAGATGTGGTGCTCACACAGTGGATACACTACACAAAGGCCTCGATGGAAAATGGCCCACACTTCAACCGAGTGGAGCACGACAATGCCATACTCGCCGTGTTGCGCGGCGAACTGATGGGGATGTATATGCGCCGAAGCATCTCCTCCAAAGAGCCCACACAATCCGAGCAGATAGTCTCCAAATTTGAACGCTCTCTCGCCTCCCACTACATCCTCCATCGAGATGTGGAGTGGTATGCCAAAGAGTTGGGACTCTCCCCCAAGCGCTTCTCGTCCAGAGTAAAACGCATCACCGGCAAGAGCCCCTCCGACCTGATTGCCGACGAGGTAATCAAGAATACCAAGCGACTGCTGCTCAACTCGTCACTCTCGTCGTCGGAGATTGCCGAGAGGCTCAATTTTGCCACACCTTCCTTCTTCTGTCGCTATTTCAAGCGCTATGCGGGGATGACACCACAGGAGTGGCGATCCAAAAACACATTGGTATAGACCATACGGGGCGCTCACAAATCGACGTTGGGTTTATAACATCAAAACGGGGAGTTCCGCACGTGCGAAACTCCCCGTTTGGTTTGTGTATTCAATTTGCCCGACTATCAGTTTTGAGCCATATACTCCTCCACCTCCTCGACGGTGATGGGGATGTTCTGACCCTTGCCGAGCATTGTGCAACCCTCCTCGGTAATCAGCAGGTCGTCTTCGAGGCGGATGCCACCGAACTCATAGAAGGCACCCAGGCGGTCGTAGTTGATGAAGTCACGGCACTTACCCTCGCTCTTCCACTGCTCGATGAGTGCGGGAATGAAGTAGATGCCGGGCTCGTCGGTCAAGACCGTACCGGGGCGCAAGCGCCAGCGACTACGCATAATGCAGGTATCGACCTCATCGGCACGAGCCACAATCTTGGAGAAGTCCCTCATACCCCTCTCGCCCATAGCCTCGCAGTCGTGTACGTCCATACCGAGGCCGTGGCCCAAGCCGTGGGGCATAAAGAGGCCCACAGCACCTGCTGCTACGGCATCGTCGGCATTGCCCTTCATAAGGCCCACGCCAATCAGACCCTCGGCGAGGGTTTTGAGAGCCACATTGTGGAGGTTCATATACATACCGGGGCGAGCCACCTTCAAGACCTCGTCGTGGGAGCGGAGCACAATGTTGTAGATATCCCTCTGTTCGGGGGTAAACTTACCACTCACGGGGATTGTTCGGGTGTGGTCGGAGCAGTAGTTGTTGACGCTCTCACCACCCGCATCGACCAAGAGCAAGCGACCACTGGTGCAGATGCCGTCGTGGGAGTGGTTGTGGAGCGTCTCGCCGTGCTGCGACACGATGGAGTGGAACGACACACCCTCGCCCAGCTGGTGGGTTACACCCTCCATAGCGCCCGCAATGGTGCGCTCCGACACGCCCTCTTTGGTGAGGCGCATAGCGGTGGTGTGCATTGCGTAGCCAATCTGGTATGCCCTTTCGAGCTCCTCGATCTCCTCGGCACTCTTCTCCTCGCGCATAGCCGCCACATTGATGATAAGGTCTGCCGAGCAGTGGGCATAGTGCTCCGAGGGCTGGATGCCCGTCAGGTTGCTCATCAGAAGCACTCCCTCGCCACGATAGGGCACAAGGTAGTGCACCTTGCGACCTGCGCGGATCGCCTCCTGAATCTTCTCACGAGCCGCCGCAAAGGGGGCGGTATTCTCCACACCCACACTTGCGCCGAGTTCCTTCACCGAGGGCTGGGGGCCCATCCAGATGATATCATCGACGGTGTAGTCGTTGCCAAAGAGCCAATCGCGCTCCTCGTCGAGGTCGATGACACCCACAAGGTCGGCATTCTGCAAACCGAAGAAGTAGAGGAAGGTGCTGTCCTGACGGAAGGCGTATGCATTGTCGAAATAGTTGCGTGGCGCCTCGCTGTTGCCGGGGAATACCACGATACCACCCTTGGGCATACGACGACGAAGTTCGTTGCGTCGGGCGATGTAGGTCTGTTTTGCGAACATAGTAGTGATGGTTTTAGTTTTAATTTTTGCTCATTTGGTGTAAAGTTACAAAAAAAAACGGAAGAACAAAAATTCTCCCGTCCAGATGGCGCTCAAACCCCTCAACCCCTTTACGAGTTGTGTGGTTTGACGCACTATTTTATCTCCTCAATATTCTCAAACAACAAAGGGAATTTAGATAATGGTATACGAAATCCACTGCCGTGGTCGTGGGACTTACCCTTATTCTTCCCCGATAGATAGGTTCCCATACGAAGATCGAACTGAATTGTTCCATCGTCAATAAGCCTAATGAGCCGCATAAAATCAAACTTTGTGCAGTAGTAGCCTTTAACATAACGGCACATTCGTTGCTTATTGATTATCTGTTCCTCGACCTCCATCAAAAGAAGGTCTTTAACCTTATGACTTGCCTTTTTGAGAGCATCATAGGTCCAATAAGTTTCCTTATCCAATACCCCATTGGACTCAATTTGTAAATACAACCTACTCTCCACATCATTCGAGAGTAACCTCATCTGGTGTTTTCCATAGACAAGAGCCCCATAGTCACCCCTCAACGAAGCATACAAGCGAGGCTCTCCATCACGCAATTCCCCATATTTATCTTTCAGTTTCCTATTGGCCCCTTTGGGATAGGAAGGCGATTTGGAAAAGAGGCTGACAACGGAGGTTGTGTTGATACGATGAGTCTTCAACTCGATTCCCCTCCAATCGGCCTCCTGCAAATTATTCTCTTGTACACCAAATAGGTCCTCTAATGTGTTGCCATACCCACCATCTCGATTATTCTGTCTTGTGGAGGGTATAAAATTGGAGGTACGCTCTATGAGCGTTTTAACTACTTTCCTAATTTCGTCATTCTTCATAGGGCTTCGTTTGGAAAAAATTCTTTGGGTGACACATTAAAAATTGACGCAATCTTATTGAGGTGATTCAAGTTGTATTTGGTTGGTAGTTTGTGAGTTTCAACTTTCCCAACAAAGCCAGAAGAGACGTTTATTTTGAACGCCAACTCTGCTTGACTCATTCCACGCTCAATACGCAATGACTTGATGCGCTCTATTACGTATAATTCGATTGGTGTTTTCATTTATTTCTCTTATTTTTGCAAAGTTTTGAATTTAATAACAGAAAGACAACTACCGATAGGGAGGCAAAATGAAAGACGCTATAAAAGAGATAGATGTTATCTACCACGAGAGTTGTTTGGAGACCTTGAAACGGTTGCCAGATAACTCTATTGATGCAGTAATCACCTCACCTCCATATAATATGAATTTGAGGATTCGCAATGGAGAATATTGTAGTAGGCAAATTGTTAAGGAATTGAGCACCAAGTACGATGGCTTCCCCGACAACATCCCAATAGAGGAGTACTATTCGTTTCACAAGGAGGTAATTGGCGAATTATTGAGGGTTTCAGATATCATTTTCTACAACATCCAGATCGTTACAGGGAGCAAGCGTGCATTCTTTAAGATTATCGGAGATTTTGCAGAAAACATAAAGGAGATTATCGTGTGGGACAAAGGAAACGCTCAGCCAGCAATGGCTTCTCGTGTATTAAACAGGCAAAGCGAACTAATTCTTGTTCTGCAAAAGAACGGAGCAATAAGTCGCCAATTTGAGAAATGCAACTTTGAGCGTGGCACATTAAGTGACGTATGGTTGGTGAAGCGTGAAAATCGACGTGGAAAAAACTCCTATCATGGAGCAACCTTCCCAGAGGCATTAATCCACAAGATTCTTACAAATTTTACAAATCGTGGCGACATCGTCTACGATCCATTTATGGGTACCGGTACGACTGCGTGCGTTGCAAAAAAATTGGGACGACATTACATAGGTTCCGAGATTGTTGAAAACTATATCAACATTTGTAAGGAACGATTACAATCGTGCGAAATACCTCTGATATAAAACAAAAGGCGGAAGTGAAAACTTCCGCCTTTTCAGTACCCAGAGCCGGGGTCGAACCGGCACAGGGGTGAACCTATTGGTGTTTGAGACCAACGCGTCTACCGATTCCGCCATCTGGGC
>JAEIGA010016303.1_pt1 | contig 11312 bp, 8 predicted proteins | sample 9270691 | NCBI WGS metagenome assembly JAEIGA01 (sample SAMN17057246, study PRJNA624740) | gut metagenome | biome: biome; isolation source: fecal sample | host: Bos grunniens | place: China: Xizang | collected 2019
ACAACTACTACGGCGTTGAGAAGGGTACTGAAAAGTATGATGCCATTGTTAAGAACAACCTCATCAAGGTGCTGAATACTACCTTCAAGGTGGACGACGTCTACCGGGCAGACCTGGCCGCGGAGGCCGAGGCATTCCTTGTGGAGGAGGCAGGGCTGACGGCAGACGAGGTAGCCGCACTCAAGGCAAAGCTCTCCATTTCGTTGCAGGAAGTCTATGACGCGGGCAAAAGTCTTTCCGCTTTGCTGGGTAACCACGAAAACGTATACGTTCGCATTACCTCTGACGGAAATCTGCTCCAGGAATCATATTTGAGCAAGCAGTACTTCTATTTCTTCTATGGCACCGAATTCATGGACATGGGATTTGAGTACGCGGGCTTTGTAACAGACAACGCCGAATACTACTGCTTCGAGAACGTCTACGCATTAAACATAACGCTGGCACCCGACGGCATGGTCGAGGCGACAGAGCTCCTCGCCTTAGCGGGATCGAATGAATTCATCTCGACGGAGGTGTTGCACGGTGTGGACGCCACGATCGTGGAAAAGGACGGCTTTTTGGTCGTAACCTGTACCATGGACCCGGATGCAATCGTGACAATGGGCGGTGATATTATTTCCTGTGTCGAAGCCTATACGCTGGATGCAAGAACCCGTGAAATGACCGCCATCAAGACTACCTACACCTATGCGGACGGAACGATTGAAGAAGGTATCGTGACCATCACCCGTGACGTGGAGGAGCCCGAAGGCATAGAGCCCTTCCTGGCATACGCGCAGGAAACCGAGAACGTGCGGACGGTGACCATCGTTTCCAATCCCGGTGCCGAGAATGAAAAGACCGACACCGTTCGGGTGCCCAAGGGTCTGCAGGTTGGTTTTGCGCTGGATTTCCCCATTGAGGAAACCTTTATGCTGTATGCCGATGCCGCCTGCACCCAGGTCTTTACGGAGGAGCCGGATGCCCATTCCGACCTGACTGTCTACGTAAAGTGGGAGGAATGAAACCACGCGGGGCTCCCGGTGTCTGAAGGATTCGAACAGAAAAAATGCAGCCTCGGCAGGGAAGCTCCCTGCCGAGGCTGTCTCAATTTTGGTACGCCGTATGCACCTGCGGCGTACGGAGCGAATTATTCGTCGCTTCCGTTGTCGCCTGCGGAGGCGGGAATCGCTTTCTTCTTATACAGAGCAAAGCTGATGCCGATGGAGGCGAAGGAGGACACAAGGGCGAGGATCGCGACGATCATGGTCAGGGAGCCCGCGCCGAAGATGGAGCCGACAGCAGGAGCTTTCTTGACTACCTCCAGGGTATACATGATACCGTCATACGCTTTACCATCCTTCATTGTATTCACGTATCCTTGATCGAGCTTGCATTCAAACTCTCCATTGTTGAAGAAAAATGCCGCCGAGTTCACAGTTATGTTTCCGTCTATCCATTCGGCAAGCTGTCCGCCGTCGGCATCCTCATAGTAAATGCCGATCGACCCATCGGGGCTTGTAATACTTTCAAGGATTTCACAGGGGTTTCCATATCTGATGCGGATATCGTCGTTTCCTGCGAAGCTTACGTTTCCGCTTGCGTAGATCTCACCGCCAAAATCAAAGGGTGCGTTGTTTCCCTGATAAAAACCGCCGCCAAGATCACCTGCAACGTTGTTTTTCATCATTCCGGCTTTTCCGGTCTCCTTATCCGATAAGAAACCAAAGCGGCAATCCAAAGCCGTGCACACAGCGCCGCCGTCTTCTCCCGCAAAGTTGTTTATGAAGTCGCATCCATAAGTCATCGCGCTCGTCAGCATACCCATGAAGCTGCCACAGGAATAAATAGCGCCGCCGTCCCAACCGGCACGGTTGCCGTCGAAGGTACAACGGTAGAAGTAAGACGGAAGAGATCCGCTCTCCATACCGCTGCCGGCGGTTAAATAGACCGCGCCGCCGTCCCAGTCGGAGCAGTTCCCCTTAAATTCGGTATCATACACGTAAAGCTCGGATGTATCTGAATAGATCGCACCGCCGTAGTTTCTACAGCTGTTTTTGTTGAATTTGCAGTTGTAAATATATAATTTGCTATCGCCAATCCAGATCGCGCCGCCGCGATCATCGGCGCGAAGATTTTCAAAGGTGGTATTTTTGATCACGAAATCATTGCAGTCCTCTGCATGAATACCCGCGCCGTAGTCGATGTTATCGTTGTCTGCAAAATAGCAGTCCTCGATAAGCACCTTGTCTACGCCATCCAGATAAACCGCTCCGTAAATGTCAATACCTTTATCGTCGCAGTCGTTGTCTACAATGCGGCAGTTCTTCATATACAGCTCACCGCCGTCAACGTGCTGAATCGCAGCACCGTCATCGGCAGACACGCGACTGTTCGTGAGAACAAGATCGATCAGCTTGACGTTAGCGCCCTCAATGTGGATACCGCCTGCGCCGTTGCCGCTAAAGCCGCCCTTGATGGTACCGTTTTTGATGGTTACGTTAGCGTCGTCATTGATGAACATGACCTCGCCATTCGCCCAGGAGCCAGTACGCCCGCGGTCGACGGTGTGACCGCCGAGGTCAAGGGTCATAGTAACATCAGCTGCAAAGTAAATGGCATCGTAGTCAAACCCGTCACCGTTGAAAATGTCGTCGGTAAAATCACCGTCCTCCGCGATCCAGTCGGTCAAAAGAGTTGCGTATACCTCTTTTCCGTCATTCGCCTGCTCCATGGCAAAGTTCCAGCCGTCGTCAAAGACGTCAAATTCCTTCGTCTCGGAGTCGTACTGCACCTTCATCACCGCGGTGGATTCCGCCGCCGATACGGCCAGGCAGAGCATCGTGGCCATGACGGCAAGAGTCAAGACGAATGCAAAAATTTTCTTCATAAATGCTTTCCTTTCTTGGTTTGAATAGGTGTGTTGAATCAAACTTGATTGCTACACGCCTATTTTACCATAGGGGGCGTTACAAAAGCGTTACAAATAACGCTCAAATGCAAAAAAAGGTGCAGAAATTTTTCTGCACCTTTTGGTAGGTAGCTGCTTATTCCTCGGTGCCGGAAGCGGGAGCGCCGTTGGTCGCGGCAAGGATCTTCTTCTGCTTGGAGGAAATGCTGATGCCGATGGCGGCCACCGAGCCGGCCAGGGCAAGGAACGCCACGATCACGGGCAGGGAACCCTTACCGATGAGGGAGCCCTCCTCCGGAACGTCGGGATTGAAGGAATCGACGAACAGCAGGCTTTTTGCATTCTGGTAGTTCGAATTGCCCATGTCGCAATCGTAGAAGGTCAGGGTGGTATTCACGTCGTAAAAGCTTTCCATCTTTTCGGCCGCGTTGTTGTTAAACTTGCAGTTCTTGAAATAGCTGATCGAGGAGGTCTGGTTGTCTCCGTACAGTACGGAGGCGGCGTTATCCAGGAAATCGGTATCAGAAACAAAAATCTCGGAATCATCTCCGTCATTGATCAGGAAATAGCTGTTGTTATGGCTGAATGTATTGTTCGTCTCGCCCCGGTACATGTCAAGGCTTGCATTATCCAGTACAATCACGGCAGAATAGCCGATGCCGGAGCTGATTTCCCTCTTGGCACCGTTATTGATAAAGGTAGTGCCACTGATATCGAGCCGGCTATTCTTCGCGTGAATGACGGAATAGGCGGCGCGAATATGCTGGCTCTCGTTTTCGATGCCGTTTCCGTCAAAGACACAACCCGAGATCTTGATTTCGCTGTCGTTAGCGTAAATGGCAGCGCCATAGTTACTCTCATAGGTAACTTGATTGTTCTTGAATGCAACGTTGTTGAACTCTGCGGTACTGTCCTCAACGTAGATGGCACCGCCGTAATAGGATTGGGCGAACATGACATGCTCAGATGTCGAAGAAGATCCGGCAACGGAGTTATTCTTGAAGCTACCGCCGTTCATGATAAGGCTTGCGCCATCATAAATGGCGATTCCTCCGCCGTCATCCTCGACCGAAACGTTGCCGACGATGTGTACGTCGTTGAGCACCACCTTGGCGTCATCGTCAATGTGGATGCCGCCCGCACCGCCACCGCTGTTACCGCCGGTGATGGTACCGTTGTGAATCATGGCGTCTGCATCCTCGTCAACGTAAATGACCTCGCCGCTCCATTTCCACGAGCCAAGGGCACGGTTCAGGGTGTGACCGTTGAGATTGAGTGTAATCTTCGTGTCGCTGGGGAAATGAATAGCTCCACTGCTGAAGCCGTCACCGCTGCCAAAGCTGCCGTCCTTGGCGGTCCAGTCGGTGTACAGATCAACTACGATACGGACATAGCCGTTCTCGGCCATCTTTTCGTCGTTTTCAGCGAGCTTGATTGCCTGGCTCCAGCCATCGGCGAGATCCTTGTAGTCCTCGATCTTAACGGTCGTTCCGTCCTTTTTTTGACCGTGGACGGTAAGCGCAACGCCGTCTGCGGGTTCTGCCGCAAGGGCGGCGATGCAAAGCGCGCTTGCCATCAGGCAAATTGTCAGAATGAGTGCAAAAATTTTCTTCATGGGGAAACCTTCCTTTCTGTATTTCAATGCCAATGGCACTTACTTGTCTGTTTCGGTCTTCGCTTCGGCGGGCTTTCTTTTGGCGGTTACGTTCACCGTGAACGAGGCAATGGAAACCACCAGCGCCACGAAGGCGATGATCATGGTCAGCGAGCCGCGGCCGAAGATGGAGCCCACGCCGTTTTCGGCATCGCTGTCCGTGAATTGGATGTATTGCTTGTTTTGGATCACGTCGTTGCCCAGGTCGCAATCAATCATCTCAAATTGGACCTTGCTTCCGCACTCAATGGAATAGTCCTTCTCAAATCCATTGTTGCTGAACGTACACTTGGTGAACTTATATATGGAATCTGCATTGGAACTCCTGGGGAAAAGCCAAACCACGCAGGTGGGATTGTCTTCGAACACGGAGTTGCTGACCTCGCAGTCCATATCATCGTTGCCGCTGTCGGAGAAAATTCCGTTGTCTGAATGGTTGTTGGTAAACGTACATCCGTCCATTCGGATCTTTCCGAATCCGTAGAACACGCCGTCGTTCGCCTTGTTGTTTCGGATTGTGCTTTTGTTGATATACAGGGTGCTGTCTTTATCAAAGGAGAAGAAAATCGAATCGCTATAGGTTCCCCCGCCGTTGTTTTCCACAATACAATCCTCGAGGGTAACTTCGCTGTCCCCGTTCAGGGCGACGGCGACACCGTCCTGGTGATAGACGCTGGTGGTATTGCCCGAAATCTTGACTTGTTTGAGCACCGCCGTAGAATCATCTACGTACAGCGTTCCCCAGGAATTAGCCCAGGACTCGGACCCCCAGCTGGTCAGGAGGTTGTTGGACATACAGCCGCCGTTCATGGTCAGCGTTCCGCCGTCGTGTACAGCGATGGCCGCGCCGTCATCGTCCTCGACGGTGTTCCCAACCAGGCAGACGTTGTTCAGGGTGACTACGGCATCCTGCATATGGATTCCGCCTGCACCGTTCGTGCTGAAGCCGCCGGTGATGGTACCCATTGGGGCGTTGCCCGCGGCCTCACCGGGAGCGGTGATGGAGTCACCCGATTTGCCGCCGTTGATGATGACGTCTGCACCGTCATCGATGAAGATCACCTCACCGTTGTACTGCCATGCTTTCAGACCTCTGTTGATGGTGTGGCCGTTCATATTGAGGGTGATTCTCGTGTTTTCATAGAAGCGGATGGCATCGTAGCTGAATCCGTCTCCGCTGTTGCAGAACTCACCGTCGACGGCTGTCCAATCGGCCAGAAGGTCAACTACGATGCGGTCGTAGCCGCCGTCGGTCATGTACTGGCTGTCCTTGGCCAGGTCGATTGCCGCCTCCCAGCCCTCCGCGTGATTGGGGTAGCTCGCGATGGCAATGAGCTCTCCGTCCCTCTTGAGTCCGCTGACGCGGATCACGTCAGCCCCGTCTTCGGCAAATGCTGTGATGCAAAGTGCACCGGCCATTATGCCAAGAGCCAACAGGACTGCAAATAATTTCTTCATAGGCACCGGTATTCCTTTCGTTTCTGATGAAATCGGCAACGATTTTGATCGTCATGCGCTTATTTTACCATAGCGGGCGTTACAAAGGTGTTACAAATTCCCCCCGAAATGCAAAAAAAAAAAAAAATTTCTGCTCCCGATTTGTAACACATTTGTAACGCCGCATGTGATATAATAAGGAATGAAATCGTTCGTAACGCGTATGCGTGCGTTTTTGAACGAGCTTCAAACATCTATAACAGGAGACATGATCATGAAAAACATTTTGTCCTGCACCAAAACGGCGATCATTCTGCTGCTCGCCACCGTTCTTTGCCTGGGCGTATACGTGTATATGCTGGCGAGGCCCATCTCGTACGGTATGAGCTACCGCAACGAAACCGTATATGAGGGTACGACCTTTGAGGGAACGCTGAGATTCTACCCCAACGGAAAAATTCTCAGCGAAAATTCCAACTTTGAAGGCGTGCTCGAGTATGATTACTACTACAGAGACGGCTACGTTTTCACCTTGACGGCACAGACGGATGCGGAATATGAGGCAGAGGTCGCATACATCAATGAGAACTTCGACAAGGCGATCGCTACGCCCTTCTACGCCTCCCGGATCAACGCCTTCAGACAGGTAGCCGTCGGACTGGATGACAACGTGACCACCTATACCTGCACGGGCGTGATTGCTGTGGCAGCAGGCGGCGGCGTTGCCCTGCTGGCTCTGATCGCACTTACCGCCACCTCCCTCGCCCTCTCCGTAAAGGCTAAGGGCAAGGCGCGGGACTGAGCGGTATACAGACAGACTGCATACGGCCGTGTAAGCCGAAAAACAGTAGAATCAAAGAAAAGGAAGGTTGATTGGAGTCATGATTAGGAAAATCATCTCATTGCTGATCGTGTGCGTGATCGTATGCGGCAGCGTCGGTTGCGCACAGCAGCCCTCGGAGGAGGCGGACTTTACCGCCTGGGTGGAGGATTCCGCGCCGATTGCGGAGCTCAGGGAATACGTTGCGGATGTAACGAACGAAGCCTCCAAAAACTTCATTCCCGCGGAGGATCGCATTGCGGTCTTCGATCTGGATGGCACGTTGTATTGCGAAACCTTTCCCATTTACGGCGAGTGGTTGCTTTTCGCAGACTACGTGCTGAACACACCCGGCTATACGCCCACAGAGGAGATTCTGGCGGTTGCGCAGGAGCTCGCGGCGATCAAGAAGGCCGCCGATATTCCGAGCCACATGGAGCAGACCCATATTCACGCCCATGCGGCGGCCTTTGCAGGCATGCCGATTGCGGATTATATGGACGTTGTCGAGAATTTCAAGAAAACCGCCGCAGACGGCTTTAACGGAATGATACGCGGCGAGGCCTTTTATCTTCCCATGCTTGAGGTGGTCGAATACCTGCTGGAGCATGAGTTCATCGTATACATCTGCAGCGGCACGAATCGCTTTACCGTCCGCGCGTTGATTGACGGCGTGATCGACATTCCTGCCCGCCAGGTCATCGGTACGGATTTCACCATCGTCGCCAGCGGTCAGGGCGAGGAGCTGGATATGCACTATAATTACACGGAAGAAGACGAGCTTCTGATGGGCGATACGGTCATCACCAAAAATGTGAAGATGAGCAAGGTCGCACAGCTCGAGCAGGAGCTGGGGCAGAAGCCCGTGCTCGTATTCGGAAACAGCACGGGAGACGTGCCCATGGCCGTATACGCCCAGGAGGACAACGTCTATCCGACCAAGGTGTTCTTCCTGCTCTGTGACGACACGGAAAGAGAGCACGGAAATACATCCAAGGCACAGAAGATGGCGGATATTTGCGCCGAAAAGAACTGGACAACCATTTCCATGGCGAAGGATTGGACCACGATTTACGGAAAGCACGTAACCATCAACCCCCGGTAAGCGCGGGGACAGTTATGGATGCCGCGGAGACAGCGGCAAGGAAACAAGAAAATTCATTAAATTTATCAATAAGGAGATTTATCACTATGAAAAAGACTGCCATTCTTACACTCACGCTCACCCTCCTGTTCGTTCTTGCGCTTTCCGCTTGCGGCGGTCAGGCAAAGCCTACACAGCTGGGTACCTCTGACTTTTCCATCGTTCTGCCCGAGGGCTACGCCCTGACAGAGGACGACATGGAGGAGGATCAGGTCGCGTATTATTACAAGGATGATAACAGCCTCGACTTTGACGTATACCAGTGGGAGAAGGGCGACCGGTACACCCTGGAATCCGAAGCAAACGCCTTTGCCGCCGTGTACGGCACCACGGCTGAGGCTGTTACGATCAACGGAATCAACGGCATGAAGTACGTTTCTCTGGAGGAGTACGAGGGGCATACCTATACCGTTGTGAACTACATGTTTGAGGACGACACGTACATCGTGGAGCTTTGCTTCTGGACGATTGACACCGCGGAGGAGTACAAGGCCGTTGATGCGATTCTCGGTACGCTGAAAAAGAACTGATTTGGGGTACCTGCCGTAAAGCAGTTTTATAACAGTCTGAAAGGACGAGAGCATTCTCGTCCTTTTTGCATACGATCTTGCCTGCCGGGGAGCGTGTGTGATACCGTGTCCGGTTTTCAGGGGGGTAATCAGTGAAATTTTGCCTTTGGCAAGGTAATCATTGCGAATTGTCGGGGATGTGCATAATGCACAGAAATCTTTTTTTTTTTTGGTTATTTGTACAAAATGGCAGTCAAGGTATTGACAGGCGGGGAAATGGGGTGTATAATATGGGTGCTTTCGGCCGATTTTTTGGGGTAAAAACAGGCTTTTTATCGCCCGAAAATAGGGTTTTAAAGAAATAAATAATCGTTGTCAGATAAAGAAAATTCCCGAAAGGGATTAATTTTTGGGGAATTTTGTAGCATTTGCTACAAAATTGGTGTTCGGGAGGCGGATCATGAAACACGAATCAGAGATCAGAGCGGATTTGGTGAAGAATACGATCCGTATGATCGGTGAAGGCGGCTTTGAAAAGGCGACGACGCGAGCCGTTGTTCGGGTTCACGATCAGGAGCCCCGTCCGTATAAGCTGAACGAGGCCCACATCTACCGCATCTTCGGAAGTCAGGAGAAGCTCTACGAGGCGGCCTTTACCACCCTGGAGGAGGAGCTGTTCGCGGTGGTGCGCGAGAGCTTCGCCGAGCTGATTGCGCATGAGAACGCGGACGGCGAGACCCGCCTGCGGATCCTGTTCCGGCGCATCTGGGAATTACTTCTCCGGGACGAGAACCGCTGCCGCTGCTACGTGCGCTACTACTACTCCGTCTACTTTGCCGGAGACTCCCTGCGCGCCCACCGCAAGCTGCTGGCGGGATGCCGGGATTTGTTCGCGGTTATGTTCAAGGAGGAGTCGAATGTGGTATCCCTGATGCATACCACCTTCATGACGCTCATAGACTTTGCTGTCCGCGTGCACAACCGCGACCTGCAGAACAACGAGGTGAACGTCCACCATATCTACCTACTGATTTACACGTCGCTGACGCCGTATCTGAAGCCCGAATACCTGTGACCCTGCCCCCTCGGGCGGCCGCATGACGGGATCGCGCGGCCGGCGGGAAAGGAGAAAGCATGGCTCAAGGAAATCGGGTATCCAAAAAAACGCTCAACGAGAAGATGAAGACTCTGCCGCTTCCCGTGCAGGAGCATAGCAAGCGATGCAAAATGATCGCCGGCTTTCTTCTGGAGCGCATCATGACCGAGGACTGGTTCCTCGATGCCAAGCTGAACGGCGACTACATAGCATCGGCCGTCTTCTTCCACGATATCGGCAAGGTCTCCCTCCCGCGCGAGAATCTTTACGCCGAGCACAACGTCACCAAGGCCAAGAAGGCGATCTACCGCAGCCACGTGGAGGCGGGCGTTGCCTTGATTGAGAAGACCTGCGGTGTCACCCTTTCGGACTTCGCTCCGACCCGATTCGAGGCCTACCTTCTGGCCGCCGTCACCGAGCACCATGAGAGCGCGGACGGTTGCGGCTTCCCCAACCGCTCGGTCTCCGAGGAGATCAGCGCCACGGGTAAGATCACCGCCATCGCCGATGCCGTTGACAACCTCTTTTTCGTCGGTAACGCCGCCGAGGGAGACGTGGAGGCGCTGACGGACAAACTCGCCGCCATGGCGGGGGTTGAGCTGGATGCCTTCCTCCTGGGCGTGATGCTGGCGGATCGCACGGCCTTTACGGACTTCATCCAATACATAGCGAACCGCCATAAGGCGAAGCGAAAGACCGACAACTACGGGCTGCAGCTGCACTTCCGCCGTGTATTCAACATCATTGAAAACGAGCCGCGCGAGCTCATCGCCGAGTTCATCATCAACGACCCGTTCTACGGTGTCGTTCGCCCCGAGGTGTACCTCCCCGTGGCGTCTCTCTCGGCGCAGGCACCCCGCCTCACCCTCATGATGATGGAGCGGCTCTGCCTGATGCTGGACCGCGCCCGCGAAAAGGGCGGCACCCTCCTGCCTGTCAGCCTGCACGTGGATGCCAACTGCTTTGCCGCCAAGCGCTTTGCCGCCGAGATGATCCATCTCCTGCAGAAGTACGAAATCAGGGAGGATCTCATCTGCCTTGTGGTGGACGAGCGTGGACTGATGGAGCTGGAGGAGGAGGTCAACTACGCAGACCTGTTCAGCATCCTGCGGGACGGAGGCTTCCGCATGGCGATCAGCTGTATGGGCGAGGGAAGCACCCTGCTGGGAGAGCTGGATACCCTGCCCGTGGATTACCTGTACATTGACGCGGCCTACACCCGCCGCATGTCCACCAACGCCAACACCTTCGGCGTGGCGTCGGGCGTGCTGGAGATCGCCCGCAACCTGCATTTGTCCATAGTCTTTCTGGGCTGTGATACCCACGCCATCGAGCGAACCCTGCTCCGCATGCACGTGCGCCTCGCCGCGGGCGAGCTGTACGGTGAGCCCCTGCGGGAGAATGAAGCGGTCAGCCTCCTGGTCAAGGACGGAGGTGGCGGCGTATGAGCTTCATCGGCAAGTGCTTTGACCGCCTGGAAAAGCTCTACGTGGGCGCCAAGCTGGCTCTGCGGGGCGGACAGGTTCTGGGGGCGGTCAAGATAACCGTCGGGGTTCTGACGGCCTCCCTGGCCATATTCACCGTGGCGGGCACTCTGGTGCAGGAGACCAAGACCTTTACCATCGCCCTGCTCCCCGACTCCAAGGAGGGGCACGCCCAGCTTTCCCTGTCGGAAACGGCGGATTTCGCGAACCCCACCACGGCCCTGGACGCGGGGGGATTCCCGCAGATGAACAACATATCCCAGCACTGGCTCCCC
>JAEIGA010016304.1_pt1 | contig 11311 bp, 10 predicted proteins | sample 9270691 | NCBI WGS metagenome assembly JAEIGA01 (sample SAMN17057246, study PRJNA624740) | gut metagenome | biome: biome; isolation source: fecal sample | host: Bos grunniens | place: China: Xizang | collected 2019
AAGAAATATGAAAATAGAGTCCAGTCCGGATGAGGATAATATCGTAAAGTCGCTTTTGGAATATGTCCAAGGCGGTAAGTTCAATGTATTTGCATTTAACAGACTACTAGATGCGTATTATCTTATCAGTGCCAGAGAGAAGTTTACTACATTAACACCCGTGATCGATGAGATAAAGAAACTCCTCTTCGGTTCCGTGGAAAACGGAGATATCTTTGCGCAAGAGATACTCCCATATCTCATGATGCGTAAAGATCAGGCAAATGGCGCTCAAATGCGCATTCGTGATGGTGTTTCTCTTAAAGTCTCCGGAATATTCGGAAAGCAATCTACGCCAAAGAAACTCAGCTTCGTGAAGTGCGTTTGCGGTGGGTCCGTTCTCGCTAAAACCGCAGACGGAGAGACTACATATGAATGCTCTCGATGCCACAAGAAGTATGACAAACTTCCGGAACAGGAAGTAGATCCAGAAACGGAGAAGTTATTAGAAGGAATTTCTAAAGGATGTCCCGTTTGCGGTACTCGTATTCAGAGGACCGAAGGATGCAATCATATGTACTGCATCAACTGCAAGAATGGATTCAACTGGAATGATTTAAGCTATCTTCCACCAAGCCAGAACACGAATCCGCATTTTCATGCGGACAGACACGGAAATACTTCCAATCTTCGCACACTGTTGAATGAATACAACTTCAGAGGTGCAAACAAGGCAAATGCGCCAGTCGAATACTTCGGCACCCTCTTAAATGACGACATGAGGAAGTTCGAATATGCGGTAAATCATCGCAAAGAAAATATAGGAGATGAGTTCAAAGAATTCCTTTCCGATGACGCATTCGCGATGAAGTTCATGGGTGAGTTGAATATCCATAAGCTGCGCTGCAGACACATACAATCCACCTTCGATGAGTTCATGGCAGACGCATTCCGTGTTATAGAGAATAATGATCAGCATAACCGCCGCCAAGCTGATCGTGAAATACGACAGAGTCACAGGAATCTCGTCACGAAATACAAGAAGCAGTATGACGACGGAATGAAACTTATTCGCGCCCTCGAAAAAGGCATAGAACTCAATATAAACATCACTATTGAGAAAGCGAAATGCATCAGCCAGGGAATCGATGATTCAACTCTTGAGCTCGATGGCGAAAGACTGATCACAAAAGAGATGGAAGAAATGGCCGCGTCTTCCGAAGCGGATATATTCGCTCAGCTTGAGGCGAGAATCAAGGAAGACGATGAACTCAATGCAGAAAGAATAATCATCATCGGTGAGAGAAGAGTTGCCATCGATAGACCATAAATACTTTAAAAAACTTCATTCCTAAATATGTATTCGCAGAATAAGTGATTTTTATTATATAACTATCTCACAGTCCGGATGTCAATGGAATCTGCTATTGCCGCGCAAGTCGATGCTATCGACGCTGAAACCTATACAGGCACGCAAGAAACTCTTCCAAAAGAGTACAAGTTTAAATGCATGCATATTAGGCATAGATACGCTGAAAATACTCCATCTAGACATAGGAAATACGAAACAATCGAAGAGATGATTCCTGATTTGGAAAATCCCGAGACGTGTTCATATGAATGTCTCGACAAGGAAATCCGAAGGATTTACCTTGATCTTGAGTGCATTGAATCCGATAATCATCATGAAATAGTAAGTGGTATCATCTCGGAGTTTCGGGCATTTATTGGCTATCCAGATCTACCATTCCACGTCACTCATAACGCGGGAAGTAAAGGGCATCCAGGTGCCTCATACCATGTCGTCTTTGACAAAAATGCGAGTTACATTCTCCTGAAGAATATCGTAATCGCATTCAAGAAAATGCACGAACAATGGACGAGATACATCGACGAATCTGTCTATTCGGTATTCCGTCTATTCAGACTTCCAAATCAGTGCAAGCAGAGGGACCAGGATGTTCCAGATCCAGAGGATGTACACAAGATCGAAACCGCTTCAACGGTCACGGACTTCGTTATCCAAAACACGGAGCCATTCACGTTATTGACAATCGACGATCTCTCCGATGAAACCGTAAGGCAAATCGGTCTAGTTGCACTTAATAGCAAGAGACCGGTAAAGGAGACAGGAAAGTCCGGCGCTTACGCGAAGAAAGAAGTCGTCGAACAGATAGGTGCTGCGATAACAGAAATCAAGGATTCAACCGAGTCCATGCAAAGACAGATCGCAGAACTAAAAGAGACTAATGCGAGACTGGTAGAAGCGCTTACAACTCTTCTCGCAAAGAAGAATAATGAATAAAAAACTCCAATGCTGAATATGTATTTTTTCGTCTCCGATAAACGATTATTTTTAATAATATATCTAATGACAATGCCTCCGGTTGAAGTGAACAGAATCCCGGTAATCACCGAACAAGAATGGAATCTCCTTAAAGAGAAACCTATAGTCGGAGTACGAATTATCGAGACCAAGTACAGTAATAAAATTAATGTGATTACCGCATTGAATAAGTACATCGAAGATAATAACCTAGAAGCTATTAAGGATCATTGGGGAAAATCCATCATTAAACCGATAACCATCTTCCACACGGATAATGAGTACATAATGCAGGCAATCTTGAATGATGACGTGAAACTATTTGAATCCCTATTTACGCATGAAGTCCAAAAGATTATGCTAGAACCTCTTGACTTTTGCAAATATGTCTTACATGCAATGGACGACTGCATAAATCATGATGCATTCTCGTGTCTGAAGCATATCATGTCCAATGACTACACCAAAGACCGATTACGCTTTTCATGGCTGCCAAACATGACTGTGTCCGGGTACTGGTTTAAGTCCATCTCGCGATTCCCTGTCACGGTAAAAGCCATATTCATCGACTCAGGAGTATTGAACAGGATGGATCCGCTTGATCGAGATATCGCGTATAACATGATAACCGACTCAGCAATACGGTGCTGCAACACTGCAATCTTTAAATGGTGCATAGACGCGTACTGGAAAGACACAAATCGGGTCTTCAAGAAATATAACACGGAACCGTTTCTTGATGTGGAAATACTTAACGCGTTCTTCGAGCTTACCGGGAACGGATAATTAAAAACATCGAATCTATTTTTGAAGATGATTATTATCTATCGGATAACATGCAATATCCAGTTGATCGAATCGATGCCGATTTTCATATGCTCACTCCAATAGATAGAGCCATTATTAGGAATACTCCTGAGACATCACATCATTTCATCAAATTCGGACATGAAGATAATCAAGAAGTTCTTAATCTGCTTGAAGAAAGAAAACGCGTATGCAGTATTCCTGACATAGAAGAATACATCAGAAACGATGATGTTAATGCACTTCCTTTGATACTGCTCGCTATTGGATATAGCGGTCCGGAAACCCCGACAGAAACAGCGAATATGCCGTGGCTGCACTTCGCTAGCGTGTCTGTGTTTTGCATGATGTATGATGCGATTAAACTCTTCTCAGAGTTATTCAATCATGAATATTATCGCAGAGTCATGATAGATGCGATAAAGAAAGGTGGCATGATATCAATACGCGCATCTATCCAGATGTTCTCTGATATATGCATCCCGTCTGAGATATTTACGCTTATATTCAGCCCAGATTCATGGATGCTTGATGCAATAATGCAAACAGAAACCGGGCTAAAGGATGCATATGAAAGTATCATGCATGGAGCACTTCGACGTCGCGATTACGTGACTATCAACGGACTATATGAATATGAACCGAAAAATGCATTCATGATAGACGAGTTCGAGAAAAGAGTACGAGGAAAACCCGAAAAGAGATTCATAAGATGCTCTAGGATTATGAGCAAATATCCTCGGTACCTTCAACAAATACGAGGAATGAAAGTGACTAAAGATTTACTCAATCAGGAACCACCTGTTATTATGATATTCTCGAAGTTACACACGATGTTACTCACAGTCGCGAAAACGTATAACTTATATGACGAAGTCTGCGGAATGCTGTGTAATTTATACGGAGATTCCATAGACGGAGATATCCTCGATTCACTTGAGTGCGACGAGAGAATATTCCCGCAAACATCATCACAATACTGCATAGAACAGTTATCGGTCTGCCTCTGTGAAGATGATAGAAAAACCCTCCGTCAAGCCATATATGAGGACAGTCCTAGACTCTTACTCGATTCGCTAATAGACACGGAAGAAAGATACATAAAGTATATCATCGAAGAGATATTCCCATTGCTATTATTCCGTAAAGCGGACTTCTGTTTGAGGTGCCTGTTAACGAATCCGAGAACCGAGAAAATCATCAAAGAGATCTCGATAAACGGGTTCTCGATGCAGCATCCTCTGACGAGTTACTACGGAAGCGGGATCATAGGCGTAAACAAGGAAACTTTCTGCGATTTCGAGAACAGTAAATACATCTTCTTACTACTCTTAGCGGGGGACATTCCGTGTCTCACTACCGTCTATGATAACAGACGCAGAATGGCCGAGATTTCACGAGAAAACTTCAATGAATTCCGGTACATGCTCGCGCTCGGCGCAGTGACGCAATTGAATAACGATGTCTATTGCTGGACAATAGATGAATTATATGGCGGAAGCGAAGAGGATTTCGTCGCTGAAATGTATCTCCGCTCACAGTTACGACGCGACGAATATAACACCAGCGACCATACAATGTTGGGCATATTCCGGGCATTCAAACTGTTCCAGTTATGTGACGAATACATGATGGAGAATGAATAAAAACACCGGTCCTAAATATGTATTTCCTTTATGCGTACACGATTACACTGAGGCGATTTATTGCTGGATGCAGAGAGGCGATACGCAGTCAAATTTTCAGTCCAGTTTATATTTATACTTCCTCGTTGGTGGCAAATGATTTTACTTTATAGATTATCTTCAGATGACATACACTTACGCACTCGTCAACACTATCCCAGAAGGAAGCAAATGGGCAGGAGATGGAACAGCATTTATCCAGGAAGGATGCGTCAAAGCCTGGGGATACCAGGTTCCATACGGCAGACACGCCGTAGTCGCACACTACCTTACTCCAGACGGGGATCCGGTAATGCTAGAGAAGTTTGTCATAAAGACGATCACAGAAGCCGACGCCTGGGCGGAACTTAAAGCCGCAGGGTATTGAGCCACTTTAAAAAAACCCCAGCGCTAAATTCGTATTCGTCCGCTGAAAAATAATTAATACTAAATCGTCACTCTTGAATATGGAAGCGTCCTGTCGCAGCAGTCCATACTTTGCCGATATTGACCTGGCCAACCCTCCAACTCCGCCGCCAGTGATTCCACCGCGTCCAGTGGCCCCGCCACCACGCCGCATTCGCAATCCCCCAAGGAGAGTGAATGCTACATGGAACATCTTCGCACCGGAGAACGAGGAAGCCTCATCGTCTGCAAAGAAAGAGTCAGATTAGCCCTCCGGGGCACTCAATGTGTCTCGTCAGGAAGATCGCATGGGATTAGCCATGCTCTGTTCCCGGGACTTCAGGGTGACTTCTCCGTCAAAAGAACGGGGCTGGATCAGGAGGGGTTGGCGCTTCTGGTCTTAGATTGCACAGCAACAGGCAGCTGGGAAGACAGCGACCCCTAAGGTTCTGAAGAGGATGAACCAGGAATACGCTCCCGCCAGGATACGTCCGATGGCAGCTTCTGGAACATGTGTCCAGAAGTGGAGGAAGGGGTTGTAGTGCGCGCCCCACGCGATAGAATCGGTACCGAGATGACCGAGCGCGTCCAGCACAACGGCGTTATGGGCCTCACCGGGGAGGTGAGATTATCCATCGTCGTGGCGACCCCGAAAGGGGCTCCGTCAAACTTTCTCCGTATATTTTTGTATTTATGAATCCCATTCATCTGTAATTATATACCGAATATTGATAAATGAATCTATTTAACGACATACTTTACGATGTCCTCTAAGATCTCGTTCGTTGGTATTTTCGGAACCAAGAAGCAGCCGCCTCCTCCTCCATGTCTCAAGAAAGTGCACTTTGCCGAGTATACTTGGTGTCATAGTTATTATGACCCGGATCTCGGTAAGTGGATGGACTTGGGATGGCACTTAACGGTACGCAGAGCTCAGTTCCCGGCCGGAGTCTTGTACTCCCGCCGCGCGGATGATGACAGCGATTAGCCCCTCGCGGGGCTTCTTAGTGTGTTGTTTTGTGCGCCCGGGAGGGCGGTTTGTATTCTAGTTTCGATGACTAATGTAATGTTTTCAAGGTTGAATAAGTTTGGTCACGAATGGCACCGTACGGCCCAAATTGACGGAAAGTAGCCCCGTTGCATCTACTTCACCAGGGGAGGGAAACCCAATCGCAACATCACTTCCGGAATATTTTTGTATTTCCGGAAAGGATTATGACGATATCATCGGCGCGCATCGATTAAAAATATATCCCAAAATATGCGAAACTAAAAATGGAGTCATATTTTTTTTCGGTAATGCTCCCATAGCTCAGTCGGTAGAGCAGTGGTCTTATAAGCCATATGTCGCGGGTTCGAGTCCCGCTGGGAGCACTAAATATATTTTTGCCTATCCGTGATTTCATATACTATATTATGGCCTATATCTACCATATACTGATAAATGATTTTTGCTTAAATATTTGAAGGTTAGTAGGAGATGAACATATGCGTCTCCGAGCGGATACTAACCACCTCTGACCTAGTCAATGAGGGAGCTTGAAAGCGGAACATCATGTAATGGGTGACAGGGTAGCTTGCTACTCCTCTATGGCTTTGGATCCGCTCCTAACACCGCCATAGTTGATGTCATGAAAGATGATGAACTGCTTAAAGTTTTCCTCTGGAATATTTTTGTATTTCCTTTGCATTCTATAATGTTTCTATTTTGTATCTATATCAATGAATATTCGATGCATGTATATCGAATGACAGGTTATTTTTATCCACATAATCAACTAGAAATGGAGGAAATCACAAGTATGTTAAATACGCGCAAGACTCTCTGGCAGACTATCGAGGAGGAGTTTTGTACTATTATTGAGCAGATTAATTCATTCGATGAAAAATTACAACAAATGCAACGCCATGCTGATATCATGCGATTATTAGATATAGCAGTCGCGGTAATTCGGTTATTTAGGAACCAGGAACAATTAAATAAGATAAATTCAAAGATAATCGAAGAAGCAAGGAATATAAATCGAGAATTATCCGAACGTTTAGAAGAACGATTAGAGGATATGATACGAAAAAATAAGTATGAGCTAGAAAAGGAAAATGCTGAAATTCGGAATCTTGAATACAACCTAAATCGACAGTATTATATGGATACATGGGGTTTTGATAAACCGGATAGCATAGGTATAATAGATATGAACTCGTTTTAGCGATTAAATGGTAAATATTAAAACTCCATTCCTATTTTCGTATTCACGGTACCGGTTTAAGGTGATTATTAAAGAATTAACACAATAATGTCCCTCTCTGCACCAGCTCAGCGACTTACTATCCGGTACGTTAAGCGCATCCCAATTAAAGGGATACCGGAGTATGAATTTATCGTCCTTAATGACGATTTAAAGAACATCGTTAGGCATATACCGACGAACACATATCATTGTGCTTCTATATTACACGCCGTCGCTAAAGGAGAAACCCCTACACGACTCGATAAATGGCTCAACAATAGCGATACACTATTGCTATTGAGAGAATTGGATACCAACCCGGAGAATTCTCCGTATTGCTCCAAAACACCAAAAACACTAGAAGATCTCAAAGAATCGCTATTCCGTTATGTTTCCAATAAGGATATGAGCGATAAATATAAATACCTTAGAGGTTACTACTGTCCGCAAATCCTTGTACATGAACTAGGAGGATGGGCTAATAAGCGCTACCGTATAAAGCTGCTTAAGTATCTAGAAAACCATTACACAGACGATTATGTTCAAGAACTGGAACGGAAAAAGGAATCTTTAGAAGAAAAGCTCGAACGGATGCACCGTGAATCGATGGCGAAGATGGATGAGCAAAGTGCCGAACTTCGCTCTCTCCGTGAAGAGAATGCCGAACAGCATAAGAAAACACGCGCCGTCGTTAAACGGGTACAGAAACAGGCAACTAAAGTAGATAAATTCATAGATGATATAGCCGATGCGGTTACCTCTAAAAACACGGACGGTTTACTGCTAATATCCATTAAACACGCCGGAAGTTTGCGCGGCGGTAAATCCACAACAATTCTTAAGTGCAACGCTATAGAAAACAAGTCCATAACCAAGGGAACATATAATGATAGAATTAATAATGCGCTAATAAAGATATCCTGTCGCCACCCAAAGGATGCATTTAGAGTTCTCGCTAAATTCCTCGATGATTTGCATCTACTGGTTTCATTCTCTAATGGCAAGAAATATGATGGAAACCTTAAGGAATTTCGCGTATTTGATAATAAGCTAGAACGCATTAAACGTACCGTTAAAGACAGCCTTCCGGACCAGTTAAACGGTGCTATTATTAATATTCGCAGTGATATAGAAATAATTAATGAAACCGTTAAAGATATAGATGATTAAAAAACTCCCTGCCCTATTTTGTATTTACGGTCACGCGGAAAGTGATTTTTATTTAAAAAGTATCTATTTATGTGCGATTGGGAGAATTATTTTGAAAAAGACGATAATGAAATTTACCGGTATAAATGCAGAGATGTAGTTAAATTACCCGACAATCTTCCAATGCCGCCGACGACTAATATGCGCGATATGTTCTATGAATGCGAAGAACTCGAAGACATCTCTGCTCTTGCAGAATGGGATGTCAGTAAAGTGACTAATATGAGTGATATGTTCCGCGATTGTCATAGTCTCAAAGACATCTCCGCTCTTGCTAACTGGAATGTCAGTAATGTGACCTGTATGAACTTTATGTTTCAGTGTTGCTTCGAACTCGAAGATATCTCCGCATTAGCAAACTGGAATGTCAGTAATGTTATTCATATGATGTATATGTTCTGCTATTGCGAACAACTTCAAGATATCTCCGCATTAGCAAACTGGAATGTCAGTAATGTAACTTGTATGATGAGAACATTCTCATACTGTGAAGAACTCGAAGACATCTCTGCTCTTGCAAAATGGGATGTTAGTAAAGTAACTAACATGGACGGGATGTTCAAGAATATTATATACGATAAAGAAACATTTCATGCGTATATGCAACAGGTAAACGCAAACTAATCTTTCGTTCATCCTTGATTAAAAAACCTCGATGGTATTTTTGTATTCACTCGCTGAAGGTGATTTTTATTTAAAAAGTATCTATTTATGCAGGATTGGAAGAACTATTTTGAAAAAGACGAGAATGGTACTTACCGGTATAAATGCAGCGATGTAGTTAAATTACCCGACAGTCTTCCTATGCCACCGACTGCGGATTTATCTTGTATATTTTACGATTGCGAAAAACTTCAAGACATCTCCGCACTTGCAAAATGGGATGTCAGTAATGTGACCTGTATGCACGATATGTTCGACTATTGCTATAGTCTTAACGACCTCTCTGCTCTTGCTAACTGGAATACCAGTAATGTGACGGATATGTCTGGGATGTTCAACTTTTGCTATAGTCTCAACAACCTCTCCGCTCTTGCGAAATGGGATGTCAGTAATGTGACGGATATGAGTTTTATGTTTTATCGTTGCCTCGGACTCGAAGGCATCTCTGCTCTTGCAAACTGGGATACCAGCAATGTTATTCATATGATGTATATGTTCAGCTTTTGCGAAGAACTTAAAGACGTCTCTGCTCTTGCAAACTGGAATGTCAGTAATGTGATGGATATGATGCATATGTTCTTCAGATGTGGAACATTACACAATATATCCGCACTTGCAAAATGGGATATCTCTAAAGTAACTGACATGGACGGGATGTTCAAGGATATTATATACGATAAAGAAACATTTCATGCGTATATGCAACAGGTAAACGATAAATATATGCGTTGGCAAGACTACTTTGAGTGCAAGAATGATACCGTTAATGATAGAACATTTAAGTATTATGAGTATAAGGATAAAAGCGTGGAAACATTACCGGCCGGTCTCCCTATGCCGCCTACCGATACATTCTATAAGATGTTTTATTATTGCGAAGAACTCAGAGATATAACCACATTATCCGACTGGGATACCGGTCACGTGACGGATATGTGTGAGATGTTCTGCCATTGCGAACGACTCAGAGATATAACCGCTTTATCCAACTGGAATACCAGTAACGTGACGGATATGCATAATGTGTTCTGCGCATGCGACCATCTTCAAGACATAACCGCATTATCTAACTGGAACACCGGTAAAGTTACCGATATGGGCGGGATGTTCTTCAGCTGCTGGAATCTCGGAGACATCTCCGCACTTGCAAACTGGGATGTCTCTAGCGTAGAGAATATGCGTTATATGTTCAGCTTTTGCCATCAACTCAGAGATATAACCGCGTTATCTAACTGGAACATATCTAGAGTAGAGGATATGTTTGGGATGTTCAGCTTTTGCGAAGAACTCAAAGATAACTGCCTTATCCGCCGACTAAGATGCCGGTAACGTAACATATGTTCGGTGACCGTACATAGGAAGCCTTACCGAATTCGTTGAACGGAAATGGAAAAACATGACTACTATCCGGCATCGATAGATAGTTAATTCATTACCGTCTGCGCTCTAAAAACATCACTGCTATTTCTGTATCTCGAGTGAGATATGACTGGGCTTAAAGAGTAACATGATAATATACCTTTCTGCTCCGGCTAACTATTCCCAACGCATTAAGCATATCTCAATAAAGGGATGCCGGTGGATATCTCGGCGTTTTTGTACCCGGTGACTCATGTATCATTCACGTCCCGATAAAGGCGCATGGTGACGGGTCCTCAGGCTATCTGTCCTTTTCAAGGCTGTTACAGGGTAAAATTGATTTTTTCTTTACAGTCATATTTTCATGCGTAACTTCAAGAGAAACGCACAGAGAAATGCTGCTCCAAGCTCCCGCTCTAATGGATACTCCAAGAGACCACAGAGAAGAGAAGATAACCCGACTGGCCCAGTCATTGAGCGCAAATCTGCCCCAGTACTCCACCCGGATTCCGTGGAAACATACTTCAGAACACTCCTCCTCAAGAACTGCGATGCCAAGACTTTCGATGAGAATTTCTTCAAGCTGCATCAAATCATGAAATCCACATTCAACCGTGGAAAGCCATGTAATCTGAAGGATCTGAGCATGTTCAACCTTTATGGTCATA
>JAEIGA010016305.1_pt1 | contig 11311 bp, 9 predicted proteins | sample 9270691 | NCBI WGS metagenome assembly JAEIGA01 (sample SAMN17057246, study PRJNA624740) | gut metagenome | biome: biome; isolation source: fecal sample | host: Bos grunniens | place: China: Xizang | collected 2019
CGTCGGACAGTCCGGATCCGGAAAGTCCACATTGGTCGATCTGATCCCTCGTTATCATGATGTGACCGCGGGCAACATATCCATCGACGGAACCGACATCAGGGAAGTCAGGATCAAGGATCTCCGATCGCTCATAGGAAATGTAAACCAGGAAGCCATCCTTTTCAACGACACCATATTCAACAACATAGCATTCGGAGTCGACGGTGCCACAATGGAGGATGTGATCGCAGCCGCAAAGATCGCAAACGCCCATGACTTCATCATGGAGAAGGAAGATGGTTACATGACCAACATCGGAGACAGAGGATCCAAGCTGTCAGGCGGACAGAGGCAGCGCATCAGCATTGCACGCGCCATCCTGAAGAACCCTCCTATCCTCATCCTTGACGAAGCCACATCGGCACTCGACACCGAGTCCGAGAAGCTGGTGCAGGAAGCGCTTGACAGGCTCACAGGTTCAAGGACGACCATCGCGATCGCACACAGACTGTCCACAATCAAGAACGCGGACGAGATCTGCGTGCTTCACGAAGGACGCATCGTAGAGCGTGGAAGACACGAGGAACTCCTGGCGCTCAACGGATACTACAAGAAACTCAATGACATGCAGGCCCTTTAACATGAAGAGGTTCACAATCATATTGATCATACTCCTTTCGTGCCTTGAGGCATCCTCGCAAAGCAGGATCGTCAAGGACTTCAAGGAAGCATGTGACTCGGTCAACACTCTGCTGACCGAGAGGACAGAAGTGCAGGGCACCCTGTCACTGAAGGCTGTCATGAAGAGAGGGAAAAAACTTGACTTCTATTTCACAGAATCACTTGGAGACTACCCTTTCAGGCCAGGTGACGCCAAATGGTTCCGCAATGCACTCAAGGCGCAGTTCCCGGAGGGATACGGCAGTTATTCGATCGGGCAGGTGAAGTCCAGGAACATAGACATCGAGAATCTGGAAGTTGCCGCCCTGACATTCAACGGCAAGCCTGCACAGTCGGCTCACAAGACCGAAAGGCCTGAGGACCCGGCGCGGGTGGTGAAGAGGATTGACGGACAGGAGTTCACAAAAGGACTGGACGGAAGGACCATAGCGGTATGGCAAAGCCACGGAAGGCTGTTCTCAGCAGAAGAGGGGCTTTGGGAGTGGCAGAGGCCATGCCTTTTCCAGACGGTCGAGGACATGTTCACGCAAGGCTTCGTACTCCCATATCTTGTTCCTATGCTTGAGAATGCAGGAGCATATGTCATGTTGCCTCGTGAAAGAGATGTGCAGAACCTCGAGGTAATCGCTGACAATGATGTCACTGGCGGTGGACGCGGCACTGCAATCTACAGGGAGACAGGCAGATGGAGTGACGCCGGAACAGGATTCGCAGATCCCAAGCCGACATATACACGTGAGGAGGAGCCTTTCTCTATGGGAACAGCAAGAAAGGCAGATTGCTCCGGCGACAATTCTGTAGAATGGAGACCGGAATTCGAAGCCAGAGGTGAATACGCTGTCTATGTCTCATATAAATCTCTCCCAGAAAGCACTGGAGCCGCCCTTTATACCGTAAACCACATGGGTGGGACAAGCAGGTTCGCGGTGGACCAGAGAATCGGTGGAGGCACATGGATATATCTCGGCACATTCGAGTTCGACAAAGGATCGGAAGGATCCGTTGTACTCACAAGCAGAGCGCCGGAAGGATACAGAAACGGCAAAGGTGCCGTAGTCACTGCTGATGCCGTGAAGTTCGGCGGAGGAATGGGAAACATTGCAGGACAGCCGGCAGACACGACACTTGCACCGGTAACATCCGGACTTCCACGATCAGCCGAAGGTGCGACATACTGGCTTCAGTGGGCAGGTGCCGACAGAAGCGTCTGGAGTCCTGAAGATGCAGGCACTGACTATCAGGAAGACTTCATGTGCAGAGGCGACTGGGTGGACTGGATCAGCGGAGGATCATATATGAATCCTAAAAGACAGGGCAAGGGTATTCCTGTAGACCTGTCATTAGGCTTCCACAGCGATGCCGGCGTACACCCCGCCGACACTGTCATCGGAACCTTGGCGATCTACACCTACAAGTCCGAGAAGAAGACCACACTCCCAGGCGGAGAAAGCCGCATGACCAGCAGGGAATATGCGGACATAATCCAGTCACAGATTGTAAACGACATCAGCGGACTTTACTGCGAGGACTGGACCAGAAGACAGATCTGGGACAGAGGATACAGGGAATCACGCACACCGTCATGCCCGGCAATGCTGCTCGAACTCCTCTCGCACCAGAATTTTGAGGATATGAAGTACGGCCTGGATCCAAGCTACAGATTCACCGTCAGCAGAGCCATATATAAAGGTATGCTCAAGTACCTCAGCAACAGATACGGAGTGCCATATGTGGTGCAGCCGCTTGGAGTCGGGGAAATCGGAGTAAGATTCGGCAATAACGGCAAGGCCATCATATCATGGCGAGCCATGACTGACCCTATCGAGCCTACTGCGGACGCAAAAGGATTCATCCTTTATACAAAAAAGGGAGACGGCGCATATGACGGAGGTCAGATCATCAGGGCCACACCTTCCGCTGAAGGGAGATATTCATACGAGGTGTCGGTAAAGCCAGGCGAGATATACAGTTTCAGAATCGCCGCGTTCAACGAGGGAGGAAAGAGTTTCCCTTCCGAGACCGTAAGCATAGGAACCCCTATAGACGGCGTATATGGAAAGGTTGTGCTGGCAGTAAACAACTTCGACAGAGTTTCTGGACCGGCATACTTCGACACTCCTACATATGCCGGATTCGATAACAGGCTGGACAGCGGAGTTCCTGATGTCAGGGACATCACCTTCATAGGCGAGATGTACGAGAACAGACGTGCAATGCCGTGGGTAAGCAACGCACGCGCCGGATTCGGAACCTCATACCACGGATATGCCGGCAAGACCGTGGCCGGAAACACCCACGACTTCGTCTATGTTCATGGAAAGGCGCTGATGGGTGCGGGACACGCATTCTTCTCATGCAGCAATGAGGCATTCTGCGTTGATTCGGCATACAGGAAAGAGGCATGGGCAATCGACCTTATCTGCGGCAAGCAGGTTACAACGGCTGTCAGCGGATCGTCTGAGCCTCGCTTCCATATATTCCCAGCCGCGCTACGTTCCGCGCTGGAGGATGCAACCGAGGACGGCGTAAACATAATGGTCAGCGGAGCGCATATCGGAACCGACGCATGGGACCAGATCTATCCTTACGAGAAGGATGAGGAAGAGACTCTGCAGACACAGAAGTTCATCAGAAAGACCCTCGGATACAAGTGGGTGATGAACTTCGCAGGCAGAAGTGGAGAAGTATCATTCAGCACAGACAGCCTTTACGCAGAGAAAGCCCCTGCAGGTTCCTTCCACACATCGCCTAATCCTGAGAAATACTGCGTGGAGACCCCGGACGGCATCTCCCCTGCTGACAAGAATGGAAAGATAATAATGAGATACTCCGACACAGGCATACCTGCCGGAATCCGCTTCGAGGGCAACGGCTACAGGACTGTCTGCCTGGGCTTCCCTATCGAGGCGCTGAAGAGTCAGGAGGATATAGACACGATAATTAAGAAAACACTAGAATATTTCGACAGATGACACCACGTGAATCAGAGATCATCGGATTGATCAGAAAGGAAGTGAAGCCGGCACTCGGCTGTACTGAACCAATTGCAGTGGCTCTTGCAGTGGCAAAAGCCATGGAAATCCTTGAAGAGAGATGTGCCTCATGCGGGGACGGCTGGAGATACTCGGAAAGCTATGCTATCCGAGTGGAAGTCAGCGGCAACATCCTCAAGAACGGCATGGGAGTAGGTATCCCTGGCACCGGCATGGTCGGACTGCACATCGCCTCCGCTCTTGGAGCGGTCTGCGGCAAGTCCTCATATGGACTTGAGGTACTTAACGACCTTGATGACAAGGCTATAGCGAAGGCAAAGAAGATGGTAGAGGAGTCGGTCGTTACCGTCGCTCTCGCCGAGACGACAAAGAAACTATATGTCAAGGCTATCATCACTGACGCATGTGGTCATACGGCAAGTTCATTAATCGTAGACGACCATGACAACATCGCAGAGACATGCTTCTGCGAGGAAATCCTCACTTCAGCGCTGGCAAAGGAAGAGGCTGCCGTTGAGCAGAAGAGCACACTTGACTACCATCTGACAGTCAAGGAAATCTTTGACTTCGCCTCAACTGTAGCATATGAGGACATTGAGTTCATCCTCGAGTCACGCACTCTCAACATGGCACTCGCAGAGGAAGGACTTCGCGGCAACTACGGTCTCAGAGTAGGACAGGCAATCTCCGCAGCTGCCAACAAGGAGGTATTCGGAGGAGACTTCCTCTCATACGCCATGGCACTTACAGCTGCGGCATCTGACGCCCGCATGGCAGGCTGTACATTGGCTGCCATGAGCAACTCCGGCAGCGGCAATCAGGGCATCACTGTGACAATGCCAGTCATCGCATATTCAATCAAATACGGCACTACAGACGAGCAGCTTGCACGAGCATAGGAACTCAGCCATCTTATAGCCATCCATATCAAGGGATATCTTGGAAAGCTCTCAGCCCTGTGCGGATGCGTGATTGCCTCGACAGGCTCATCATGCGGACTTGTGTACCTGCGCGGAGGTGACTATGACCAGGTGTGCTCGGCAATCAAGAACATGATCGGAAACATCACAGGAATGGTATGCGACGGAGCGAAGGTCGGATGCGCGATGAAGGTCGCTTCAGGAGTATCAAGCTCGCTTCAGTCAGCAGTCCTCGCACGCGAGGGAATGTGCATCTCCGAACATGACGGCATCATCGAGAAGGATATCGAGAAGACCATCCAGAACCTCGGCAAGATCGGTTCTGTCGGAATGCAGCATACCGACGACATGATCCTTGACATAATGGTCTGCAAATAAGATATAAGGTCATACATCATACTGTCCTCGCTTCTCGGAGTTTTCCGGGAAACGAGGACAGTTTTTTCGTCACAAGATCAAAGTGTTTCCGTATTTCAATAAGAGGAATTCATATGATATATAAGGAGATTATCGAGAAGGCTGCCAAGAAGGCAGCTGTGAAAGTGTGGGACACGATCGGCATAAGCGACAAATACGGCAAGCTTGAAAACCAGACTGATCGAAGATATTGGAAAAACAAGTATCTCAGAGAGTTGTGGAAACATTGCTTCATGTTGGGAAACAGGGAACTTCTGGCTCCGCCAGTACCAGGCCGCGAAATGAGGGAAAGGATATCGGCATCGCTGAAAGATATTGCTAAGGATGATTGTATAGCAATAGGTACTCAGTCATGGATAAGCGTGAAACTGGCACACCATTCATACATACTCTCAGAGGGTGAAGGCGCAACACTCGTCACTGCACATAATGCCACGGCGCAACCTACTCTCATGTCGGCGGAAGATACAGCACGGCTGATTGTCGCGTTTGACGATTTTCTGACCCAATGGGAACAGAGGATAGACGAAGCACTTCTCGCCTACTCATCTGATAAGAAGACACGCCTTCTTCTAAAGATGACGGCATCCGCAATCCTCGAGGACATCCTGACCGAGAATGATGGCATTGACTTCAGGATGAGCCTGCAAAAGAACGGGAAACTGAAATGCACCATCACCAGGAAGGCTTCATGGCTGCCGGACAAGGTGTTCCGTACCACATGGGAAGACCTTCGATCAGACTTCGTTGAAGCTCTAAAGGATTATTACACAAGACAGAACAAGGCTTACATTTATCAATAGACATGGAAACAGCAGAATACCTGAAGGAAATCAAGAAATACATTGAGGGACGCATCCGGGAGAATATAAGGCAAGGCGTAGAAGTATCCGAAAGGATATATCTTGATCAAGCTCTGGCACATGCAAAGCAAATATACCAGAACAGTTCATCAAGGAAAAGGTTCGTCTGGAACAGGAACGACATGAGATCCATGGTCGAAATATGGGAGAGCATCAGGCCCGAGTTGGAAGAATTCATATCGGGAGCGATCATGAAGTACAAGTCAAGAAGGATGGTTGCAGAGATCAATGCAGTCTCAGCCGAGGCTCTGGTTGCAGGTGCCATGAAGGATGCAGGGCTGAAGTTCCTGTTCATCCCCCAGATGTATAGGGCGAAGGTGTGCGTGAAGATCAACGAAAAAAGCAAGATCGTGATCTACCTGAATTACAAGAAGATCAACGAAGAGCTTCCGAAAGCGGTGGAATCTCTGAAAATCCTTGTATCCACTATAGATTCACTGGGACCAGGTACATCGATCCAGAGGATCATGTGGTACGAAAACTTTTAGAATGTCATGAAAACGAAACTGCTTTTGGCGGCAACATAGCAATGATGCTGGCTGCTGACAAACAGGTGGATAGTATTTTTTGGGAGAGAGTGCGTCATAATGGTGAAGAATGTAAAATTTACCATTATGAAAAGGACTTTTATCATCATTTCTGTTTTGTTCTGCTGTCTTGGGCTGTCGGCAAAGGTCAAACCGATAGAACAAAGACCGCAGGACATTATTACTTACACCTATGAGCTTCGCTCTAACCACTCTATCTCGTTTCCTCTCGGCGGAATCGAATATTCCTATGAAGGACGCGTTGCAGACAGATGGTCACTGATCGGACGCTTCGGTCTTGTGCCTGTCGGATTTGCGGCATCTTCCGCTCCGACTTTATCTACAATATCATTGGTTTCCGGAATTGGCGCCAGCTTTGAGGCAAGATGGTACTCCAACATCGCCAAGCGTGCTGAATGTGGAAGGAGCACTTACAACAACTCTTCAGACTTCGTATCCATGAGACTCCGTGCCAACACAGGCGACGGTCTGGAAGTCAGCTTCACACCATCGTACGGAATCAGAAGATGTTTCGGAAGGCTCTGGTTCCATGAGGTCACTTTCGGTCCGAAGATCGGCATCACCACCGAATACGGACTGTTCCTCGCCCCACATATTCAATACAGAATAGGTCTCGCATTCTAATAATCCCAATAACATATCAAGACTATGAAACGAATTTTAGCAATGACAGTTATCGTCACTGCGCTTAGCGCATGTGAAGACAAAATGGAGCACGGCTCAAAGGACAGGTTCGAGTTCGGCGAACCGATGGGCAATTACATGGAACTGATTGAAACTGACGGTCAGTATGCTCCTAAGGCAGACATTACGTCAATGGACATGTTCAACTATTTATTCAACGGAGTCTGGAAGCTGAGCAACATGCATTCCGTCTCGACTTCAGGAAAAATGGAGCCTGCCCCGATGCCTGGCGATGAGGCAAAGCCATTATTTGCTGTAAAGCCAGACGGAGTCATTCGCCAGTACATCAACTCTAAGGAAAGTCAAAAGAAATCCTACAAGGACGGAACATATTCATATGATCCGACAACAGGCGTTCTGACACTTGACGGTCTGGATGACATGCCTGCTGAATTACGCATAATAATTCTTACAAACGAGAAGATGACAGGTACCTGCAGGGACGAAAACTGCGCTGTCGATGATTATGCGCTCACACATTGCGGATATGAAAAACTTGCCGTTGACCAGGCGGTTTTGGATATCGAATATAGTGAGGAGCTGCCGTAGGATAAATTCTGAGGACATCGTCCACGGAAATGTGGCCCAACCGTGGCAGATACCGCCTTCGAGGTGGGTATCTGCCACGGTTTTAATACATTAGTGTGGACGATGTTTACAAGATTTGTATATTTACAGGCAAATGTTGGGGTTATGATAAGAAAACTTCTTGTAGCGGCAGTCGTGCTGCTCTCATATATCACCGTTGCTACGGCACAGACAGGAACATGGTCGGGAAAACTGGATATCCAGGGTACGAAGCTGACTCTGGTCTTCCACCTGGATGACGAGAATCCTACCATAGATTCACCGGATCAGGGAGTCAAGGGCATTCCCATGCAGATGGAAAGAGGCAGTATGGGAAAAATCACCGTAAAGATTCCTTCTCTCGGTGCAAGCTACGAGGGCACATGGATGATCAGGCAGATCGTCGGAAGCTTCAGACAGATGAATGCGGAGTTCCCTCTGACACTGACACCTGGCGAGAACAAGCCGAAGCGTCCTCAGACCCCTGTGGGACCGTTTCCATATACGACGGAAGAGGTCACATTTGCTAATGGAGATGTAGTTCTGCATGGCACACTCACCTTGCCAGAAGGCCACACTGACCAGACACCTGCACTTATAATGATCACCGGAAGCGGCATCCAGAACCGTGATGAGGAACTCTTTGAGCATAAGCCTTTTGCAGTCATTGCCGACGCGCTGGCTCGGGCCGGAATAGCGACACTGAGATATGATGACAGAGGTTTCAACGGATATGACGGCAACCTCAACGACTGCACGATATACGATTTCAAGGATGACGCTCTCGCAGGAATCAAAATGCTGAAGGAACGCTTTGACAAGGTCGGAGTCATAGGCCATAGCGAAGGCGGCACCATAGCAATGATGCTGGCTGCTGACAAGCAGGTGGATCTCGCGATCAGTCTTGCCGGAATGATCGTGGCCGGCGCAGAAACCTTGGTAGAACAGAACAGGATCGCCCTGACTGACGCTGGACTGTCTGAAGAAACTGTCGATGAATACTGTAGACTTATCTCCGAGGCATTTGACGCATGCGTAAACGGCAAGCCGATGCCTTCCGCTGACAATTCCGACCTCCCGGAAGCACTGAAACGCAATTACCAGGCTGTCATTGCACAGCTCCAGACCCCATACCTGTCAAGATTCATTGCAGTAGATGTAAGACCGCTGTTGCCGCAGATCACCTGCCCGGTGCTCGCACTCAACGGCACAAAGGACATCCAGGTGAACTATGAAACCAATCTGGAGGCATTGCGCAACGGCCTGAGCGGCAACACAGCTGATGTGATACACGAAGTCGAAGGTGTGAATCATATATTCCAGCACTGCGAGACAGGATCAGTTGCAGAGTATAAGGAAATCGAGGAAACCATATCACCTTCCGTTCTGTCCGACATCACTACCTGGATTTCAAATCTTAAATGACACTACTGACTTTCCCGCATATCACTTTCACGGTGATTATCAGCAACTTATGCAAACTCCTTGCTCCCTTTTGGCGGCAAGGAGTTTGCGTATTTTACTGTTTATCAACATGTTAACGGAAACATTAAATGACAGAGCGGCGGAAGCGGAGGTAGAATAGAAGGCCGGCAGTGGTGAGGCCCAGCGGGAAGGAGAGCCAGATGCCGGTAAGCCCCCAGTCGAAGACAAAGCCGAAAAGGTAGGCGGACGGAAGGGATATGACAAAGTAGGCTACAAATGCATAGATTGAAACCATCTTCACATCAGAGATTCCTCTGAGGGCATTGGAATAGTTGCATTGGAGTCCGTCACCGAACTGGTAAACCACGAAAGGTATCACCAATGAAGCGACCATTGCGGCAACTTCCGGACCGTCGGTAAAAAGGAAACCTATGCTGCTGCGGAAGAGAAGCAGAGGCACCGACACCATAGCAGCCATCACGAGAATGATCCTGAATCCCACGCTGGCAGTTGTTCTGACGGCAGCCATGTCATTCTGTCCATGATAATTGCTGACCTTTACAGCCACAGCCGCTGCCATACCGTAATACATCATGAATCCGAGCTGGCCGACCGTCAGCATGACCTGATGGGCAGCCAGAGCTACTGTTCCAAGCCAGCCTACCATGATTGTACTGAGACTGAACGAAGCGGTCTCCATGCCCATCTGGAGTCCGACCGGCATTCCCATCTTATTCAACAGCATGAAGTCCTCATGATTAACACGCGACTCACGGAATCCCTGTACATAAGGGCTATATCTCTTCGCGGTAAAGAATACCAGAACAAAACACAGCAGCATCACAACGCGCGCAGTCAGCGTTGCAACGCCTGCACCAAGAAGTCCCATTGCTGGGGCTCGAAGCTTACCATAGATCAGCACCCAGTTGAGGAATATGTTCAAGATATTTCCTCCAAGCAGGACAAACATAGGAGTAACAGTGTCTGTAATACCGTCAGCAAACTGCTTGAACGCATTGAACAACAGGACCGGCAACAACGATATCAGCAGCACTATATAATATGGTCTCATCAGAGGCAGAAGTTCGCCCGGCTGTCCCAGACGATGGATATTGAAGTAGAGCACGCCCATCAGCAGCATAAGAACCAAAGCGGCCACGGCATTTACCGCAAGGCCGTTTTTCAGTATCCTGCCGACTGAGGAGCAGTCTCCCCTGCCATAATGATTGCCGACCACAGGAGTAAGACCATAAGAGAATCCCGTAGAAAAGACGATGACAAGGTTGAACATGTTGTTCACGAAACTTGCGGCCGCCAGTTCGGCAGTGCCGCAGCGTCCGACCATCATCGTGTCGGCAAAAGACAAAATAATAATCCCGAGCTGCCCGATCATTATGGGCAGCCCGAGCTTTATCAAAGATTGTAAAATGGTTTTCGAGGCCACTCAAAAACTATTTTACAGGAATGTTAGCAAGAACAGCCTGGAGGAACTCCCAGCACTTTGCCACTGAAGGGATGTTAGCACGCTCGTCAGGAGAGTGAGGGCTCATGAGTGTAGGACCGCATGATACCATATCCCAGTGTGGGTATGCACCGCTGAGGATACCGCACTCGAGACCTGCGTGGATAGCCATTACAGCCGGCTCCTTGCCATAGAGGTCATTATATACCTTCTTCATTGTTGCGAGGATAGCTGAATCTGGGTTTGGTGCCCATCCTGAGTATCCGCCAGCGAATGATGTCTCGATGCCTGCGAGAGAGAAGATAGCCTCGAACTTCTGTGCGAGAGCGTCCTTTGCTGTGTCTACAGAACTTCTCATGAGAGTCTTCACGCTGAACTCGCCAGCCTCGATCTTCACCATTGCAAGGTTGTTTGAAGTCTCCACGAGACCTGGCATCTCGCTGCTCATGCGCTCTACTCCGTCAGGACATGCGAGGATAGCGCGGATGAAGCGGAAAGCGTCTGCCTCAGGAACATACTTGCACTCGTCACCGTGGCAGCAGCACTCGCCCTCTGCGCACTCGTATGGCTTGAAGATGAACTCTGAATCAGGGTCTGTACCTGCATACTCAGCCTTGATAGCCGCAGAAACCTCTGCGAATACCTTCTGAGCCTCAGCTACCTTAGCCTCTGGAACATATACTGTTGCGAATGCCTCGCGTGGGATCGCGTTGCGGAGTGTACCGCCCTCGAGATCGAGAAGCTTCACGTCAGCCTTGGTCATGAGTTC
>JAEIGA010016306.1_pt1 | contig 11311 bp, 17 predicted proteins | sample 9270691 | NCBI WGS metagenome assembly JAEIGA01 (sample SAMN17057246, study PRJNA624740) | gut metagenome | biome: biome; isolation source: fecal sample | host: Bos grunniens | place: China: Xizang | collected 2019
GGGTGCCGTGCCCGCTCCACATCTTCTACCCGGAAGTAATAATCCCCTTCCGGAAGGATAGTAAACTCATCATCTAAAGTGATCTCGTCATCCCAACTGAATTCTCTGCCTTTGTTCTCTGCCATATCTTTTACCTCCTAAAATGGGACCCTGTCTTTCAGGATCATGTTCTTTACTTTTTCCCACTGGTCCAGAAATGCCTTCTGGATAAATTCTTCGTCATAGTCCGTGATCGGCGTGCCTGGTGGGTACTTCTTCTTCTTTTCCACCAGCTCCACGATCTCGTCTTCCTCGATACCGTCAAGTGCCATCGCCTGTTTCAGCTGTTCCAGCTTGCTGACAGGGATGTCTTCATCCGTGATCTCGGTGAAGCCTTCCGGCACAGGCTCTTCGGCCTTTTTCTTTGCAGCCTTCTTCTTCTTCGGCTTTTCTTCTTTCTGTTCTTCAAACAGATGAGCAATGGATCCGAAACTGAAATCCAGCTTCTCGTCCAGCCCGAAGCGGTTCTTCGCATCCCACACAGGATGGTGGGACGTGTACATCACCCGCTTGCCTCCGTGGGCCTTTGCCTTGCCGTTCTCGTCCTTGATGACGATGGTCTCATAGTTTGCGAACAGCAGCATATCCGGCCACTCCTTGAGGAGCGGGGCTGTCTTCTTCTGGAGCTTCAGCTCCCACCGGTCGTACGCACCCGACTCGTCCGGCTGTTCGAACTTGCGGAGCGCAGCGTGTGCGGTTATGACGATGTTGATGCCCTTCTCGTTTACTTCTGCCAGTGCCCTGAGCATTCGGCCGAACTCTTCAGCCAGGTATGTGTACCCTTTTCCGTATCCGAAGTCCTCGATGCCGGTCTTTCCTCCCTTGATGCAGACTTCCTGGATGCACAGCTGCTCTGCCCAGTCTGCGGTATCGATGACCAGCGTCTTGCACACATCCGGATTGTCCCGGACATAATGGATCTCGTCCCTCATCTCGTTCCACGTGCGTGGTGCCGGAAGCCTGGACACGTCCATGTGCTTCGTGGATCCTTCCGTGTCGATGAACAGCGGATCCGGGAACTGGGAAGCGAATGTACTCTTCCCGATGCCCTCCGGGCCGTATATGACGGCCTTGATGGGGCTCTTCATTTTGCCTCTGATAATTTCCATATCTCCTCCTTTTCTATCAGTCACAGCTTGAGCCGTGGGAATACCAGATAAACGGCTTTCCTTCATTCTTTGCGATCCCGTAATCGTAAAGGCCGTAGCCCACCTTGATCGCATCCGGGATGAATGACTTGATGATCACTTTCCTGTCTTTGCGTTCCATCTTCTCGAGAACGTCGTACAGTTCGATATCTATCACTTTCTTTGACATTTCCATGTGATCACCCCTTGCCATGCGGGACGTTATATGTTACGTTATACATGAAGTCAAACTTCGACTGCTCGGACTCCAGGTGCTTCTGGATCCGGGCTCTTTTCATTCTGCGGGCATTTTCTTCTCTCCGCAGTCTTCTGTTCCGGGCGGCGATCTTCCGCATCCGGTCATACTCTGTGCCAGCCAGGAATCCGGCCACGGCACTTAAAATGAGTGCTGCTCCGATAATGTTCATTCTTCTACCTCCATCAAAGTTTCGTGGTACCTGTCCCACAGCTCCTCGCTGTAGCCGATCGCATCGTCTGTCTGCTTTCTGAGCAGAGCCAGCGATAAGCCTATCAGCAGATACTCCCTGTTCTGTTCGCTCCGGCCGGGTGCGTACGTTTTCACGTCCTCAATCAATTCGTTCCACCGGGTCTGCAGTGTCTGTTCGTCCGCTCTGCGGATCTGTTCCCTGGTCACCCTTTAGTCTCCTTTCCTTGAAGCTGCATATCGGGCAGACATATCCGTTGCTGGTGTCTCTTCCGATGCTGATGTTCCATGTCTTCCTGCACTTCTTGCAGATCGCTTCCCTGTGGGTCATAATCCGCCCACCACCTGGTACAGCACTTCATGGCCCTCGACCGGGACCACCATCCCGTCGATGTCCGGGACTTCGGTGCCGTCTTTCAAAATGTGTCTGATCATCTTGCCCTCCTTTTTAACATAGTAAATATTTAGATTAAAAAAATATTCTCAATTGGTTCATTGAGGGCCAGGGACAGTTTTTTCATCGTTTCAGATGTGATAACTTCCCGTGTGCCTGTTTCCAACTGAGATATTACAACCATTGAAACTCCGGCTTTTTTCGACAGATCTTCCTGAGTCATGCCGAGTTTCTTTCTCAGTTCCTTGATGTTTGTTTCCATTCGGGCACCTCCTTTCATAACTGAATTTTACTATAGTAAATATTCTCTGTCAACAATTATTTTCACTTTCGTGAATATTTTTCCTTGACCTTCTGCTCAATTTTATTTACTATAGTTTATAGGAGGATGAAAAAAATGAAACTTGGAGACATGATAAAAGAATTTAGAACACTCAACGGCTTGACAATAGAAGAATTCTCGAAACTTTCTGGATTAAGCAACGCATATATCTCTATGCTCGAAAAAGGAAGAAGACCGGGAACCAACAAACCAATCATTCCGACTTATGCTGTTTGCTTAAAAATTGCCAGGGCTCTCGGCTTAACAATGAACGAATTCGTATCTATGATAGATGATATGCCGATAGATGTTTCTAAAAAGAACAAAGAACCTGTATTTTCCCAAGAAGAGTTGGATATGATTGATAAGTTTAGGGCACTTGATGAAGATGGACAAAAAGCGGTGCTGTTTATCCTCAATCACGAATACGGGAAGAAAGACGGTGAAGAATAATGAATGCAGCCCTCTATATCAGAGTCAGCACGATGGAGCAGGCCACCGAAGGATACTCCATCGGTGAGCAGACAGAGAGGTTGAACCGGTACGCTGATGCGATGGGCTGGGACGTGTATGACACATACACGGACCCCGGCTTCTCTGGCGGATCCATGGACAGGCCCGGGCTCCAGCGTCTGATCCGGGACGTGAAGGCCCGCAAGGTGGACAAGGTGCTTGTCTATAAACTGGACCGCCTTTCCCGCTCCCAGCTGGACACATTATATCTCATTGAGAAGGTGTTCCTGGCGAACGGTGTGGACTTCGTGTCCATGAATGAGAACTTTTCAGCTGATACACCGTTCGGACGTGCTGCCCTCGGGATCATGGCCACATTTGCCCAGTTCGAACGTGAGCAGATAAAGGAGCGGATGATGATGGGCAAACAGGCCAGGGCGAAGTCCGGCAAATTCTCCGGAGGGAACAATATCCCGTACGGTTATGATTATATCGACCACGAACTTGTGGTGAACGAGCACGAAGCGGAGATCGTCCGGGAAGTGTTCCGCAGGTACATCGCCGGTGTGCCCACCTCCCGGATCTCGAAGGACCTGAACGCATCCGGGATATCCTCCCGTGCCGGGAAGTGGCACGACTCCCAGATCCGGAACATCATCGACAACAGGAACAGCATCGGGATGGTCCGTTTCCAGGGCGAATGGCTGCAGGGAACCCACGAACCAATCCTCGATACAGAAACATTCGATGCAGCACATCTGATACGGAGGAAACGTCAGAAGGAGGCACTTCTGAAGAACGCACGTATCGGCAAGGCCAGTTCCTACCTTTCCGGGCTTGTCTACTGTGCAAGGTGCGGTGCCAGGTATTCCAAGAAGACATACCACTCCACCGTGAATGGCAAGAAATACTTGTATTCCAGGTACGGGTGCGTGAACCGTGTCCGGGACAAGGCCCGCAGGACGTGCACGTGTGACAATAAGTTCTGGAACGAAAAAGACCTGGACAGCCTCGTCTTTGATGAGATAAGGAAATTGAAATTAGATCCGGATGCATCCGGAAGGGCTCCGGAGCCGAAAGCAGACATCTTCGCAAAGGAGATGGAGGACATCGACAAACGGATCAAGAGGCTGATGGATCTGTACGAAGCCGGCACCATCGACCTTGATGAGATATCCGAACGGGTGCAAACACTCAACCAGAAACGTCAGGTGCTGGCGGATGAACAGGAAGATGCCCGTGACAGGAAAGTCGCTGAGAAAGCCGTTCAGAGCTTCTCAGAGGTACTTGAGAACGGCACATTAGAACAAGTCCGTGTTCTCCTCTTCGACCTTATCCGGCGCATCGATATCGATGGTGACGATGTCTCCATCTACTGGAACCTTTAATCCAATTTGAAACCTATTCTGTTGTAAAACACTACTCTTTTAATCTCTTTGTCACTATTTGCTTTAGCATAGTGTAACTAAAGGTAAAAAAAATAGAGCCCCCGGGGATCTTCCCCAGGGGCTTTTTAGGATAACAAAATAAACACAATATATCAGATTTACTTTAGCTATAACTTATATGATGAAGACCTTGCTCATGTCCCTTTCAAACTGTTCAAGGTCAAGGTCTTCGGGCAGTTTGAAAAATGGGCGGAGACCGAACAGTCTCTTGCTTGCGTAGACTTCGTGACGCACAGCATCGAAGGCTGTCCTCCTGTCCTCCAGCTGATTCAGTATGCATACTTCGTCCAGCTCCTTGCCATACATAGAAAGAAAATCGGAAAGTCTCATTTTCCTACCTCATGCGCTGCCACCTTCTGCAGGAACTCCTGGTACTCTTCAGACACGGAGTTCGCCTTGGACAGGGCCTCCTCGATGTTCTCGAAATTGTTCCCGCTTGTGATGCCGATGGAGTTCTCCACCGAAAGATTGAGAGTGGCATACATCATCTTGAGAGACAGGAGACTTTCCTGCTGTCTAAATTCAGCCTTCTCTTCGGACTGTGCCTCTGTCTTGGCGATCTTCGCAGTGAGCACCGCTACCATCAGCCCGGCAAAGGCTGTGATGGCTGCGCAGATGATCTCAGTCATTGTTCCTCACCACCTTCAAGGCCCTCAGGATCATGGCCCACACTTCCTCCCGCTTGGCATAACCCTGCGGACGGGTGCCGTCCGTGATGCCTTCGGAGACACCAGCTGAAACCACACCTTCCTTGACGGCCCACTCGGATGCCGGGAGGTCTTTGCCAGCCAGAGCCTTCTTGACCGATTCGTCAATCATTTTCTGTACTTCGTCTTTCGTCATATCGATCTCCTCCTTCGGCTCCGGTTGGAGCCTTCTTGTTACTTCGGTAGCCAGGTCACCCATCCTCTGCATCAGCCAGTCCCCCGGACAGGCCTTTGCACTGTCGAACCAACGGTGGACCGTCAGAAGCATCTCACTGCCTGTCGGTGTGTAGCTTAGTGCCTGGGATCGGTTCGGGATCCAGATGAGCCTGGTCTTTCCATTACGTTTGCAGATATCGACACAAAGGTCGATGAGCGTCCGGTAGGTGATGTCCCGGAACGCATACGGATGTGTGGTGTCTGAAGCACACTCGATGGTGACCGCCCGGTGGTCGTTGTCGGAGCTGGACGATGTGTTCGCCTTGCAATCCTCCGGAACACCGAGTGCCACCTTCCCGTCACACCCAACACCGTAATTGACGGACGGATGCGATTTTCTGTCTGTCGTTGCGAGATAGTCAACGATCTTCTTGGCAGACCATTGACCGACCACGCAGTGGGGTGTGATACGGGTGATTGGATACTTCCTTTTCGTCCTGTCCGGGTCTAATCTTGTATAACTGACGAGCGGACTGTTGCTCATTCCTCATGCCTCCCTTTTTCTGCCTCCGGAAGGCCTGCCGCCATGCATGTCAGGAAGCAGGCTACTCCGGAGAGTAATCCTGTAGCCAGCCAGGCCAGGATCACATAAGCGAGAGTCCAGTCCAGGCCCTGCAGGATCGCCGGCGTGATGACGATCCCGGCAGGGATCATAGCACCGAGGGTCTGGCATGTGGTCCGGATGGATCTGATCAGTGCGCTGTAGGCTAATGTCCTCATTCCCTCACCTCCTATTTAGCTGTTACTTTGATTACGATAGGGATATTTACTGTAGGCACCGTTCCAAGTGCCGTGAGTACGTTTGTAGTAGCAGACCCAACCAGCTGGGCCGCTCCCCACGCAGCGTACTGTGAAGCTGTGCAGCTGTCGCCGTCTGGCTCGATCTCGATGTCGTAAGAAGCAGCCGGATATGAAGTCTGAAGAGCCGAATATGTAGACCCGCTCCAGCTGGTCGCCGAGAGGGTGCCAGTGGTGATGGTCGTTTTGGCTGCATAATTGCTGTGGGTGTGCGATGCTGCAGCGTAGTCTGTCCCGGCCGTAGCCGCTGAAACGCCTCCGGATCCATCGCCCTTGAGCATCCCGCTGGCGGTTATTTTCGCCTGCCGTGATGTATCAGTAGGATGCACGTGGTTGCTTCTTGCGTAAGACGTTCCGGATCCATAGCTCGCAGTGCCGTCCATCGACGGATTTGTCGTGGATGCTGACGGGATCGTCGTGGAATCAGGCAGCGCACCCACATCGGAAGCCGTGAGCGTGATGTTCGCACTCAGTGCCTTTGAGTTGACTGTCCTCGATGTCGGAACGTACCCGTCAAGGCTCTGATGGGATGTCAAGAAAGTCTCCCAGGTACCTTTAGGTGTGAGTGCCTTTGTAGTCGTAGATCCATCAAAGGTCGGGCCGTTCGTGATCTTGCTCGCACTATTGTCGTTGATGATGATTTGGTCGCCATTCGCAATAGTAGGAGCTGTGGCCGTGATATCGCCACCGCTCGTCAAATTGCCGTGGCTATGAGAGGCAGCAGCATAATCCGTTCCGGCTGTCGCTGCCGTGATGGTTCCACTGCCGTTCCCCTTTAGGATCCCGCTTGCCGTGATGGTCGCTTGCGCCCCTACTTCAGAAGCCGTATAGGATGGCTTGCTGGAAGCCTTGGCCCACGAAGGCACGGTCGGGTCTGTCTCGGTGTAGGATTGCAGAGCCGAATCTGCGAGATCCAGTGACGCTTGAACTCCGGAGGCAAGGTCTGTCTTTGCCACACTTGACTTGAAAGCAAGGCTCCCTAAATCATTGAGCCATTTTGATATCCGGCTGAAGGCTGTGGCCAGCGTTCCTCCTGTGGCGATGTTCGTCCGGCTGGATGCCATCGTGAAAGCCACAGTAGTGCTTGAAGCGTTTCCGCTCGTTCCCAGTTTGCTTGTATCGGACGGGTGAACGTGGTCTCCTCTTGAATAAGTGGAAGCTGAACCGGCTGAAGCGGTGCCGTCCATAGCCGGGGTTGTGTCGGATGCAGGAGCTGTCACTACCGCCCCGGTGACATCCACACCGTCAGCTCCCTGTGCTTTTACACCGCTGAGCATATTATTGGAGGCGGCTGTATTGCCGGTATCATCCATCAGCGTGTCGCCATTGAATATTACTTTACTAAATGCCATACCGTCACCTCCTTATTTTTCAATAATCAAAAGCATCGGAGCACAAACATAGTAGGATGATCCTCTTGTTTCTCGCCCATATACTCTCACAGTTTGGTTTGCTGTTAACGAAACATTTGACAAATGGTTGTTCTGTTGGTTATTTGTCCAGGTCGTGTTTTCTGTTCCGTATGCTGTACCACCGATATAAAGCCGTGTTCCCCAGGTGTAGCTCGATGAGGTATTTGTACGGAGGCCCGACCAGTAAATGTCGTATGTTCCGGTCTTTGATACAGTCAGTTCTGAGCCGATCGCAGTGAGCGTGGAAGAGTTGGTTCTCGTTGTGCCCTGTACGACCTGTACATTCTTTGAAGTACCGCCGCCGCCGGATACATTGACCACCAGCTCTGCGAGATTGGTTACATCGTATGTCCCATTCTCTGTCTTGGTCTCGCTCCCGGATACCAGCTCTGAAGCCGATACCGTCACCGCAGTGCCTGTCTTGGTGGAACCAGTGATGTACCCGGAAGTATTCGTAACACTTGGAGTAACGGAAACGGAATGATTCGATACTGTTCCCTTTGTGGCTGTCGGTGTCCCCGCCGTTCCTGCGCTCACTGCCTTGGTGGCCTGTGAAGCGTAGTACCCTGCGGGTACCGTTACAGTGTCACCGCTCGCAGATAAGCTCGAAGAGGAGCGGATGTTCACCGAAGCGGACAGGCTGACGGATGAATTGCCGGCCGTTCCGGAGCTGATGTACCCTGCGGTCGTCACATTCGGTGTCACACTTACAGATTTGGTCAGCGTCAGTGTATTCGTACCGCTGGTGGATACCGTAGCCGAAGATCCGGAGATGCTTGACGGAGCAGTAACTGATCCAGTAGGAACTGCGTTGATCGTGATGTCCACTTCATCCAGCCCGTCATACCCGGTATCCGGAGTGATGGTGTCGGTCTGCTGGGACGTGGTCGGGGTGTAGGTCTCTGTTTTGGTCTGCAGCGTGACTGACCCTCCGCCGGGTACCAGCTCGCCGGTGATAGGTTCGCCCAGAGCGTTGTGGGCCGTGTAACCCTGCTGCAGGGTGGCAGCCGTTACGGTGTCCCCTGCAAGGGAGACCGCCGTGATCTCCCTGATCGTGCCGCCGTGGGAGTCAGCTGTGTCGGTGACTACTACCGCAGAGCCGGAGCCGGATACGATATTGGCGATGTCTGTCGGGAAATCCTCGAAGCCGTGTCCGGTGGCAATAACGCCTTTATTGCCTAAAGCTGTGATGATGTCGTCCCTGGCGTCGGAGAGCCTTGAAAGTTTATCTGCAATACTCATGACCCACTCCCTTCCAGAAGCGTCGTGAGAACGCTTTCTACATCACCACAGATGTCATCGACATATTTTTTGGTAGCCGGGTGCAGGTCAGACGCCGGGGCTCCTGAGAGCGTCAGGGCCCCTGTCATCGTACCGCCTGACTTGTCCAGCTTGCCGTTGATCGTGGGCTTCAGCTTACCCCAGAGGTACAAAAGCCCATCGTGATCTAAATATTTAGTTGCCATAAGGGCTCACCCCCTTAGGACGCTAAAATGGTGTCGATCTCAGCATTCGTGATGCTTGTGATATCTAAGTTACGCTGGATGCAGGTGAAGTCAGAAGCAGCATAGGCGCTTCCCTTGTCCTTGATCGCGTAGACCATATCACCGACCTCACATACTTCCCCGGCGTAGGTGCCTGCAGTGGATACCACCCAGTACCAGCCTTTCTTGTAGCTTGCATTGGTCAGTGTGGACTGTGCTGCCAGCGTGCCCTGGAACATCGCTGCACCTGTCTGTGCGTTGCTGATGGCCGTGGTAACGAAAGCGGTCGTGGCGATCTGCGTGGTGTTTGTTCCGGCAGTAGCCGTGGGAGCGGCAGGCGTCCCTGTGAATGTCGGGGATGCCAGCGGAGCTCTGCTGGTATCTGTCGGGTGCACGTGGTCGCCCTTTGCCCAGGTCGTTTCGGAACCGACTGCAGCCGTACCGTCCATCGCAGGCGTTGTGGATGTCGCCGCAGGCTGGGATACTGTTGCCCAGCTGAGAGCCGAACCATTGGTCGTCAGGAACTTCCCGGAATTACCGCTCTGTGTCGGGAGCGGGGCTTGATAGTCCGTTCCTGCGGTGGCTGCGGAAACTCCGCCGGATCCGTTGCCCTTCAGGATGCCGGATGCCGTGATCTTCGCCTGTCTTGATGTATCGCTCGGATGGATATGGTCGCCTCTTGCGAAAGCGGTCTCGGAACCGACAGAAGCGGTACCGTCCATCTTCGGTGTGGTCGTGGATGCAGCTGCACCTTCCGGCACGTCAGCCGTGGTGATGAATCCGCTGTCGTTCGTCAGGTCGGATGTCTTCGTCGGTGTCGTGATCGCCGCCGTCTTTGAAGTGATGGTCGCCGCAGTACCATTGACGGTAATGCTTTCAATGACGTTGACCTGTGCCCCGGAAGCGATTCCGGAGAGCTTGTTCTTCTCGGTGGTGGTGTAGTCGTTTGTGGATAATCCCTTGCCGTCTACCTTGTCCACCTTGCCGGAGAAAAGCGTCTTCAGCTGTCCCCAGAAGTACAGAAGACCATCATAGTCTAAGTATTTTGTCGCCATAAGTTTTTACCCCCTATGAATTCATGATCGCCTGTATGTCTGCGTTCGTGATGACCTGTGAAGGCAGGGCAGACAAGGCAGGCTCAAGGTTAGTTACAGAAGCTATCGGATGCTGGTCCGGAGCGTCCCTTCCTGTGAGGATCGTGTGGTCTCCACCCGCCCTCGAAAGCTCTCCGGACAGGGACCCGGACGATGACAGGGAACCGGAAAGGCTCCCGGTTGTATTCGATAAGGTGCCTGTGATTTGGTCAGACATTTTAGAATGTCACCTCCTCGGTAAGGATGAAGTCAGCCGGTCCGATGAATGTGTCGGGTCTCTCGCCGGGCTTGACAAGGCAACAGTCGTACTTGTAAGTGCCGTACCGCTCCTCCGCCGTGTCGGCGTTCTCGATCTCGACGGTCGTGGTGTCTCCGTAGCTGAAGCTCTGCTGGAACACGATCTCCTCTGTCTTCGTGTTTTTCTTTATCGTGAAGTAGAGGGTGTCGCCATCCTGCAGCGTGTACGGATTGCCGGTAGCATCAGCCATACCGATGGAGAAAGAACAATAGTCCCCCCGGGTCAGCTTGATGGTCGGACCGTCAGCTCCCTGTGTTATCTTGAACATTGAATCACCTCCCTTATTTTTTTACAATGGGTAGATTCTTCTGCTTATCGTAGTCTACTTTGCAGATGCCAAGGACGTCATCGTAATCCCTCAAGCGGATGTAATTCTCATTCTTGTACAGGATGCGCTTGACTTCCTTGACTTCGTTGTTGACTAAAATCTTTGTTTTTGTGACTTCCATGTCGTCATCCTCCTTGTCCTCAGCCCTAAAGTCGTCCGGGAGTATGACCAGCCCGTGCCCGAAGAGCGTGTCCTCGCCCGGGTCCCCGAGGTCGGCTGCGTGCTGTTTCATGTACTCATAGACCTCGAAGCGGTTGAGGTCAGGGTATCTCTGTCTTATGAGGGCGCACTTGCCGGCGAGATATGGAGAGGACGAGGAAGTACCGCTCCAGTCGCCTGTGAAGTCGATGAAATCCAGCCCCTCGCCTCCGTTGGAGTATCCGTGCCGTTTCGGTTCGCCTGTTGGCCCAAACTGGTACAATGCTCCAACATACCACCACCCATAATCCGAGTTGTCGAAATTCTTGTTCTTGTCTGAGTCATTCGCCGATGAAGCAAAACAACAGAGGTCGTACTTCTCAATGAGTGCTTTCCATCCTGGAAGCGTCTTGTACCCAGGATGCGAGAACGGAGCCGGTGACAGGGAGGCATTGATGACCTTGATGTTGTATGTTTCAAGGAACTCCTCAAGCGGAATGTCCTTCTCGTTCGCCCCAGTGTCATCCAGTTCAAGGTGGACGATGGGGTTGTTGACGAAGTCATTGTTCGTCCCCTTATGGGTCACTCTTCCGCTGAACACGGTAGCA
>JAEIGA010016307.1_pt1 | contig 11310 bp, 8 predicted proteins | sample 9270691 | NCBI WGS metagenome assembly JAEIGA01 (sample SAMN17057246, study PRJNA624740) | gut metagenome | biome: biome; isolation source: fecal sample | host: Bos grunniens | place: China: Xizang | collected 2019
AACGTGCAGAAAATGTTATGAATGGCTACTTTGACGCCAATAACAGAGTTGTGCTTGACGAGTCGGAATACGGCTCGGATCTTGAAGCCTTTCTTGATTATGTAAATGTGTATACAAAAAAGTGTGAGCGCCGCGGTGCGACCGTATATTTCTCGTTCTGTCCTATGAATGAGATGGCGCTTTACGATAGCTCCGACGTATTTGCGAGAGCTTGCTTCTCGGAGTATCTTGCCGAAAATCTTGATTGCGAAATTATCAGTGAAATAGATGATTACGTGCTTGAAGCAGGTTATTTCTTCGACACTAATTTCCACCTTAACGATGCCGGTGTGAAAGTGAGAACTATTCGTCTTGCCAAAGATCTCCGTATCGCTGCGGGTATTATGAAGGGTTCGCTTGATGAAGAGCCTGAAGCACCCGAGCTACCGTTCTTTGACGTAATGTTTAACGGAGACAACGCACCCGTGTGCAATTATTTTGAATTTACAGAGCTTTCTGACGGTTCATTCGGCATCTCGGGACTCACTGCGCTTGGCAAGGAGCAGACAACTCTGACACTTCCTCTCGGTTACAACGGAAGAAAGGTTATGGCTATTCTCGAGGGAGCATTTGATGGCACTTCTGCAGAACGAATAGTCATTACCGCCGACTCAAATATCGTCATAATCCATAACGGTGCATTCAGAGGCGCATCTACCGTTAAGAATCTCTGCGTATATAAAATCAATGCATCGGATATTATGCCGCCTGCGGATTTCTTCGGCGCGCATTCCGATTTTAAGATTCACGTTCCTGCTGGCTCATCCTACGGCGATCATTACGATTGGTCGAATAAGGCGGATTATGTTTACGATCTTTGAACGGTGGGTAATTGAAGCATAAAAATATCAAATGATTTAAAGGAGAAGACAAAATGTCGGAATTTCTGGCATCTATTCACCCTGTTGCGGTTTGTTTTATAGTGTGCTTGGCAAAAATTGTGGAAATCACTATACAGTCATTAAAAACGTGTATGATGGTAAGAGGACAGCGCCTTAAGGCTGCGGCGCTCGGCTTTGTCGAATGCACAGTGTGGGGACTTGTTATCTCTACCATCATCGGAACTCTCGGTGATAATTTATTCCTTCTTGTATTTTACTGTGTAGGATATGCTACCGGTCTCTTCCTCGGCTCGACACTTGAAGGCAAGATAGCTCTCGGTACCGCAAGCGTTCAGGTCATCGCAAACGATGTTAATACAGAGAAAATTACCGAGTATCTTAAGCAAAACCAAAGAGGCTATACCGTGTTCGAAGGTCAGGGCTCCGTTGATAAGATGAATATGATATTCATTGTCTTGCCTAGACGTGACGCCCCGAGTCTCGTTAAGCACATCAGAAGGCTATGTGTGAATAATGCGTTTGTAGTAGTCGATGACGTGAACAAATTCTCGGGCGGCTACGGTATGCTGAAATAAGCGTTACACAAAAGCTATGAAAAGAATAATTTCTGTAATTCTCATCGTCTCTTGTTTGTTTGCTTTTTTGTCCTGCAACAACGAAAAACAGACACAGGGTGGCACGAATGGTGATCAAACCCCTGAACACGTGTGTGAGTTTACCGTTCGATCACCTAAGCCGAAGTACATAAAAACAAGGGCTACTTGTCAAGGACCGTCTATGTTTTATTATAGTTGCATTTGCGGAAGGGCAGGCACAGAAGCCTTCGCATACGGAACGGCTACTTCTCACGATTATTATCTTATGAACACAGAACAAAAATACTTGCTCGAAGAGGCTACAGTGAAAACCTCCGCTGTTTATTACAAGTCTTGTAAGTGTGGAATGGCAGGCACAGAAACCTTCACTTACGGTACACCTATTCAGCTTACCGAAGAACAGAAGGCATATCTTCCGACCTCGGTCACAGTATCTTTTTATGATATAAATGCCTTGACCTACGGATTTAATTACACCACCTTTGCACTTCCTAAAAATCCGGTTATACAGATAATGGAAGAGGGGGCTGGCGAGTGGTCTGAATGTATTCCAAGCTCTTATGAGGCATCAACGCTTGATGAAAGCGGTGTTGAAATCCCGTTCTTTATTTCAAAAGCAGAAATAACACTGAAACCCGATACCGTGTACGTTTATCGCATATGTGATAAGGATGCCGATGTCGAAACACCGACAAGCGTGTTAAAAACCAAAAGCTCCGATACAACCTGCTTTACCTTTGCTCACATTAGTGATTCTCAAGCGGGTAGCGAAGAGTTTGGCAGAGTTATGGCAGCTATTTCGGACAGCTCTGCTTTTGCTCTTCACACGGGTGACGTTGTGCAAAATCCAAAATTTGAGCATGAATGGGTTGAAATGCTCGATTCCAATTATAAATACGTTACAGGAATGCCTATTATGGCTATTTCGGGAAATCACGAAATGGATTACACAAATATAGGCTACCAGACCGTTAATCGCTTTAACACCAAGCTTCCGCAACAGGCATCCTTACTTAACGGATGTTATTATAGCTTCGTTTACGGTGACGTAAAGTTTATTATGCTCAACACTAACGAGCTTGAAAATAACAGACTTACGCAACAGCAATACGATTGGCTTATAAATGAGCTCGGGAACAACAAGTGCAAGTGGACTGTTGTTTCTATGCACAATCCTATGTATTCCGTAGGAAAGTACGGAGCGGATGAAACAAGAAATGCAAAGGCATTAGCACTTCGTGAGCAGCTTCAGGCCGTTTTTGTTGAATACGGTGTCGATCTTGTGCTTCAAGGACACGATCACGCCATCTCAAGAACATTCCCGATAAATGAACACGGTATGCCACTAAATGAAGAAATCGAGACTGTTAATGGCACAGAATATATAGTAAATCCACAAGGTGTTATTTATCTTATGAACGGACCTGCCGGATCTCAACAAAGGTCGCCGTTTGCGGTTGATGAAAGCTTGTATGTATATGCAGAAGCTTCAAAAAAGGCATCCTATGCCGAAATCACCGTTAGCGAAGACTCTCTGACCGTCACTGTAAAATGGGTTGACGGTAACACAGAAAAGGTATACTATACATGGGGTATTAAAAAATAATTTAAAAAAGGAGGATATATGAGCGAAGTCAATAACAAACAAAGCGTTTTTTACGTTGATCTTATAAGATACCACTCGGAGCTTAAAAAGCTTGTTGAAGCCGAGCCGAAAGGACATTTTGCACTAGGCAGAAATAAAGCCATAGAGGGTGTTGGCAGCCTTCCTGTTTCGTGGCTGAAAAATGATATTTTGGAGTGTGAAGAAATCATATTCGAAAACAAAGACAATCCTTCTTTCACCGAAGAGGATATTTCGTTCAGAAAAGGCTATGCTGACGGATTGCAGGCAGCGATAGATACACAGATAATGTGTTCTGTAACCGAGGCAAAGAGAAGTGCAGCTATTTTGGATCCCTTCGGTGTGATATTAAAAGCTTCTGCGTATAAGGAACGCTTCAATACCGTTGTGAAAGAAAACGGAGTAGAAGTAAAATTACGACATTTTGAAACACTCTCCGATCTAGAAGCGAGCGAAGAGGAGTACGAGGCTTACTATATACTTCTTGAAGGGGTAGCCGATAAAGAGGATGACCGAGTGCGTAGTATTCTTTCAAAGCTGTGTAACGATCGCAACAAAGAAGTTGAGCTGCTATTCTTCAGTTTAGATTTGGAGAAAAGAATATTTGAGAAGATTTTTATGCGCACGCATTCTCCGGAAAAATGGAACAACGGTTAAGAAAATCATTTTTTATTGCATACAGTTATTTTAAAGAGTTAAAAAAGTCAAAACTTCTCAAAAAAACAGAGGCATCGCAATGATACCTCTGTTTTTTATATATATAACTCTACTATGGCATTAAGCTTTCCTTTTCTGCTTGTAGAGTCAAAGCCGCAATAGATAAATCTGCCGTGACCTCTGACACTGATCTTGTCGTTTTCTTTTGGGGTGTATGATGCGCTCGCTGTTTCCTTGCCGTTGACAAAAACCAAGGAACGCTTGATGAGAATTTGTGCATCCTCGCGTGAGAGGGAAAAGACCTTTGCCACGACGGCATCGAGTCTTTCGCTTTGTATCTGTATGCGTTTTTGTTCCGTCTTATATAGCTCACCCTCGGGGAGAGTGTCTATAATTTTGACTTTAACATCCGTTCTTTTTACACGGGTAAGTTCTTCTGTTATGAACTCTGCTATCTTTTCATCTGCGAAAACATAGCCTACGTTTTCTCTTATTACAATATCACCGAGAGTGCTTCTTTCTATTCCGAGATTGAGCAGTGCGCCGAGGAAATCTCTGTGCGTCAGTTTGTCTGCGAACTTTTGTGACAAAGGCTCGACACTGATACATAGGATCGGGTATGGAGCTTCATAGCCTAACTCATCGGAATTGCCGAAGCGCGCCATAACACGTTCTGCGCCCGAAGCGCCGCCGAAGGTGGATATCGCACTACGGTTAAGCTTTGAAGTTACCTCGTTGAGAGCGGATTGCTCTGCGAGACCGAGAAAATCCGTAAAGGTATAGTATCCGCCTCTGTCGGCTTTATCGTATAATTCCTTAAGCCGTTTTTTGAGTAATTCCGTATCGTCGTTCATCAGATAAGCTCAACGGGGTACAGTATCTTGAGCTGATTGATCTTTCTCTCGTATGCTTCACGTCTCTTTTCGTTAAGCACCATCTCGGAAAGCTGGGGAGCGATCTGCTCAAAGGGCATAACGGTAGCATCCGATTTAGAGTTGAGCTTAATAAGGTGGTAGCCGAATTGAGTTTTTACAGGGGCTTTCGTTACTTCGCCTGCTTCAAGCTCAAATGCGGCCTTTTCAAATTCGGGAACCATCTGGCCTCTTCCGAAGTCACCGAGATTTCCGCCTCTCTGTCCGGAGGGGCAGGTTGAGAATTCCTTTGCGGCATCACCGAAGCTCAATTCACCGCTTTCGATTTTTGCAAGAATTTCGAGAGCTTTTTCTTCGCTTTCTACAAGAATGTGATCTGCGTTTACGGTCTCACCCTGTTTGAAATGCTCAAGGTTATCATCGTAGTATTTCTTAACGTCCTCATCGCTTACCTGAACTTGGGAAATCACTTTGTTGCCCGCATAATTGATGAGAAGATTTTCGCGAAGCTTTGCAAGCTGTGTCTTGAACTCCGCTTCTGTTTCAAGAAGGTTGTGTCTTGCGTCGAGGAGAAGAAGCTTGGAGCTTACTATCTGCTCAAGAACTGCCTTTCTTCCTTCGGGAGTGTTGTAGCTCTGACCTCTTTGACCAAGCTCTGCGATAAATTCGTCTACCTCTTTTTCTGTTACTGTGAGCGCTCCCACTTTTGCTAAAATCTTTTCCATTTTATATCTCCTTTTGTTTTTATCTTGTTCTTAACCCTTTAGGGTAGTGGTTTTTGATTTTTCCGGATGATGCCTTGCCGCCGCCGAGAGTTGCGCCCTCGAATAAAATTGCGCACCATCCCTTGATGCTTTCGCTTGTTTCTATTTCTTCGCCCCGTAAGTATTTCTCGACACGGGTATCACCGTTTGTGAGATTTATACGGTTTTTGAACAGCTTTCCGTAAGCCGAGAAGAACTGATGGTGCGGGAAGAAGGTTGATCCCTTTATCTCGCCGAGCATTACTCCCGACATAAATACGGAATTTTTCGGTATAGGGCATGCGTGACTTATAAGCACAATGTTTTCTCCGACCTTTACTGCTCTTCCGTCAGGTGCTTTTTCAAGCGCTTCCTTGAAGAAGGATGCTACGAGCGCATTTTCTTGCTTTGAGAGAGGCTTCGCCTCGTCCTTGTAGCATATTTTTGTTTGCACGTCTAAATCTGTGTCTCTAATCATAAGAGCGAGAAATTGTCCCTCACCGTCGCTGACGTGCGGATAAAATCGCCTTGCGTACTCTATATTTTCTACACCCTCTGCATATTTCTTTATGGCGGGCATTGTTTTTTCTTCAAGTGCCGGTTTAACTCTTGCAAGCTTATAGTCGGGATTTTCTCTTAAAAATTTTGCCACAGTCATCTCGTTTTCCTCAGGGGAATAGGTGCAGGTAGAGTATAGAAGGTATCCACCCGCCTTGACAAGATTTTTTGCATTGTTGAGTATTTCCCGCTGTCTTTCAGCGCATATACTTACGTTTTCGTCGCTCCAGTCTTCAATAGCTTCCTCACTCTTTCGGAACATTCCTTCACCGGAGCATGGAGCATCTACAACCACAAGATCGAACACGCCCTCATACATATCTCGGATTTTAGCTGTATCCATAGATGTTACTATTGCGTTTTTAACACCGAGCCTTTCGAAATTGCCGACTATTATCTTTGCACGTTTAGGTACGTATTCGTTAGAGAGAAGGAAGCCTTCGTTACCGAGTCTCTCGGCTATCTGTGAGGATTTGCCTCCGGGAGCTGCGCACAGATCTGCAACCCACCAATCCGCATTAATATCCAACGCCGCCGCACTTGCCATAGCACCGGGGTCTTGCATATATACCGAACCTGCATGATGGTACGGGGATGCGCCCATAGCCCTTTCTTCTCGAAGTATAAAACCGTTATCAACGTATGACAGAGGCTCGAGCGCAAATTCTCCGTCGGAAACGAGCTGCTTTGCCGTAGTCTTTATAAGATTGACTCTTAAGCCTCTGACAGCTTCACCGTTTTCAAGCGCCTCGATAAATCGGGGGTATTCTTCGCCAAGTATATCCCTCATCTTTTCTTTGAATCTTTCGGGAATCATATTTTACCCCCTTCTTAAAAAATCCAAATAGATTATACTTTATTTGCTCGCTAAAGTCAATGCTTTATTTATTAATGTATAAGAATAACAGAGCATTTTATTGAAAAATACCGTTTGTAATTTGAAATTTTAATATTTTCTTGACTTTTTAATTTATAGGTGCTAAAATACATTTAGGATAAATGAAAGGAGGCCTATACTATGGCTTTTAAGAACAGAAAGAAAAATTATCCATTATATGAGACAACTATGTTTGATAATTTCCGTACCATGACGGAAAATGCAGCTAAAAGATTTCCCGATAAAAATGCTATAACCTACAAGAAAAAGCCCACCTCAAAGGAAATGCTTCACTACACCTATACCGAGGGAAGAGATTTTATTCGCTCTATCGCTACCGAGTTCATCTCCATGGGTATGAGAGATAATAACGTAGCTATCATAGGCGAAGCATCTCCGGAGTGGGTGTTCAGCTATTTCGCTCTTATGTCTATCGGCGCAGTTACTGTTCCGATCGATAAGGAGCTTCCGCCCGATGATATGGCATCTATACTCAACACTGCGGCTTGCCCCTTTGTTGTTTATTCCACTGCTATCACCGAGAAGATCAAGACTGTAAAAGAGCTTGTTCCTTCACTTCATACCTTCGTTGAGATGGGTGACGGATGTCAGGAATTTGCTAAAAATCTCGACACGGTACGTACCCTCGGCGCAGAAAAGTACGCTGCAGGCGACAATTCCTACTATGATTACGAGATAGATCCCAAGAAGCTCGCATCCATCGTTTTCACCTCCGGTACTACCGGTAAGGGCAAGGGCGTTATGCTCACAACCGAGAACATCTGTATGGATATGCAGCAGGGTATGTATAACTTTAACATCACAGAGCGTACTATGTGCGTTCTTCCACCTCACCATACGTTTGGCTCTACCGTAAACTTCGTAGGTCACTATGCGCAGGGCTGTGAGATCTACATTTCCTCCGGACTTAAGTACATTATGAACGAGCTTAAGACATTCAAGCCTACTCACCTTATTCTCGTGCCTCTGTTCGTTGAGACCTTCTATAAGAGAATTATGTCTACTGCTGAAAAGTCCGGCAAGCTCAATACACTTAAGAAGGGAATTAAGATTTCCAACTTCCTTCTCAAATTCGGCATCGACATCAGAAAGAAGCTCTTCGGAGAGAGTGTGCTTTCCAACTTCGGCGGCGAGCTTGAAATGATAATCTGCGGCGGTGCGGCTCTCAATCAGGATATAATCGACTTCTTCGAATCCATCGGCGTTACCATTCTTAACGGCTACGGCATCACCGAGTGCGCTCCTCTTATCTCCTGCAACAGAAACGAGTACCGTAAGCAGGGCTCTGTTGGAATGCCTATTATCGGCGGCCATGTAAAGATACTTAACCCCGACGAAAACGGAGAGGGTGAAATCTCCTACAAGGGCCCCAACGTAATGATGGGCTATTACAATGACGAAGCCGCTACCCGTGCTGCGTTTACCGAGGACGGTTACTTCAAGACAGGTGACTACGGCAAGGTTGTTATGGAGGAAAGCGATCAGTGGATTTACATCACCGGAAGACTTAAGAACCTTATTATTTTCTCTAACGGTAAGAATGTATATCCCGAGGAGATCGAGACCGATATTCAGGGCGTTTACGGTGTAAACGAGGTTGTAGTCTATGCGGGCGAGAGTAAATCCGATCCTCGTAAGGAGGTTATCGTTGCGGAGATATTCCCGGACTTTGATGCACTTGCTATGCATAATATCACCGATCCTCAAAAGTATTTTGACGAAGAGATCCTTAAGATAAATGAAAAGAACGTTTCCTACAAGAAGGTAGGCAAGGTTAAGATCAGACAGGAGGAGTTCCCCAAGAATACCTCAAAGAAGATCACCAGATTTAAGATAGATAAGTCTATCGACTAAAATCATTGTGTTGTGTGGTGACTTTGCAAAATAAAAATCAGCACGGAACAAATGAGTTAAGATACAAGCGTGACATAGATACAGAATAACAAAAATTAAAGCGGCACCGAGGCGTATATGCGTCTCGGTGTTGTCTTTTAATTCTTAAAAGAGTATTTATGGATTTTGGTAAGAAAATTCAGAATGCGCATAATGAAACGCAAAAGTAGTTTTGTGTAGAACTTTAAAATCAAAATTCATAGTTTATATCTTGCAATATTTTAAAATATATGATAAAATACACTTGAAAAACTGTAAGGAGGTATCCCTTGGAAGAAAAGAGAATAGCTGAAAACGGGATACCCGTGTACAGCTTAATAAACGAAAACAGCCACGGATTCTTTATCTCGATGTTTCTTAAGGCGGGGTGTATGTATGAGGGGGAGAGTGAAAACGGTATAACACACTTCCTTGAGCATGCCGCGATAAGAAACGTGAATAAGCTGATGGGAGGCACTCTCTACCGCGAGCTTGACAGATACGGTATAGACTTTAACGCCTCGACCTATGCAGAGATGGTACAGTTCTACATCTCAGGCAGTGCCGTTCATTTCAGGAGAGCGGCGGAAATCATATCCAAGCTTTTGTCACCGGTAGAACTTGACACCTCGGAGCTTGATGCAGAGAGAAACCGAATCAAAGCCGAGATAAGAGAGGGCGGAGACAAGACTACGCTTGCCTTTGTAGCGGGCGAGGAGGTATGGCAGGGAACACCTCTTGCAAGGTCGATAACAGGTACGCTCGGCTCGGTATCGGGAATCACGAAAACCAAGCTTGAAAACTACCGACAGAGAATTTTCAATAAAGAAAATATCTTCTTCTATATCACGGGAAATGTCAATAATGACAACTTAAGTTATCTTACGGAGCTTATAGGCGCTTATAAAGTATCGGGAAGTGAAATTCACGATAATATTGTAATGGTGCCTGATGGTTTTATGAATCGCCCGAAAAAAGTGAAGATAAAGAATGCCGATTTCACAAAGATACGCTATTCCTTCGACGTGGATATGTCGAAGGTCACTAATGCGGAGCTTGACCTGTTGTACGATATTGTGCTTGGCGGCTATAATTCGGATTTCTTTATTGAATTAAGTGAAAAGCGCGGACTTTTCTACGACCTCGGCGGAACACTTGAGAGGTATCGCAATATAGCGGTATTCTCCTTCTCATATGAGCTTAAGGAGTCGCATCTTTACGAGGCTACCGAGATGACAGTAGAGCTTTTGAAGGGATATACGGAGCGCTTGCTCGATACTGACAGATGCATGAAGGCAGCTTACGTTGACAATGCATATATGCTGTTCGATAACCCAAGCGATCTTTCCTTCACCTTCGGATACGATAATCACGTGCTTGGGCTCGGGTATCGGAATATTGACGAAAGAAGCGAGGATTACAGACGTGTAACACCAAAAAGACTGTGCGAGGTTGCGAAAACGGTATTCCAACCAAAAAATCTTACGGTCACACTGAAAGCAAATAAAAAGAAAATAGATATAGAAAGACTTGAAAAAATAATTTTTGGAGAATAGCTATGGACTTTAAAAACGTAGACAAAAAATATCGTCCAATACCATTCTGGTCTTGGAACGAAAAGCTTGATACCGAGGAAACCAAACGCCAGATCGGTATGATGGACGAGGCAGGTATCGGCGGCTATTTTATGCACGCAAGAGGCGGTCTTCTCACCGAGTATATGGGCGAGGAATGGTTTGACAACGTAAGAGCTTCCATAGAGGAGGGTGACAAAAGAGGAATGCACTCCTGGGCTTACGATGAAAACGGTTGGCCCTCCGGCTTCGGCGGTGGAAAGGTAAACGGTCTTGGTGACGAATACAGGCAGAAGAGTCTTCACTGCGAGCCTCTTACCGACGAAAACAGAAATCTCGAAAATACCGTACTTGTAAAAGACGGAGTGAGATATTTCTACCGTATCAACGAGTTTTACGTTGACACTCTTGACAAAAAGGTTATCAAGAAATTTATAGAAGAAGTATATCAGGTCTATTACGATAAATTCGGCTCAACCTTCGACGGCTTCTTCACGGACGAGCCTCAGATTTTGCGTGGAGACGGCTATCCGTGGAGCTTTATTCTTGAGGAAGAGTTCACTGCCAGATACGGTTACAGCCTTGTTGAAAATTTGGATGCCCTCTTTGTTGAGAGGGAAGGTAGCGAAGATGTCAGAGTAGATTACTGGCAGCTTGTCACCGATCTCTTTTCCAATGCATTCTTCAAGCAGATTTACGATTGGTGTGACTCCCACGGCTACAAGCTTACAGGCCACCTCGTGCTTGAGGAGGACTTGATGGCGCAGCTCGTTTCTAACGGCGCGTGTATGCCTCATTACGAATATTTCCACATTCCGGGTATGGACTGGCTCGGCAGACCTGTTGTTGATTGCTTGACACCAATGCAGCTTTCCTCCGCGGCGGCACAGACAGGTAAAAAGCAGATACTTTCCGAGACCTACGCGGCATCGGGACACAATGTTTCTCACGGCGAGCTTAAGCGCATCTTTGAGTGGCAGATGGTTCACGGTGTAAATCTTCTTTGCACACATCTTGAAGGCTATTCGCTTCGTG
>JAEIGA010016308.1_pt1 | contig 11310 bp, 5 predicted proteins | sample 9270691 | NCBI WGS metagenome assembly JAEIGA01 (sample SAMN17057246, study PRJNA624740) | gut metagenome | biome: biome; isolation source: fecal sample | host: Bos grunniens | place: China: Xizang | collected 2019
AACGTTCTCCTTGTCGAAGAGGATGTGAACGCCTGTGAACTTCGCATCGTATGGAGTCATGCAGTAGTACTGCAGGCCTGGGATTGTGTGCATACCCTCGGCTGGCATATCCTCCTGTGTGAGAACAACTGTGAGTTCCTTGGCACGGTCGTTGCGGTAGTTGAAGAAGATTACTGCATCGCCCTCGCCAATGCGGCCGTCGAAGTTTGTATTTACGATTGGCTTGATGAACTCGTCGGTAACACCCTCCTCGTATGACTCCTTGACAGCTGCAACCATGTCGGCTGTAGGCTTGCCCTCGCCGCCAACGATAAGGTCATAGGCAATCTTGACGCGCTCCCAACGCTTGTCGCGGTCCATTGCATAGTAACGGCCAACGATTGTAGCAAGCTTGAGACCCTTTGATGTCAAGTCCTCGATGAAGCCTGCACCGCTCTTTGGGTCGGTGTCGCGGCCATCCATGAAGCAGTGAACATAAGCGTTCTCAACGCCCTGCTCTGCAGCAAACTTGTACATCGCCTCGAGGTGCTCGAGTGAGCTGTGTACACCACCGTCCGATGTCAAGCCCATGAAGTGGAGCTTCTTGCCGTTTGCCTTTGCATACTCAACAGCTGCAACCAACTGTGGGTTCTGTGCGATTGAGCCGTCGGCAATGGCACGATTTATCTTGAGCAAGTCCTGATATACCACGCGACCGCCACCGATGTTGAGGTGACCAACCTCGCTGTTACCCATTTGTCCTGCAGGGAGACCTACATTCTCACCGCTCGCCTGGAGCTGCGAGTTGGGATATACCGATACCAAATGATCCCAGTAAGGTGTAGGTGTGTTGAAAATAACGTCGCCTTTGCCGTGGTTACCAACACCCCAACCGTCGAGAATTACCAATAATGCTTTGTTTGCCATAGTATTTAATGTTTAAATTTTTAATTGATTATTGTTGCCGCCAAAACAGCCGCACAACGGCATTCTACAAAATGCGTTGCAAAGATACTACTTTTTATTCAGCTTTTTGATACAAAAGCGTGAAAAATGTACAAAAAGAGCCGTAAAAAGTAAATATTATTTAAATTTTAAAATAATCGCGCAAAAAGTTCCAAATGAAAGGCAAAAATGTCAAAAAAATAGATATCTTTGTCTGATTTTAGGATGATAGTATCCCGAAAGCGCCAAAAGAAAGACATGCAACACCCGTTACACCTTTTCAGCTATTGCCCAAAATGCGGAAGCAATGATTTCAACGAGAACGACTTCAAGTCGAAGCGTTGCGGCAAATGCGGATTTGTATACTACTTCAACCCGTTGGCGGCGACAGTAGGCATAATCACGAACGGCAAGGGCGAAATCCTTGTGGCAAGGCGTGCCAAAGAACCCGCGAAAGACACGCTTGACCTGCCCGGCGGTTTCTGTGACAGTTACGAGACTGCCGAGGAGTGCGTGAAACGCGAGATTGAGGAGGAGACCGGGCTCAAGGCGAGCAATGCACGCTACCTGTTCAGCATTCCCAACACATACATTTACTCGGGAATGGAGCTGCACACAATGGATATGTTCTTCCATTGCACGGTGGAGAATGCGACTGCACTCACTGCCGATGACGATGTAGCCGAGCTGCAATGGATTGCCATTGAAGATTTGCAGAGCGAGGACTTTGGACTTGCCTCGATCAGAAAAGGCGTAGAAAGACTTAAGGAAATAAAAAACACGCTATAAAAATGAAAAAAAGCATCTTTTTTCTGCTGTGTGCCTCAATGGGACTTGTGGCAACAGCGCAAACCATCAACAAGGAAAATCTCATTGACGAGTGCCAACGCCTATACTCAGACGGCGAGTACACCACAGCGCTCTCTCTGCTTGAAAGGCTTGACATTGAAAAACTGGACAAGGAGAAGAAGCAGGAGGCCGAGCTACTCATTGCCCTTAACACATATGAAAGCGACGCAGCTACAGGGCGCACACTGATGCAGCAGTACCTTATCGACTACCCCGAAAGCACACAGAAGGGGCTGTTGGACTGCTACATTGCACAATCCTACTACCACACAGGTGACTACGAGGCAGCATGCGACAAATTCAAGGAGTGCAACTTCAACCTCCTCACCGCCAAGCAGCGCGAGGAAGCGACACTCTACCATGCACTGTCACTCATCAACACAGGCAACGAAGGTGCCGGCGAGAACAAGCTGCACAACCTGCTCACCAGCAGGTATCTTTCTGCCGACGCTACATTCCACCTTGCAGTCATAAACTACAACCGCGCCGTCACAAACTATGACCGCGACATGCTTTATGCCGCGCAGGAAGGTTTCATCGACTGTGAGACCCACAGCGAGAAGTTCAAGCTTGAAGTGCAATACTATAATGCCGGCATATACATCAAGGAGGGTGACTATGACCACGCATTGAGAGTGGCCGAGCACACTATAAAAGCCCATGGCAACACTATACAGGGCATCAAGATGCACCAAATGCTTGGCGCCGCATACTTCATGAAGGAGGATTATGAGAACGCGGCCAAAGCTTTCGAGGTGTACATGAAAAAATACCACACACCACAACGCATTGCCATGTACCAGTATGGCAAGAGTCTTTTTGAGCTGGGCAAGTATGACGAGGCAATGAAAATGCTCATTGTCTGCGCCGACGGAGATGATGCCATTGCACAGAATGCATTGTTGCATGTCGGTCTCATACACCTTGAGAACGGCAACCCCAAGGATGCACGACTTCCATTGGGTGGAGCTGCCGACCTGAAATTCGACGACCGCGTGCGTGAGGAGGCTTTGTACAACTATGCGATGTGCGTACATGCAACGAACTATTCACCTTTTGGCGAGAGCGTAAAGACCTTCGAGCAGTTCCTGAACGACTATCCTAATTCGATATATGCCGACAAGGTGGGCGAAATTCTGGTAGAGGAGTACACCAAAACCCGTAACTACGACATTGCCCTGCAATCAATAAACAAGATCAAGAACCCGTCGACAAAGATATTGGTAGCCAAGCAGAGCATGCTCTACCACAAGGGTATCCAGGAGTTCGTCAATGGAAACATGGACAATGCGATAAGCTATCTTGACCAGGCCTTGAACGAAAAGGAGACAACTGGCAGTTCACAGTCATGGAAAGGTGAGGCGCTTTTCTGGAAGGGCGAGGCGCTTTTCCGCAAGGGCAACATGAGTGCTGCACGCAATAGCTACGGCAAGGCTTTGGCTATAGACGAGAAAGGCAACCACAAGGCTATCTACGGCATTGCATACACATACTTCAAGGAGAAGAATTACAAAAAGGCACGCACTGAATTCGAGCGTTATGCAAAGGTTGCAACCACAGAGGGATATGACCTGCTTGCCGACACATACAGCCGCATTGCCGACTGTCATTTATACCAGAAGAACTATGACAAGGCCGAGGATTACTATGCAAAGAGCGTCAAGAGCTACAAGCCCGATGCAGACTACTCTCTCTACCGCCTTGCCCAGATACAGGGTCTCAAGAACAACAAGAACAAGTGCATTGCCACACTTGAAGACCTTGTGAACAACTACCCAAGCAGCCCATACAATGAACAGGCGCTGTATGAATTGGGACGCACACACATAAAGAAGGAGCAGTACAATGAGGCTATCAAGATCTACAACAAGCTCATTGAAAAATACCCGAACGGAGACGCAGCAAGACGCGCACTGGCCGAGAAAGCTATGATATACGACACCATCGGCGAGAGCGAGAAGGCAGTAAAGACATACAAACAGATCATTGACCTTTACCCACAAAGCGACGAGGCCAAGGTAGCAGCTCAGGACCTTATGGGTATCAGCATTGAGATGGGAAAAGGCAACGAATACGCAGAGTACATGGCAAAAAGAGACGATGTGCTCAAGGTAAGCAGCAGTTCAATAGATTCGCTTGCCTATGCCACAGCCGAGAAGCTCTATGGCCGCGGTGACCTTGAGGGTGCAAAGGTTGCATTCGAGAATTACTTGTCAAGCTACCCCGATGGTGCTTTCTGCGGCAACAGCTACTACCACAAGGGTGTCATAAGCTACAAGCAGAACAACAAGGATGAGGCTTTGAGCAGCTTTGAGCAGGTATTGAATTACACTGACAACAAATACCTTGAGGATGCAATGGTACTGGCTGCCGATATATATTACGAGAAGGAGAATTTTGACAAATCAACTCCAATGTATGAGAAAATCTTTGCACTGAGCAGCAATGACGAGCGTCGCAATACCGCTCTGACACGAATGCTGCGTGCAGATTTCATACAGGAGAACTACGAGAAAGTGATTGGCCATGCCACTACAATCGAGAAAGACTCGAAATTCTCGCCCGAATTCAAGAGGGAGGCAAACCTGTGCTGTGCAAAGGCCTATCTGGCATTGAAAAAATATGACCATGCTACAGAGGCTCTGGACATACTTGCCGAGGACACACGAACAAAAGAGGGAGCCGAGGCCAAATATCTTGTATCGCAGTTACTGTTCGACGAAGGAAGCTATGACTACTGCGAGGATGAAATCAATGAGTTCATCAACAATGGCACACCGCACAAATACTGGATGGCACGCAGTTTCATCCTGCTCGTTGACCTCTACACAAAGCAGGGCAAGACAATGGAAGCCAAGCAGTATCTGCAGTCATTGAAGAGCAACTATGATGGCAAAGATGACATTGCCGACATGATCAAAGAGCGCCAGGCAAAATTACGAACCGAAAACAAACAAAAATAAGAAGCTACAAAGAATATGAAAAAAGTTCTTTTACTTATTTCTGCATTGGCCCTGTCGGGTACAATGAACGCACAAAGCGACAAAAGGGACGCTGTGGTGAATGTGGAGAAAGGTTACAAACCTATTGAACTTGAAGTAGGAAAGAAAAATTTCACTCCAAGCACAGACCGCAACATACAGGTACAACCATCTACAGTGGAGTACTCAAAGGAGGGTATCGTCTATAAGGGATTCACCAGCGACATGAACCTCAAGGATGCATTGCCAAGACAGGAGAGGATGTTCCCCGGATATGCACGCCTTGGATATGGAGTGACAAACGACATTGACGCCAAACTGGCATATCGTTTCGGTGTCGGCAAGAATGGCGCGATGAATGTATATACAGCCCTGGACGGTTTCAAATGCAATATCGGGCCAGAAGAGAACAAGTGGAACTCGCGTTTTTACAACAACTCAACAGGCCTGGGATATACACACAGTTTCAAACGCCTGAATATCAACGCGGATGCCAAGTTCAGCAACAATGTATTCAACTACCATTGCACCGACACTGCCAGCGCGCTCACAAACAAGCAGAACAGCCGTAACTATATGGTCACTTTTGGTGGTATATCAAAGCTGAGCGGACCATTCTCATACAACTTCAAGGCCAATTATGAATATACAGCCCGCAGCTATACTGCCGGTGTGAAGAATGGCATCGGAGAAAACCATTTCGGCTTTGGCGGTAATATCTCTTATAATATACATGAAAGCAAGAGATGGAAGGAGATAAACGAAAAATACAACAACTACAATCTCTATGGCCCAATCATCTCGTTAATAAGCCTCGACATGCGTTTCGAGGGATTCATGTATAACCCTACATTGAGAAACGGGTACAAAGGATATGAGGACTACTTCTCTATCGATTTTGACCCACGCGTCACCTTGACTCTCGGCAGCTGGAATGTCAATGTCGGTCTCAACATGAACTTTGTCACCAAGGGTGCCATGGTTTGCGCCGTTGCGCCAAACATCAGCACAGAAAAGAACCTGCACAAGAATGTTACAGTGTACGGAAGCATTACCGGCGGAAGAGAGCACAACAATCTTTCAAGACTGGAGAAACTGACACCATACTGGGGAATTGCCGACAGCACTGCCACAAGACTGAAGCCCAGCTACAAGGTTGTGGACATTAACATTGGAAGCCGCTTGACATTCAAGAATTTCTCGGCCGATATCCATGCCGGATATGCCTACACAATGGACGATATGTTGCAAGTGTTCAATCCCGCAATCGCAGACAGCATATCAATGATATACACAGACTTGAAGCAGGCCAACACACACAACACGCATGTAGCTGCACGCTTAGGCTACAACATTCGCAGTTGGGTCAGATTGGCAGCCGATGTAAGATATGACCACTGGTCATGCGATAACAAGGACTTGCTTATCATGAAACCGGAGTTCACAGCCAACATCGTAGCAGAGGGTAGAATTGACCATATCAACAAGATAGAATTCATCACACTGCAATTGGGTTACAACTATACCCGATATACAAAGGGCGAGACTGTTGAAAGGATCACGGACAAGCACGACCTTTTTGCGCGCGTAAGCTGCCAGATAACAAACAAATTCGGTGCATACATACAGGGCAACAACCTGCTCAACAACAAACACTATGAGTATGCAGGCTACTTGACTCGTGGCATAAGGGGTGAGATTGGCGCAACGCTGAACTTCTAAAAGCGAAAAACGGAAAGCCGCGAGTAAGCGAGCAAAAGCCAAGCTTGCTTGAGCTTTTAACGCGAGCGGGAGCGGGTTCAATCACGCTTAGCGTGGTTAAAACGGAAAACGGAAAACGGAAAACGGAAAACGGAAAGACGACGATTGCACGCATTCGTCGTCTTTCTACATTTTATATCTCAGTTTTCACATTTCACCTTTCCGCTTTCACCTTTCCGCTTTCACCTTTCACATTTAATCAAACTGTGTGTTTGAACCTCGGCTGCACTCGCTGTAAAACGCTAAAGCAAGCTTTGCGTTTCGCTCGTCGGCACGAGCTTTCACCTTTTTAAAATAATATATTATTTTAGGGGAAACGGCTCAAATTTCTTTTGTTTTTTTTCATTTTTTTGGTTTCAATATACGGGAAACTTTTCTACTTTTGCGACTAAATAGAAATGTGCTTCAGCGCTATGCAGAAAAATTTAGTAATAGTTGAGTCTCCCGCCAAGGCAAAGACAATCGAGAAATTCCTTGGCAAGGAGTACAAGGTTTTGTCCAGCTACGGACATATTTGTGATTTAAAGAAGAAAGAGTTCAGTATAAACACCGAAACCTTTGAACCGCTCTACGAGATTCCGGCAGAGAAGGAAAAGCTGGTGAACAGTCTCAGAAGCGAGGTAAAGAAGGCCGAAATGGTTTGGTTGGCATCCGATGAGGACCGCGAGGGAGAGGCCATCAGCTGGCACCTGTTTACGGAGTTAGGACTGACACCCGAAAAAACAAAGCGTATCGTATTCCATGAGATTACCAAGAACGCAATCCAGGCTGCCATTGAGAATCCAAGAGAAATTGATATTAACCTTGTATATGCACAGCAGGCACGCCGCGTGCTCGACCGCATCGTGGGCTTCAAGCTGTCGCCTGTGTTGTGGCGCAAGGTGAAACCGGCACTCTCGGCTGGCCGCGTGCAGAGCGTTACAGTACGACTCATTGTTGAGCGCGAGCGCGAAATCAACAAGTTCGTGAGCGAGAGCGGCTATCGTGTTACAGCGCAGTTCGAGTTACCAAGCGAAGATGGCGAGAACAACATACTGAATACCGAGCTGTCAAAGCGTTTCAAGACTAAGGAGGAGGCCGAGGCTTTCCTCGCAACATGCAAGGAGAGCACATTCACAATTGAGGATGTAAGCACAAAACCACTGAAGAAGAGCCCTGCAGCACCATTTACGACATCGACACTGCAACAGGAGGCTGCGCGCAAGCTCGGCTTCACCGTTTCGCAGACTATGATGGTGGCACAGAGACTTTATGAATCGGGATACATTACATACATGCGTACCGACTCGGTAAACCTCTCTTCGCTGTGCATCGGTTCATGCAAGGAGGTAATTACCGATATGTATGGCAAGGAGTACCACAAGAGCCGCAACTATGCAACACGCACGAAAGGCGCGCAGGAGGCTCACGAGGCCATACGCCCTACATACATGAGCAATGCCACAATTGAAGGCACTATCCCCGAAAAGAGACTTTATGAGCTTATCTGGAAGCGCACCTGTGCTTCGCAGATGGCAGACGCACAGGTTGAGAAGACAACCGTGAACATCTCCATAAGCGGACACACCGAGACATTCGTGGCAACCGGCGAGGTTACAGTCTTTGACGGTTTCATCAAGGTCTACCGCGAAAGCAGCGACGACGAGAACGCCGGCGACCTGCCTGCAATCCCGGCAGTGCACAAGGGCGATATGCTCACCACAAAGGAGATTGTGGCTACAGAGCGCTTCACACAGCATCAGCCACGATATACCGAGGCGAGCCTCGTGCGCAAGCTCGAGGAACTTGGCATCGGTCGCCCGTCAACTTATGCACCTACTATCAGCACAATACAGCAGCGCGGATATGTGGAGAAGGGCAACAAGACCGGCGAGACACGCAAATACAATATCATTACACTCAAGAACGGCAAGATTACCACCAAGGAGGGCAAGGAGACCGTGGGTGCCGAGAAGTCGAAGCTGTTGCCCACCGACATCGGTATCGTCGTGAACGACTTCCTCTTCGAGTACTTCCCCGAAATCATGGACTACAACTTCACCGCTACTGTGGAGAAGGAGTTCGATGAGATTGCCGACGGCAAGAGACATTGGGCCGAGCACATCTCGGTATTCTACAAGGAGTTCGAGCCAAAGATTGAGGATATAATACAGACAAAGAAGGAGCACAAGGTTGGCGAGCGAGTACTGGGCAATGACCCTGCGACAGGCAAGCCTGTTTCGGTAAAGATCGGCCGTTTTGGCCCAATCGTGCAGATTGGCTCGGCAAGCGACGAGGAAAAGCCACGCTTTGCGCAGATGAAGCCGGGACAGACACTCGAGACCATCACACTTGAGGAGGCTCTTGGCCTGTTCAGCCTGCCACGCACACTTGGAGAGCTCGACGGCAATCCTGTTGTCATTGGAGCGGGACGCTTTGGAGCATACATTAAATATGGCGATGCATATATTTCACTGCCAAAGACACACGACCCATTGACCGTTACATTCGAGGAGGCTTCGGAGCTCATCGACGCAAAGAAGAAGAGCGAGGCCGAGAAGGTGATAAAGACATTTGACGAGGAGCCCGAGCTGCAGGTACTCAACGGCCGTTTTGGTCCATACATCGCCTACAAGGGAAGCAACTACAAGTTGCCAAAGAGCGTGACTCCAGCCGAACTGGCATTGGAGGAGTGCCTTGACATTGTAAAGAAACAGCAGGAGGGCGGCAAGGCACCTGCAAAGAAAAGATATACAAAGAAGAGCAAATGACACGCATATTCCTGACAGGATATATGGGTTCGGGCAAGACCACGCTTGGGCGTGCACTTGCCACGGAAATGGGGATTCCGTTTATTGACCTTGACCATTACATCGAGAAGCGCTACTGCAAGACAATCGCGCAGATCTTTGCCGAGAAGGGCGAGGATGGTTTCCGCGACATCGAGCGCAGGATGCTGCACGAGGTGGGTGAGTTTGAGGATGTGATAATATCCACAGGCGGAGGAACACCCTGCTTCTTCGACAATATAGAATACATGAACGCACAGGGCACGACGGTTTACCTTGACGTGCCGGTGGAGAGGCTCCACATAAGACTGTGCATAGCACGCAGCAAGAGACCTCTCATAAAGGATAAGAACGATGGCGAACTGATGGCTTTCATTGTAGAGCAGCTGGAGAAGCGCGCGCCGCACTATAGCAAGGCACAGTACTCCTTCAGGGCAGATAAACTTGAGGACACCGTGCAGGTAAAGGCTTCGGTCGAGGCATTCCGCCGGCAGTTCGGAGTATAAGAGACAACACAGATAGAACAACCATTAATAACCCGACATCAAACACCACTTACAAAATGAAAAAATGGCGCATTGAGGACTCGGAGGATCTCTACAATATCAACGGTTGGGGAGCATCCTATTTCAGCATCAACGAAAAAGGTAATGTTGCTGTAACACCAAAGAAGGACAGCGTTCAGGTTGACCTTAAGGAGTTAATGGACGAATTGCAGCTGCGCGATGTGGCAGCACCGGTGCTTGTACGCTTCCCGGACATTCTTGACAACCGCATCGAGAAGATTGCAGGCTGTTTCAAGATTGCAGCCGAGGAGTACAACTACAAGGGCGAGAATTTCATAGTTTACCCCATCAAGGTAAACCAGATGCGCCCCGTCGTTGAGGAAATCACAAGCCACGGAAAACGATATAACATTGGACTTGAAGCCGGTTCAAAGCCCGAGTTGCACGCGGTTATTGCAATGAACACCGACAGCGACTCGCTCATCATCTGTAATGGTTACAAGGACGACAGCTACATTGAACTTGCGCTCTTGGCACAGAAGATGGGACGCCGCATTTTCCTTGTGGTGGAGAAACTCAATGAGCTTAAACGCATTGCAAAGATTGGCAAGCGTCTTGGCGTACGCCCCAACATTGGTATACGCATCAAGCTCGCATCGGAGGGCAGCGGAAAATGGGAAGAGAGCGGCGGCGACGCAAGCAAGTTCGGCCTTACATCGAGCGAACTGCTGGAGGCTCTTGAAATACTTGAGAAATACGATATCAAGGACTGCCTGCGCCTGATACACTTCCACATCGGAAGCCAGGTGACACGCATCCGCCACATAAAGACCGCGCTTCGCGAGGCATCACAGTTCTATGTGCAGCTGCGCAAACTGGGCTACAACATTGAGTTCACCGACATTGGCGGCGGCTTGGGTGTCGATTATGACGGCACACGCTCATCGAGCAGCGAGAGTAGCGTGAACTACTCTATCCAGGAGTATGTGAACGACGCCATCTACACCATGGTCGACGCTGCCGACAAGAACGGCATCCCCCACCCCAACATCATCACCGAGAGCGGACGCTCTGTATCGGCTCACCACGCGGTGCTCATCTTTGAGGTGCTGGAGACAGCAGCCCTGCCTCAGATGGACGAGGAGTGGGAGGTTGCGGCAAACGACCACGAACTTGCAAAGGAACTCTACAAGATATGGTGCGAGCTTGACCAGCGTACAATGCTCGAGGCACTGCACGATGCGCAGCAGATCCGTGAGGAGGCGCTTGAGCTCTTCAGTCACGGTATCGTTGACCTAAAGACCCGTGCACAGATTGAGAGTATGTTCTGGAGTGTGATACGTGAAATACTAACGATAGCAAAGAACATGAAACATGTTCCCGACGACTTGCGAAAGTTGCCAAAGCTCATCGCCGACAAATATTTCTGTAACTTCTCACTGTTCCAGAGCCTTCCCGACAGCTGGGGTATAGACCAATTCTTCCCCATCATGTCTATACACCGCCTTGACGAACGTCCCG
>JAEIGA010016309.1_pt1 | contig 11310 bp, 11 predicted proteins | sample 9270691 | NCBI WGS metagenome assembly JAEIGA01 (sample SAMN17057246, study PRJNA624740) | gut metagenome | biome: biome; isolation source: fecal sample | host: Bos grunniens | place: China: Xizang | collected 2019
AGAGTCTTATTATATAGAAGGAAATGCGATTAATAAGGTGGCTAAAAAGAGTGAAAGTGTTGTAAAGAGTTTAGTTGAAAAATTTAAAGAATTATTGAAATAGAAACTTGATAAAATTATTAATTTTTTATTAAATACTTTAGTATATTATTCTAGCAATTTTTTTGATTTTATTGTATAATATTAATGGTGGAAAATATGAAAGATAGAATAAAGAAAATTGCTATTATTGGTGGTGGAGCAAGTGGTGTTCTAAGTGCTATTTTGATTAAGAAATATTGTAAATGCGATGTTACTATATTTGAAAAACAAAATAGGATTTTAAAGAAAGTGCTTAATACTGGTAATGGTATGTGTAATATTACTAATGAGAAATGTAATGATACTGATAATATTTTAAATTATTATAATACTGATAAGATTAAATCTATATTAGATATTTTTAATGTTAATAAATTTAAAGAAGTATTAGATGATTTAGGTTTAATAATTGTTAGTGATGATAGTGGTAGGTATTACCCTTATTCTAAAAAAGCAAGTTCTGTTATTGATGTTTTATTAAGAGAAATTGAAAGATTAAATATAAATGTTATAGTTGATACAGAAATTGTGGATATTAAAGAAGGTTTTGCTTTAAGAGATAACTATGGTGGATGGCATAATTTTGATTATGTTATAGTGTCTAGTGGTGGTAAGAGTTCTCTTAATTTTGAAAATAAGATGTATGATATTTTAAAGAAGTTAGGACATGCTATTGTTAGTACTAAAGCAAGTTTAGTTGGTTTTAAAGTGAAAGAAAATATTAAGAGTTTAAGTGGAATTAGAATCAAATCTAATGTTAGTTTATATAAAGATAAAAATATTGTTTCATCAAGTTTAGGAGAAGTGCAATTTAAAGATGATGGCATTTCTGGAATATGTGTAATGGAGTTATCAAGATTTTATGATAAAGGAAATTATTTTATTGAACTTGATTTAATGAATGAATATAGTGAAAAAGAGTTAAAAGATTTAATCAATAAGTATTATAAAAAATATAAAAATATTAATGAGTGCTTAATAGGTTTGCTACCTAAGATGTTAGCTAATGAGATTGGTAAAAAGTGTAATGATATAAATGAACTTGTATATATGATTAAACATTTTAAATTAAGTATATTAGATACTTATGGATTTAAGTTTAGCCAAGTTACACGTGGTGGTGTAAGTTTGGGAAGTGTTGATATTAATACTTTGGAATCAAAGATTCTAAAGAATTTATATATATGTGGAGAAGCTTTAGATGTGGATGGTACATGTGGGGGTTATAATTTACATTTTGCATGGGCTAGTGCTTATGCAGTAGCTTCTAATATAATAGGGAAAGTAGGAGAATGATTATGAAAATGAATTTACCAAATAAACTTTCAATGATAAGAATTTTATTAATTCCTGTTATTATTATTTTAGGAATAATTGAAAGTATTGATTTTAGTGGAAATGCATTAAGAAATGAGTTGTTGATGGAAGTAACACTTGGAAACTTATTAATTTTAGTGATTTTCTGTATTGCTTCATTTACTGATTTCTTAGATGGTCATATTGCAAGAAAAAATAATATTGTTACTGATTTTGGAAAGTTTATTGATCCATTAGCTGATAAATTATTAGTTTGTTCAACAATGATTTATTTAATTGAAATTGGAAGATTTGAATTCTTTGGTTTCAGTTGGGGATTTGTTGTTACATTAATTATTGCAAGAGAGTTTGCGGTAACTGGTTTAAGACTTATAGCTGCTAATAAAGAAGGAAAAGTTATGGCTGCTAAGATGTTAGGTAAGATGAAGACAGTTGTGCAAATGTTTATGATTATTATTTTATTGTTAAATAGTTTTACAGTAGATATTATTGGATTTGTATTTGTACTTGCTGCACTAGCACTTACAATCATTTCTGGTGTTGATTATTTTGTAAAGAGTAAAGATGTATTGAAGGAACAAAATTAAGGAGAAAGATATGGCAGACGATAAACAAAAGATGTTAGATGATACCCTAAAGCAAATTGAAAAGCAATTTGGTAAGGGATCAATTATGAAACTTGGAGAAAAAGTTTACGAAAATATGGAAGTTATTCCTACAGGATCTTTAACACTTGATATGGCTTTAGGTGTTGGTGGATATCCTAAAGGAAGAATTATAGAAATATATGGACCTGAAAGTAGTGGTAAGACAACACTTGCTTTACACGCTATTGCGGAAGCTCAAAAGCAAGGTGGATATGCAGCATTTATTGATGCTGAACATGCATTAGATCCAAAATATGCTAAGGCATTAGGTGTAGATATTGATAATTTAATTTTATCTCAACCAGATACTGGTGAACAAGCACTTGAAATTGTGGAGCAATTAGTTAGAAGTAATGCTATTTCTATTATTGTTATTGACTCAGTTGCTGCACTTGTTCCTAAGGTTGAAATTGATGGAGATATGGGCGATGCTCATGTAGGTTTACAAGCTAGACTTATGAGCCAAGCTATGAGAAAGTTAAGTGGTGTTATTAGTAAGACTAATTCTACAGCTATTTTCATTAACCAAATTAGAGAAAAAGTAGGAGTTATGTTTGGTAGTCCTGAAACTACTTCTGGTGGTAGAGCATTAAAATTCTATTCCACAATTAGACTTGATATTAGAAGAGTTGAAGGAATCAAGCAAGGTGACCAATTTATTGGTAACTTAACAAGAGTTAAGGTAGTTAAGAATAAAGTTGCTGCTCCATTTAAGGTTGCTGATATTGAAATTATCTACGGTAAGGGAATTTCACGTGAAGGTGAAATTTTAGATATGGCTGTAGAAAAGGATATTATCCATAAGAGTGGTTCTTGGTTTAGTTATAATGGTGAAAAGATTGGACAAGGTAGAGAAAACGTTAAGGAATTTATTAAGTCTAATCCAGATTTCGCTAAAGAAGTTGAAGCTAAAGTAAGAGGCGAAGAAGAATAAGAGATTAAAGCTATTGATGTGTTTCAATAGCTTTTTTAAATAGACAAATATCTAAGATTATGCTATAATTTAAATAGTTTAAGAGGTTTATTATGAATAAAAAAGTGATATTAAATGAAGAAGGAAAAGATATATATAAAGCTATTAATGACTATGATATAGCTCTTGATTTATTAGATCAATATGATCATCAATGTTTGGTAAAACCTAATGGTAGTGATGATATATATAAAATAAATTATGAAGAGTGTAGAAAGATAATTGATGCTATGAAATTTGATTCTGCTGTCTTTGGTGTAGAAAAGGATGGTAGTTTTCATTCTAGTATTAATGCAATTTACCAAAGTGCTTTTGGTAATGATGTTTATAAGTCTGTTGAAGAAAAAGCAAGTAACTTACTTTATTTTATTGTAAAGAATCATTCTTTTGTGGATGGAAATAAAAGAATTGCTGCAAGTATATTTTTATATTTTTTAGATATGAATAACTTGCTATATGTTAATGGTAGAAAAAGAATTGATGATATTGCATTGGTTGCTATTACTATTTTAATAGCTGAAAGTAAAGCAGAAGAAAGAGAAGTTATTATTGCTTTACTAATGAATTTTCTTACTATATAAAAATTAAGGAGGATAAAAGTATGGCAAAGATTTTAGGAGGAGTAATAGGTTTAAAATTATAATTTTAGACTGAAAGAATTATGGAAAAAAATTTAAATATATATAAACAATATCGTAAGAGATTAAAAGCATATTATTATATGATGAGTGTTGTAGGATGGGATAGTGAAACAGTTGCTCCAATTGGATGCTTTGAAGAGCGTGGAAAGCAAATGGGTGTGATTGCGGAAGAGGTTTATAAAATTCAAACAGATAAAGATTTTATTGAAGCTATTAATTTCTTATATGATCATAGGGATGAATTAGATGATGCATTGAGACATGAAATAGTAAATCAAAAGAAAGAGTTAGATAAAACATTAAAGATTCCAATGCAAGAGATTATTGATTCACAAATTTTATTTTCATCAAGTTCTAATATTTGGGCTCAAGCGAAAAAAGATAATGACTTCAAGAAATTTGAAGATACTTTGGAAAAGATTGTTCAATTTAAGAGAAGATATATTAAATATTTAGAAACTGATGAATTAAAAGGTTATAATGTATTATTAGATGAATTTGAAGAAGGAATGAGTATTAAGGAATATGATCAGTTCTTTAATTTATTGAGAGAAAAATTAGTTCCTTTTGTAAAGAAAGTTTTAGAAAAGGGAAATGATTTTAACAAAGAATTTGCTTCTAAAAAATATAAAGTGGAAGATCAAAAAAAGATATGTGAATACTTTAGAGATGTATTATGCTTTGATAAGAATCATGGTATTATGATGGAAAGTGAACATCCTTTTACTTCTGGTTTTGGCCAAAGTGATGTTAGAATCACTGTTCATTATTATGAAAAAGAATTCTTAAGTTCTATTTATTCAGTAATTCATGAAACAGGTCATGCTTTATATGAAGCAAATGTCAGTGATGAATTAAGTGATACTTTTGCTAATGGTGGAGCATCTATGGCAATGCATGAATCTCAATCTAGATTTTATGAAAATATTATTGGAAGAGATGAAAACTTCTTAAAGAAACATTATCCTTATATTAAATCTGTATATAAGAAAAATTTAAAAGATGTAAGTTTTGAGAATTTTTATAAACTTGTAAATAAAGTTGAAGCATCTTTTATCAGAACGGAAGCAGATGAACTTACATATCCATTACATGTAATGCTTAGATATGAACTTGAAAAGAAATTGATGGATGGAAGCATTGAAGTTAAAGATTTAGAAAAAGAATGGAATAAACTATTCTATGAATATTTTGGTATTAAAGTTAAAAAAGCAAGTCAAGGTGTCTTACAAGATGTTCATTGGTCAGGGGGATCTTTTGGATATTTCCCTACTTATGCATTAGGTTCTGCTTATGCTTGCCAATTTTTGAATGCTATGAAAAAGGATATTGATTTTGAAGAAGAACTTAAAAAAGAAAATACTTTAGTAATTAATGAATGGTTAATAGAAAAGATTCATAAATATGGAGCAAGTAAGAGTCCTAAAGAGTTGATGATGATTGCTAGTGGCGAAGAATTTAATCCACAATATTATGTTGATTATTTAATTGATAAGTATAGTAAAATTTATAGTATAGAATAAAGAACGATAAAAAAACAACTTACTTTTGTAAGTGAGTTGTTTTATAAAAGATTATGAATAATTAATATATAATATATGAGTGTGCTGTTGAAAAATGATGAAATAACTGATATAATTATAGTGTAATGAATCAAGTTTTAAAACTTATTAGCTAGTCTTTTGAGGTAATAAGAAAATTGAAGATTTACTACTCCGGTTTACGGTAAAGGTTTTGCGCAAAAGACGATACGCGGAAGTTAATTTTATAAAAGTAAAAAGCAATTTAAGTATTTTTAAATTGCATCTTTTGTAAAGTTAGTTTCCGCTTTTTTTAATTTTTATTTAAATATTTTGGAAGGAGAAAAGAAATGGAAGAAGAAAAGAAGTATGAATTAGTAAAGTTTGAAGATGGAGAATTAGAAGTAGAAGTGAGTATAAGTCCTAAAGAGGAAACTATTTGGATGACGTTAGATCAAATATCATTATTATTTGGTAGGGATAAATCAGTTATTTCCCGACATATTAAAAACGTATTTTTAAGTGATGAGTTAGATGAAAAATCAACTGTTGCAAAAAATGCAACAGTTCAAATGGAAGGTAATAGAGAAATTAAAAGATATATAGAATATTACAACTTGGATATTATAATTGCAGTTGGTTATAGAGTGAATTCAAAGAGGGGAACACTTTTTAGAATTTGGGCTAATAAAGTATTAAAAGATTATTTATTAAAAGGTTACGCTATTAATGAAAATAGAGTAACAGTAACTAATCAAAATTATATAGAACTTAGAAATGAAGTAGCTAGTATTAATAATAGATTAGTAAAAATAGAAGATAAAGTATTTTATAAAGAATATGGCTTAGATAAGATATTTTATGATGGTGAGTTTTATGATGCATATACATTAATACAATCTATATTTGAAAGTGCAGAGAATGAAATTATTATAATTGATAGTTATGTAGATAGAACAATACTAGATAGATTAGTAGTTAAGAAAAATAATGTTAGTGTTAATATATACACAGATTTTAATAAATCAATGATTAGTAATAATGATATTAATAGTTTTAATAGTCAGTATGGATTATTACAAGTTATAGATACAAAGAAGGTACATGATAGATATATTGTTATTGATAGAGTGAAATTATATCATTTAGGACATTCTATTAAAGACTTAGGTAAAAAAATATTTTCTATTATAGAATCAGATAGTATGTTTATAAATGAATTATTAAATAATATATAAATGTAGATTAATTTTTAAAAGTTTTTGACTATAAGGTTAAAATGGTGTATAATATATGTAGACAATTACATATTTTATTTTAAAATATATATTGTATAAATTTAAACACTGGAGGTATATAAAGTTGAAGGTACTTGTAAGTGCTCCTGACATTTTAATTCCTGTGTTAGTTGGTCTTGTTTGTGTAGTAGGAGGATTTGCTTTAGGATTCTATCTAGTTAGCAAGAAAATTAAGAAGGCTGGTAAAGATGCTGAAAAGATTGTGGAAGAAGCTCAAAAGGCAGCCGAAGAAAAGAGAAGAACTAGTATAGTAGAAACTAAGCAAGAAATTCATCGTCTAAAACAAGAGGCAGAAAAAGAACTTAAGGATCGTAAACGTTCTGTTCAAGAATTAGAAAATAAAGTTAATCAACGTGAACAACGTTTAGATAATAGAAGTTCTAATTTAGATAAGCGTGAAGATATCTTAATTTCTAAAGAAAAGAAGATGGATGACCTAAGAGCTCAAGTTGATCAACAATACAAAAAAGCTGAAGGAATTGTTAAAGAGCAAGAAGCGAAATTACTTGAAATTTCAGGTATGAATCAAGAAAAGGCTCGCGATATTATTATGGCGAGAGTGGAAGAAAGTATGGCAATGGAAATTGCTATGTATGCAAAGGAACAAGAAGAAAAAGCAAAGAATGAGGCTAAGAAGAAAGCGCAAGTTATTCTTGCAAATGCTATCCAACAATACTCAAATGATGCTATTCAAGAAAAGACTGTTTCAGTTGTTGCTTTGCCAAATGATGAAATGAAGGGAAGAATTATTGGTCGTGAAGGACGTAACATTCGTGCAATTGAGGCTGCAACGGGAGTAGATATTATTATCGATGACACACCAGAAGCTGTTGTATTATCAAGCTTTGATCCTGTTAGAAGAGAAATTGCTAGACGTACTATGGAAACTTTAGTACAAGATGGTCGTATTCAACCTCCAAAAATTGAAGAACTTGTTAATAAGTTTAGAAAAGAATTGGATGCAGAATTACGTGAAGCTGGTGAAAAGGCTGTATTTGATACAGGTATTGGTAAGATTCACCCAGAACTTGTTAAGTTAATTGGTAAGTTAAAGTACCGTACAAGTTATGGTCAAAACGGATTAGCGCATTCAGTTGAAGTTGCATTCTTAGCAGGTAAATTAGCTGCAGAAATTGGTGAAAATGAAATTATCGCTAGACGTGCTGGTTTATTACATGATATTGGTAAATCTATGGATGCAGAAATGGAAGGAAGCCATGTTGATATTGGTATAGAACTTGCTAATAGATATCATGAAAAGAAGGAAGTTCTTGACTCTATCGCAAGCCATCATGGTGACAAAGAAGCTGAAACTGTAATAGCTCATTTAGTAGCTGCTGCAGATACATTATCAGCTGCTAGACCTGGTGCTAGAAGTGAATCTTTAGATAATTATATTAAGAGATTAACTCAATTAGAAGAGATTTGTAATCAATTTAAAGGTGTTGATAAAGCTTATGCTTTACAAGCTGGTAGAGAGATTAGAGTTCTAGTTAAACCAGAAGAAATAGATGATCGCGAAGCTTATAAGTTAGCTCGTGAGATGAGAACAAAGATTGAAAATAGTCTTCAATACCCTGGTACTATCAAGGTTACTGTTATCCGTGAAGTAAGGGTTCAAGAAGTGGCTAAATAGATGTAGTTTATAAAAGGTGAGCATATGCTCGCCTTTTTAATTATATTTTAATTGAAAAAAAAGGTGATTTGTTATATAATAATACAAGGTGAGTATTATGAATATATTAATTGTTGGAGATGTTTATTCTAAATTAGGTAGATCTGCTTTAGAAAGAAACTTAAAAAAGTTAAGAGAAGAAAAAAAGATAAATTTAGTAATCGTAAATGGTGAGAATACATCTCATGGTAAGGGACTAAATGAAAACCATTATAAGTGGTATATGCAACAAGGTGTTAATGTTTTAACTCTTGGTAATCATAGTTTCCAAAATAGAGCTATATTTAAGTTTATTGATGTGGTTAATAATATTGTTAGACCTTATAATTTACCAGAGGGAACTAGAGGAAAAGGATATATTACTTTTAATTATAATGGTATTAAAATTACAGTTTTTCAAATGATGGGAACTGTATTTATGAATAATGATAGTTTAAGAAGCACATTTGAAGCTACTGAAGAGATATTAAATACTGTGGAAAGTGATATTTTTATTTGTGATTTCCATGGTGAAGCTACAAGTGAAAAGATAGCATATGGTTTACATTTTGATGGTAGAGTACAAATTATTTATGGTACTCATACTCATGTTTCCACAAGCGACTTAAGAATATTACCTAAGGGTAGTGCTTATATTACTGATGTCGGTATGACTGGAGCTTTAAATGGTGTAATTGGTACTAAGGCTAGTATTATTATTGATAGATTTATTAATAAGAGTCAAAATATATTTGAACCTGAGGATAAGGGACCAAGCCAATTTAATGCTATTTTAGTAGAAATTAATGATAAGGACCATAAAGTGACAAAAGTTGACATGATTAATGTGATAGAATAACTCCTGTAAATAGCGTATATTGTATGCATATTATATGCTTAATATACATATATTTATATGACTAAAATGTAGAGGAGGAAATATTAATGGATGTATTAAAAGTGTCATCAAAGTCAAGACCAAATTCAGTTGCGGGAGCATTAGCTAATGCTTTCAAAGAAAAACAAGGTGTAGAAATTCAAGCGATAGGTGCTGGTGCATTAAACCAAGCAATTAAAGCAATTGCTATTGCAAGGGGATATGTTGCTCCAACTGGAAAGGATCTTATTTGTGTTCCAGCTTTCAGCGACATTGAGATTGAAGGGGAAGAAAGAACAGCTATTAAGTTGATTATTGAAACTAGAAAATAATTTTTGTTTTTAAAGCACTTATGTGCTTTTTTTTATTGAAAAATTAATTAAATAATAGTATTATATAACTAATTAATTAGAGGTATAATATGAAACTTATTAATAAATCAAAAATATTCATTATTATATCTATGGTGGTTTTTGGAACGCTAGCTATTTTTGTAAGGAATATTAATTTGAGTTCTGGTGAGATTGCTTTATATAGAGCAATTCTGGCTTTCATTATTATTTCATTGTTTTTATTATTTACGAAGAAGTTTATACCAATTAATATAATTAAAAAGGATTTACCTTATTTAGTTTTATCAGGAATTGCCATGGGATTTAATTGGATATTATTATTTGAAGCATATAAGTATACAACAGTTTCTGTAGCTACGCTTGCATATTATTTTGCACCTGTTATTGTTACTATAATGTGTGGAATATTATTTAAGGAGAAGATGAGTACAAAGAATTTAATTTGTTTTCTTTTTTCCACAGTAGGGATTGTTTTTGTAAGTGGTGTTATTGGTGGAAAGGGTGAAGGGAACCATTTGGTGGGATTCTTGTTTGGTCTTGGTGCTGCTATACTATATGCTACTGTTATTTTATTAAATAAAAAAGTAAAAGAAGTTGAAGGAATTAATCGAAGCTGTTATCAATTTTTGTTTGCTATTGTTGTTTTAATTCCTTATGTTTTATTAACTAGTGGAATTAATTTAGTATCTCTTGAGAAAACTTCATTGATAAACTTGATAATTGTTGGAGTGGTTCATACTGGTATTACTTATTGTTTATACTTTATTTCTTTAAAGGATTTAAGTGGACAAGAGGTAGGAATATTAAGTTATATTGATCCAATGGTAGCTATTGTTATTTCTATATTTGTTTTACATGAAGCTATGAATGTTTTTCAAATTATAGGTTCGGTTTTGATTTTAGTGTTTGCGATTATTAATGAAATTAATTTTAAGAAAAATAGATAACTCTTAGTATTATTATTTTGAAATAAGAAATAATAAAACTAAGAGTTTTTTTATTAAGGAGTAATAATGTTTGAATATATAAAAAGATATATAAATGATTTTAAACCATATAAGAATGGTAGATGGTGTTACGAAGATGGTATATTGATGAAGGCTATATGGGATATATATAAGTTTACTTTAGATTCTGAATATAAGAATTTTGTATTAAATTATTATAACGAAATGATTAATGAAGATGGGAGTATTAAAAATTATAATTTAGAAGAATATAATATTGATAATATATGTCCTGGAATTGTTTTATTTGATATTTATAAAGAAACTAAAAATGAAAAGTATCTAAAAGCAATTGGGATATTGAGATATCAATTATTAATGCATCCTAGAAATAATGAAGGTTCTTTTTATCATAAATTGAAATATGAAAATCAAGTATGGTTAGATGGTATATATATGGGACTTGTCTTTTATAAAAAGTTTAGTGATTTTTCTAATGATAAAAGTATATTAGATGATATAAAAATCCAACTTAAAAATGTTTATAATAATTTATACGATGAATCAAGAAATTTATTTGTGCATGCCTATGACGAAAGCAAAAAAATGAAATGGGCAAGCTCTGATGGTAAGTCAAAGAATGTATGGAGTAGAGCATGTGGATGGTTAGCTATGGCATATGTTGATATGTTAGGAGAAAATGAAGAATTTAATAATGAATTAAAGTTTTATTATAATTTATTATTTAATGGTTTAATAAATCATTTAAGTGATGGAATGCTTTATCAAGTTGTTGATAAGGAAGATAGTGTTGGTAATTATTTAGAAACAAGTGGTAGTGCTATGTTTGCCTATTCTATTTTAAAGGCTATTAATTATGGTTTAATTGATAAAACTAATATTAAATATGTTTATAAGATTTATAGGAATGAAAATGGGGAAGAAAAATGGATAATAATATAGATATTTCAATTATAATTCCAGTTTATAATGCTGAAAAAT
>JAEIGA010016310.1_pt1 | contig 11309 bp, 5 predicted proteins | sample 9270691 | NCBI WGS metagenome assembly JAEIGA01 (sample SAMN17057246, study PRJNA624740) | gut metagenome | biome: biome; isolation source: fecal sample | host: Bos grunniens | place: China: Xizang | collected 2019
CAGGGCGTAAGTCTCGACTGCAACAACACCCAGGGCGTTGCCCTGGGCTAATGGCTTTATCCCCTTTCAGGGGAATCATCCAAGCTGTGGGGCTTATACCATTCAAACATCTTTATATTCATAGAGTTAGAGGCGTTTACCAGACAGCAATAATTCTGAAATGACAGGCAAAAGTAACTCATTCCTCAAAAACGACAAAGTCCCTGAAAGTTTATCTAACCTTCAGGGACTTTATGCATTACTTGATATACACCTTCTTATTGTTGACAAGATAGATGCCAGGAACTGTTACCTGCTCTACCTTGCGACCGCTCAAATCGAAGATCACGCTTTCCGCAGCGACCTCAGTAGGCAACTTTTCAATGGCTGTAGTTCCGCCAAAATCAAAACGAAGACTAAGCTGAGAGCCACCAACTGAAGTATCTAATTCTTCATCGTCGTACACTCCCAAATCCTTTCCTCCCAACATCAAATATGCCTTATTGGCGTTGTTAAGGAATACCTTATCCCTAAGCTGAGCAGGATACATACCTACTTCACCATTAACCTTTGAAAGCACAAATGCTGTAGCACCTGAGGGTACTGAAACATTCTTATTCACGATACTGCCCTTAAACATACTCTTCGCAATAGCAGGAACATCGGTGGTAAGACAGTGGAAGTTATAAGAACCCTTCGGAGCCTTAACGATAACCCCAGTATTTGCGGGAATTGTACCCTCAACAGGTTGCATCTTCAACAAATTACCTTCTACAGCATTTGCCGTATAGACCTCAACGCCATTAGGGATTTCAGCTGCACAACCAAGGTATAATGTAGCATATCCAGCATCAGAAACGTTCACAGTGTGATCATACTCCATTTCTTCGATGTTGGCAATATTGTTCCAACCTTCAGTTGTAGCGTAAACTGACTTTGAACCTGCGGGAACAATAAGCGTCATCTCATCGGTTTGCTGAGGCCAACCGTAACAATTAAATAAGTTTGCAGCAAGGATATTTGAGGTTACAGTAGTTAATTTAGCATTAGCCCAAAAAGCCTGAACTCCAATCTCGGTTACACTGCTTGGGATTTCAATAGATGTGAGTCCACAACCTGAAAAGGCTTCTCTGCCAATGCTCTTCAAACCATTAGGAAGTTGGATATTTTTAAGAGAGGTACAACTTTGGAAAGCAGACTCTCCGATACTTGTAATCTTGTCATGAAGCGTCACACTTTGAAGTGCACCACAACCGTTAAATGTTTCATTCTTAATTTCAGTAATATCTTCAGGGATTACAAGGTCTACCAAAATTTCACCATTCAAATACAGATTACACAGACTTTTCGCAGCAACAGGATTCGACGCATCTTCAAAATCGATTTGACACCAAGCTGACAAATCTGAAATGTATACTTTAGTTAAATTTTCACAAGAAGAACTAAATGCATAATCAGCGACGCTACGAATTTCCTTACCAATGGTGATGGATTCCATATACTTATCATAGCAAAAAGCCATTGAGCCAATACGAGTAACCTTATAAGTAGTACCTTCGTAAGTTACATAGTCAGGAATAACTACATCACCATAATAATTATAACGTTCAGCCCCTTTCGTAACCTCAACAGTTTTGTTTTCTGCATCCGTGATATTATAGTAGATGTTATCTACTTTGAAATCATAAGCATTGGCTACAGTCGTGCATAATGCCAAAAGCAATGTAAGTAAGGACTTGTAAAATTTCGTCATAAAGAATATTATTAAAGTTAAAAATCTAAGAATCTGATATTTCGTGCAAAGGTATATGTTTTGTGAAGAACCAAAGTTGTCCATTTAAGTCCATTTAATCATCGACGCGATATTTAGACATATTGCCGCGTGGGACAAAAAATATTGTTGTCTGGTAAACTTTTCGAGGAGTAACGGCCTGAAAGGCCAATAAGCATCCAGCCCAGGGCAACGCCCTGGGGCTATGGACGTTTGGGTTTGCGCCCTGAAAGGGCAAAAGCATTGAAACTCAGACTTGTATAATTGCTTTTGCCCTTTCAGGGCGCAAGTCTCGACTGCAACAACACCCAGGGCGTTGCCCTGGGCTAATGGCTTTATCCCCTTTCAGGGGAATCATGCCTACTGTGGGGCTTATACTATTCAAACAAATTTATATTCACAGAGTTAGAGTTGTTTACCAGACAGTAATAATTAAGATAGAAATAACATCGTAAAGTGTTAATAATCTGTAACATGTATTTGATTTTCTGGTCTCGACAATAAAGTCTATTTTGAACACCCTACCTGAAAGGGCAAAAGCAATTATAAAAGTCCATAGCCCCAGGGCAACGCCCTGGGCTGGATGCTTATTGGTCTTTCAGGTCATTACTTCTCGAAAATTTTACCGGACACCAATATAAAAAAGTAGAGGGTGTGCCCAGAAGACACACCCTCTAAATTGAGAAAAATTTCAAACTGTTGTCCCAACAGTAATGATTGGTGCTATAATGATTTTGTGAAAACTTATTGCACCTGTCATATACTAATACCAACTGGATTTAGTATCATTTTCATACCAATTATCAGAAGAGAATTGGTATTTGCGGCGCGTATCTGCTTCGCCTTCTTCACCTTCTTGCCCGCCTTCAACAAAACTATTGGCAAGAAGCACTGACTCCACACGAAGGTCTACACTTCTGAGAGCAGGACGGATATACACATTCTTTTTCATGTTTCGTTTCAAATTCATTAAGGGATTATAAATATCGTCCCCAAATAGGACTCCCTTTCGGGGACGATACACATACATACTGTTTACGTTAAGGAATAATATATAGGTGTTTCTTCCTTACTTTATAATCTTCACGCCACCAATCATGTAAACGCCCTTAGGCAATGCGTCAAGACTTGTAGCCTGCTTCATTACCAAGCGTCCATTGAGGTCGTAAACATCAGCGGGCCAAGAGATGGCGCTTTCATCGTCCATCACTGCACCTTCGATACCTGTTGTGCCAAACTCATCCTTTTCAAATACGAGGATTTGCTTGGGCGCATAGAAGGTAGCATATCCTGCACGTGCTTCGGGTTGCAAGTACCAACGGTAGGGCTTCAACGTCGTTGACACCGTGGGTGTAAGCAACTTACCACTACTCATGATGTAGCAACCATTTTCGCGCAAGTCAACGCCCGAGATGGGAGCGTAAATACCTGTAAACGTATAGAGCACACGCGTAGATGAGCAGTCAATGCTGTTGCTTTCAGAGGGATAAAGCGTAGCGTCGTCAACGTAGAACTTCGTTTCTCCCGTAGCCTTCGCACGAACCATATAGGGAAGATTAGCCTGAATCACGTCACCGCTCTTGAGGCGTTCGATTTCGAGTGCCCAACGTTCAAACTCACCGTCGTTGTTGTCGTCAAACTGGTGAACGTCGTTCAAGCGTGCTACGTCGAAGTTATCGCTGATAGCGTCGTACTCCATTTCGAAGGGCACGTACCAAGGTTGCCAATTCGTGTTCTTGAAGTTACGTGAATAGGTAATGCGTGACGCTTCCTTTTCTACCGCGTTCGTAAAGTTCTCACCATCAGTAAGCACTTCAATTTCGCTAATCAACTTCAATGCTGCATTCAGACGATTGATAGTTTCCTGCGTAGCCGCTTCAGCTGCCAATTCTGCCTTCGCATCAGCGATAGCGTCACGAATCTCATCCTGTTCATCAGCTGTAAGACTGAAGAAGAATTCGTAGTTGCGGCTGTTATCCCAGATACCAAACTCACTGAGGCTAAAGAAGAGGTTGCCATTAGTAGTGCGTCCATCGTTGGTTCCTTCAACAACTATGCGAACGTAACGATAAGCTTCTGCAGAACTAATTCCATGATCCGCTATCAATTCATCATAACCAAAGGCAGAAGTTTGATACACCAGATCAAACGTAAACCACTCATTCCAAGTATCTGAAGTAAGATCGTTCGTACCATATACACGGATAGATTTCGGAGCATCATTGTGGGTAGTTCCGATACGGCGTGCAAATCTGAAAGCAAGATGATCCACAGCTTCACCCAAGTCTACCTGCAAGTAGTGGAACTCGTCATCCGTATTAGCTGTGCTCCAAGAAGAGTGGAAGAAGGTGCTGACATCACCATCGAGCAAATGTTCGATAGGACCTTCAGTGGGTTCCTGCTTGTTCGTGCTGATAAACGAAGCGTTGCGAATCAAGCCGTGGTCGGTAAAGGTTTCCGAATCGCCAAAGAAGTCATGACGTGTCAACGCATACTTCTTAGCTTCCAAAGTACGGTTGCGTTCCTTTTGCGCGAGCAATTCTTCCACTACATCAGCAGGAACTTCTACAAATTCCCAAGCGTTATTTATATTGTTTGCACCGTCCCAACGCACCACCTTATTGTAGGTAATATCTGCGTGCATGTAGGCTGATGTAGTAGCCAATTCTTCATCGAAGAGAGTGAAGAAGTTGCCGTCTTGATGTGCCACGGTGTAAGTAGACTGATTGTTCTTAACTGTAGAATAAGCTTGGTATAGCGGGCCTGCTGTCTTCAACCATTCCAAAGAATGGAAGTTTTGGAACTCTACTTCGTTACCTTCTCCTTGTACTTTCCAAATGGCACGACCATGGTCTGCAAGTGTCCAAGTTTCAGGTGTAATCCAATTTTCTTGGAGAACAACTTGACCTTCAGCATTCTCTATTGCCACTCTATTACCTGTAGCGCGAGACTTCAAAAGGTAATACTTGCCACTCTCAGGAGTAGCCATTTCTATGATATTAAAGTCTTCCAAAGGTTCAATTTGGTATGCTTCGGTAGCACCACGAGAGACATAAATTGTAGTAAGGTTTTCACATTCCCAAAAGGCATATTCGAAAATCGTGGGAGGTGTTGCCGTACTCATGCTGAGCGAAGTTAAACCTGTGCATGCCTCAAATGAATAACCCATGATACTGCGCACAAAAGCAGGTACCACAAAAGTTCCTTCAAGGCTTGCAGGAACGCAAAGCAAAGTTTCCATATCCTTGGAATAGAGCACTCCATTCTGTGCAGCATAGTTGGGATTTTCCACGTCTACAGTAATCGAAGTAAGTGTGCTGATTCCGCTAAAAGCAGCTTGCCCAATGTATGTAATGCTTGCAGGAATTTCCACGCTCTGCAACTGCGACTTACCAAAGGCACCATCTTCAATAGTTGTAAGCGAAGCTGGGAAGTCAATATGAGTAAGACCTGTGCTGTGGAACGCTGTAAAACCGATAGTTTCAATAGAGTTACCCCAGCTAACAGATGTCAAGTTAGGACAAATTCGGAAAGCATTCCAACTAATTTCAGTCAAAACATCGTTCAGATTTACCGTTTCCAAATTGTCGCAACCATAACAAACGTGGTCACCGATAGATGTTACATTGTTTGGAAGAGTGAAAGAAGTCAGAGAATCGCAATTGCTGAAAGCTGAATTGCCAATGGTCTGGAGTGCAACAGGTAAATCAATCTGCTTAATGCCAGAACTATGAAATGCGTTTGCTCCAATAGTCGTTATACCTGAAGGAAGGAAAAACTCAGTCAAAAGATAGTCGTTCTGCAAAGCTCCTTCGCCAACTTCTGTCACCTGATAATAATCTCCATAGAAGGGCATGAACTGAGGTACTCCAAGAGAACCTTCATAATTACCAGTCGCATTTCGAGGAGCCACAATCTTGGCTACAGAGCTATAAATACTACTGAGTTCATAATTTATCATGTTGGCAGTAACTTCAAATGCAGGATTACATCCAATAAAGTGTTGCTTACCTTGTTCGTCTTCTGCCCACACTACACCTTCAGGCACTACAATCTTTGTAATACTATCGCAATGCTCAAAACAGAAATTACGCACGCTGTCTACTGTAGCGGGAATTACAAATTCGCCATTCGTTGCAGCGCTCACACTGCAAAGCCAAGTCTTATCTTTAGAGTAAAGGGTGGATCCTTCACTACAGAAGTAGGGGTTATCTACGTGCACATTGAGAGTGTGCAGTTTCTTATTACCTGTGAAGGCTGCATTGCCTATAAAGCTTACGTTGGTAGGGATGGTAATACTCTCATAGCCTCCTCGACCAAACGCACCATGACCGATGTGCTCCACTGATTCGGGAATCACGACTTCGCCCACTCCTGTTACGCCCCAGAAAGCATGATTACCAATAGTCTTTATACTTCCATCTTGAATGATAAGACTGGAAAGCTCAGCCCCATAGAAAGCGTTGTTGGCAATAGAAGTAACCTTAAAGGAACCAACAAGAGTGCTATTGAAACTAGACCAAATATTTATATCTCCACTATATGAACCGCTCTGGCAATTTACGACCTCAGCTGTTTGGTCGTCAAAGTTTAATCGATACCAAACACCGTTAACTTCGTAATACTCGGGCATTTCCTCAATCGTGAATTTTTCCCAACCGCCACTTATATAACTTCCTGCTGTACCAGGACGTACATAGACGGTGGTTAGATTAGGACACGACTCAAAAGGGAAAGACTCTTCTAACACAGGAGCCGTTTCACCATAAACATATAGTCTTGTCAATTTTGGACACTCTCCAAAAGCCCAATGCTGAATTGTTGTTACAGAAGCTGGAATCTCTTTTTCAAAGAGTTCATCCTGTCCTTGGAAAACATTTTTACCAATGGTTGTTACGCTACGAGGAATAGGACCATTAGCAGATGCTGCAATAAGCGTATTGGTGGCTGTCTCTATAATATTGTTTTGAAAATCATACTCACCACCGTCAGTATGATACACAGGATTATTAGGCGACACTGACAAAAAATGCAAATCGTCGCAATTGGCAAATGCAGCTTGGTCAATAAAATTCACAGAGGCGGGAATAATCATACTCTGCAAACCTGAACCCCAAAACACACCGCGACCAAGACTAACTAAAGACTCAGGAAGTGTAACAGATTGAAGCGAAGTACAGCCGCGGAAAGCCCAATGATCAATGCGCTCCAAAGACTCTGGTAGTACTACTTCTTGCAAAACTGTACAATTCCAAAATGCTTGTTCTTGAATACTACGCACAGTGGAGGGGATTGTCACATGGGTCACACCAGGAGCCATCATAAAAGCTTGGTTGGCCACTTCTGTGATTGTGTAATTCTTAATACCCACCTGCACCCTGGAGGGTACGGTGTACGCGCCCACGGGATCTGTCACAAAGTAACTCAAATAAGCTTCGTCCTTTACGGGGTCGAAATAGTACACTTCGTTACCCACAATAAAGTTATCGTTATTTACCTCCTCCAAAGAGAACGTAGCTGCATCGCTTAATGGGGCATCACAGAACACATAATCTCCATCGGCAGGAATTCCCCAACCACTTACATTATCAACCTTGAAATACTGGTCGGCATTCTTCTTCAAATGAAACACACCATCTTCCACTTCTGCAAACTGGATTACGGAACCTTCACCATCGATGGCATCAACGTTCCATCCCTGCAAATAGACATTATAACCGTTAATGCCTTGAAGTTTGTAGTTGCCATCGACAGAAATCAATTTGAACACCTGCTCAAGATTACGTTCCTTCTCCGTTACGGCAATTCCACCTGCAGCCCCCCCTATATGTTGGTCGTGATTAAGCGCAGTAAAATACTTGCCAGACTCCACGTGCTTCACTCTATACCACTTTTCGGTATCAATTTGCGCCCATGCTGGAGTAATCGCATAGAGCACAACCGCTACTAACATTAAAATTTTCTGTTTCATAGTTATAAAAATAATGTTGATTTGTTCCCCCAATTAAATGACAGTCTTTGCATTTTAGAGAAAGTTTTGAGCAAATTTAACATCTAAGAATTACGCGCAACAAGTCCATTTTAGTCCTTTTCGCTAAACGTCAAGAAATGATTCTGCAAAAGAATAAAAGGAGCCTAAAATTGTTGTAACTTTGTTTTCATTAACCACAATATACTATGCAAGATCCTAAAATTGAGCTCTTGAAATCTGCTGTAGAGAAAACCTTTGGCGCATACATTAAGTATCCTCGCGACTTCGAACAACTCAGCATGCGCATACAAAATCAAACGGGACTATACTTATCAAGCACGACACTGAAACGCCTCTTCGGTTATTTACAAAATGAAGGGGCTATATCGCCACGCAAATATACACTTGACACGTTGGCACGCTACGTGGGATACATGGATTATGATACATTCTGTAAAACTTCGTCAAGCGTTAATACGGAAGTGCAAAGTGACTTTATGCACAACGAATGTATCAAGACGTGCAACTTGGCGCCTGGCACACGACTCCGAATCATGTGGAAGCCCGACAGAAGCATTACCATCCGCTATGAGGGACAAGAACTCTTCTACATCGAAAAGGCGCTCAATACAAAACTCTCCGCAGGCGACACGTTTATGTGCTACCTCTTTTTGCAAGGCGAACCCTTGCAACTCACACGCGTGATACACGAAGGCGGTGAGCCTTGTAACTTCGTTTGTGGCAGATTAAACGGCATCACATTCATGATTTTGCCGCATAATGAGGAAGAACAAGCTGTAAATTCTCAATAACTGCTTTGGCTGAAAAATGGGTACGGACTTTGCTAAAACAAAATGCCGATTTGTAAAAACTAAACCCATAATAAATCAAATTAAACGCCGATTTGTTTTAGGAGGATCCCTTGTGCCTTTGTCCAAGTGATTTTCAAGAACACGAATTTCACAAATGACGCGAACCAAAGGGGGCGAAAATTAAAAACACCTTTGGCGGGGAGGGGGTATGAAATGCTACCTTGGGGCTACTCCCTATATTATTCTATTTGGTGTCCGGTAAAATTTGTCTCTTTATTTTAGAGAACACGAACCGAAGGTCGCGCAAGCAATTGTATGAATACCATCCGGATGGCATTCGTGTTATTCGCCTCTGATTAAGAAATATTCATCCCGCATGGAGATTGACTTGCGCGACCTGCGGTTCGTGTTATTCGTGAAATTCGTGTTCTCTTAAACATAGAAATTCTCGTTTTTTTCGGTTGAATATCTATGAGGGGGCTTGTAAGAGTACAACTATCCATCAAACAAAGAGTTATCTATATTTACCAGACAGCTATAATATTATTCCTAAAATTAAACACACGAATTTATTACATAGAGAATAGTAACCCTTTGGGACTCCATCTATACTCGCGCCTTTTTACACGTACTTATGTTCTGATGTCTAACAAGCGGCATAGTTGGTGCTCCCCTTTTAACTGATTCCTTTAATTCACACCAATGGAAAATTCCATTCATCCTTTCTCCCACTCCGATTTCTCATCAGGCGCAGAAACAGAAGTGCCTGAGAAAATGCAGGTAGTAGACGAGCAAGGGAGCACTTCGATTTCCTACATCATACGCCTCAATGGCAAGGACTACTTCATGAAGCGCCTCCGCCCGGAATTGCAAGCGCATGAAGTGTACCGCAACTTGTATCGCAAGGAGTTTGAACTCGGAATATCGTTCTCCTCACCCTATATCGTGGCATATAACAAGCTGAAGGATGATGAAGAAGACGTGTACATCCTGCGCGAGAATGTTGTGGGAGCGACGCTGAAGGAAAAACTGACTACTGCACCTGAATACTTTCACAAGTCCAGCAACATCATGCGCCTCATGTTGCAACTGCTGGAAGCGCTGCGCCACATCCACGAACGCCAAGTGGTTCATGCCGACTTGAAGCCTGACAACATCATGCTCACACGCATTAACAATGATGTTAAGCTGATTGACTTTGGTTTCTCCTTCGCCGACAAATTTACCAGTAGCGCAGGGCGTACACTTGAATTTGCAGCCCCTGAACAGAAACGCAACGAAGCCATTGACGCACGAACGGACATTTATGCCTTTGGGGTGTTGATAAAGTATGTGTACAACAAGGCTGACGTACAAATGCCTAAAAGGGTGAAGCGCATTGTGCAACGCTGTATGGAGCCCACTCCTGCCAAACGTTTTCAACGCGCTGAAGACATCGTAATGGCATTGCAACACCGCAGCAAAATCATTCGTAAGTGTAGCATCTTTGCCAGCATAGCTTTAGTGGTGGCAATAGGACTCCTGCTTCTCAACCGCACCTACAAGGGTAGAGAAATTATGCAGGAAATCGAATGGAGCTTGCGCACCCCTCAACATGATTACAGCATCGACGGAGTGCTTTATCAAATTGAAGAGGGTGACTCCACGACAATAGTGGTGGGAGGTTTGAGAAACGTGAGTTTGAAAATTGGTGCAGTTACAACATTCAAAGGGAAGAACAGACGCACACGCGCTATCGCACCACAGGCATTCTGCACAGCAAGCCACCTTCAGGCACTACATATCCCGGAAGGTGTTGAGGAAATTGGCGACGACGCACTAAACAGGAGTGGAGTGATGGTCATCAACCTTCCTAAAAGCATCAAGAAAATTGGCAAAGATGCCTTTGCCTTTAATGAAAGTCTACAGCGCCTCTACTTCGCAGACGGAATTGAAGTTATACCACGTGGATTGGCGCATCATGCCAAGCGACTGATTGACGTCTCACTGCCTAACAGCGTGAGAACATTAGAGGTGGATGCCTTTGCCTATAATGAACGGCTGTACACTATTAAATTACCGGATAGTCTCGAAAGAATTGAGCGTGGTGTATTTTGGGCATGCTTGGCACTCGATCAAGTTACTCTACCGGCAACGGTTAAGAGCATCGGAGAATATGCCTTCTACCACTGCGGATGTCTCCAAAGCGTAGTACTTGAAGGAACTACTCCCCCCGCACTCTTCAATTCATTCCCCCCACGTATCAGCACAACGTTTTATGTTCCCGAAGAAGCCGTAGAGACGTACAAAACCGCCCACGGATGGAGGGAATACAAAATCAAAAGCATCAAGGAATACGTACCACGCCCCATAGAAGAACTCGCATCTATCATCTACGAGGAAGACCTTGAAGAAGAATAGCTACAATCAAAGATTGTCACCCTGCACAAACAATGTGTACATAAAAACATTAAGGGCTGCGCCAAATCATAGGCGCAGCCCTTAATTATTACCTGCTAAAGCTTGCTAAGGCCTATTATGGTTGTCTGCCTGTTACTACCCGTTAAGGCACGTTAAGGCCCGTTAAGGCCTGTTATTGCACGTTAAGGCCTGTTACTGCCTGTCCTTGCCTGTTACTGCCTGTCCCAACCACAAACAAAAAAAGAGGTCCTTCAAGTTGAAGAACCTCTCTGAAAAGTGGCGGCGACCTACTCTCCCGCTATACGCAGTACCATCGGCGCGGACGGGCTTAACTTCTCTGTTCGGAATGGGAAGAGGTGGAACCCCGACGCTATAA
>JAEIGA010016311.1_pt1 | contig 11309 bp, 9 predicted proteins | sample 9270691 | NCBI WGS metagenome assembly JAEIGA01 (sample SAMN17057246, study PRJNA624740) | gut metagenome | biome: biome; isolation source: fecal sample | host: Bos grunniens | place: China: Xizang | collected 2019
CCTCCGCAAGCTTCAGCGGTGTGAACGTGGATAAAAGTCCGTATTCCTCGCAATCAACGAAAGAATACCGTGTTATGCCCACTATAACATTTCCGTCGGAATACGCGACATTAAATGCGCCTTCCGAGTCGTATTCCTCAAAGTCACCGTTAAGAACAATACCAAGCTCGCAGTATTCAAACCGATTTTTCTTTGCACACGCAACAAAAGAGAAAACCACAGAAATAAGCAGCAATGCCGAGAGCAACCGATTAATTCTTTTCATATTTTTCGATTATACCGAGAATTTCACTCGGATGAGTAACAACAGCGTCAGCACCTGCGCCCAAAAGCTCCTCTTTTGTACGGAAGCCCCAAAGGACGCCTATCGATACAGCTGCTCCCATATTTTTACCCGTAGCAATATCAACCGAGGTATCTCCAATAAAAGCGCACTCTGTGGCAGCGCCGCCAATAGCAGCAAGAGCATCGAGTGTATCCCTAGGATCAGGCTTAAGTATAGCACCCGCTCTGCCACCTCGTATAAAGCTCACCTTATTACCAAAGAAATGTCGGATCAGCTGAACAGCGGTCGGCTCGGGCTTATTAGTCACAACCCCTACCGTTACACCACGCTCAATAAGAGCATCCACAAGCCCATCTATACCCTCATAGGCGTAGGTATAAGGAAGAGGATCAGTGTTATAAGCGTGATTGTATTCAATAAGAACCTTATTTACGATTTCAGTGTCTGTGACTCCGCTGACCGAAACAGCTCGCGATACAAGCAGTCTTGCACCGTTTCCTATAAAATCACAGCACTCATCAAGAGTGATCCTCTTAAGCCCATTGTTTGTCAACGTGTTATTTAAATGATATAAAATACTTTCAAGAGTGAAAAGCAACGTGCCGTCAAGATCAAATACAGCATATTTTACCATTTCGTTCTTTCCTTTCTTGCTTTTGTTATAAAAATCATATTTTTCCGTGTGTTTGCAGATGATAATCTTTGAAAATTACCATTTCATAATATTAAATGTATGAGGATAATGACATATTTCACACTTTTGACTTCGGTTTCGGCTATATCCTCTTAAGCTTGGCATAAGTAGCCATAAGCTTCTTAACCTGTCCGTTATCAAAGCTTACCTCATACAAAACGTCTCCGCCCATATCACGCGCGGAAAGTACAGTTCCCTCTCCAAACATTGCGTGCAATACTCTTGAGCCGGCAGCTATCTTTTCGATTCCAAACTTCTCCGCACCGCGTTTTTGAGTCTGATTTCCTATATCGGGACGTCTGGACATTTCATGAGATATCCACTGCGACTCCGATCTTTGTACGCTCTCACGGGAGGTAGAATAGTATCCTGTGCGCCTCGGAGGTTCACGCTTCGGAACGTCTCTGACTGTAAGCTCCACAGGCAATTCATTGCGTATAAACGAAGAGAGTCTGCCATAAAGTGTTCTGCCATACATCATTCGCTCTTTTGCATAACTGATATAAAGAAGCTCCTTCGCCCTCGTTATAGCAACGTAGGCAAGTCTGCGCTCCTCACTCATCTCGCTCGGATCTTCTCTGTTCTGCTCGGATGGGAAAATTCCATCCTCCATGCCGGCGAGGAATACAACGGGAAATTCAAGTCCTTTAGCCGCATGTACGGTCATAAGAACAACCGCATCAGCACTCGCATCATATTTGTCAACGTCGCTGATGAGGAATACTTCCTCAAGGAAGCCCATAAGCTGCGCTTCTTCGCCTGCGTCTGCCATACGCTTTTCATACTCAAGAGCCGCAGTTATAAGCTCATTGACATTCTCTATCTTTCCTTCGCCCTCAAAGCCTTCCGCCTCTAACATAGACTTGTAGCCTGACTTTTCAAACAAAGCAGTAAGCATATCCGAGGGTAAAGTACAGCTCTTTTTAACGTCCTCTATGAGATTAAGGAAGCCAAGAAGCTTATCTCGGCTTTTTGAAAGCACCGGGTATTCATCTATTCTTTCAATTATATTGTACATAGAAAGCCCACTGCCGTTTGCCAATGACTCGATAGCCTCTACCGTTGCCGCTCCTATTTTTCTTTTAGGCTCGTTTATAATTCTCTTAAGTCTTAAATTGTCACCCGAATACGATACGACCGAAAGATAAGCTATCATATCCTTAACTTCCTTGCGATCATAGAAGCCCATATCTCCAACAACTCGGAAGGGCACTCCGCTCTTTGTAAATGCAGTCTGAAGCGATCTGCCGAGAGCGTTTACACGATAAAGCACAGCAAAATCGGAATATTTTCTTCCGTCTATTCTTACGCCCTTGATAACCTTATCTACAATAAATCTGCCTTCATCGTTCTGGTCGAATGCTTCCTTGACGGTAATCTTCTCGCCGTCTCCCTTTGCACACCAAAGCTTCTTTTCATGTCTTTCGCTATTATTGGCAATAACAGCATTTGCGGCGGCAAGAATATTGGATGTGGAACGGTAATTTTGCTCAAGCTTAACAACCGTCGTATTTTCAAACATCTTGTCAAACTTAAGAATGTTCTCAATCGTAGCACCGCGGAAGCGGTAAATGCTCTGATCATCATCACCGACAACCATGAGATTCCGTCTGCCGTCTGCGATGAGCTTGGTAAGCACGTACTGCGCATAGTTTGTATCCTGATACTCATCGACGAGAACGTATCTGAATTTATGCTGATAATACTCACGCACATCCTCATTGTTTTCCAAAAGCTCAACGGTAAGCATTATTATATCATCAAAGTCAACGGCGTTATTGGCAAGCATTCTCTTCTGATAAAGCTCATAGACGGCCTTTATATCTTTAGTTCTCGGATCACGGGTGATTTCCATTTCATCAGGCCCTTGAAGATTATCTTTAGCAATGCTGATAGCAGTCGCAATAGCTTTGTTGGCGAGTCTCTTTTCGTCGATATCAAGCTCCTTCATGCACTGACTTATCATGCGCTTTTTGTCATCCGTATCGTATATGGAAAAGCCTTCACGAAGTCCGACTCTGTCGCTCCATTTTCGAAGCATCCTGAGGCATACCGAATGGAAGGTTCCCGCCCATACGCTTTTCGCTATCTCCTCATCTCCGAAGGCGTCAAGGAGTCGGTTTTTTATCTCGCCTGCCGCCTTGTTGGTGAAGGTAATTGCGAGAACCGACCACGGTGGGCATGGATGTGTTATGAACTGCGGCAATATTTCAGCTATATCGGAAGGCGACATTTCAAGCGCCATTTGTAATGCCTCGACTGTATCCTCGTCTACATCATCGGGCAGGTATTCCGAATAATAAGCATTGCCGTATTTGATTATATAAACAACTCTGTTGACAAGAACGGTCGTCTTACCCGAACCGGCGCCCGCAAGAACGAGGAGTGGCCCTTCGGTAGTAAAAACCGCGCGTCTTTGTTCAGGATTAAGGAACTCCGAGTAGACCTTGTCAAAAAGAGCTTGTTTTGCTTTTATAAATTTTTCTTTCAAGATAATTCTATCCATTATTATCCCCGATGCTTTTTGTTTTTTACGCAATTTAAGGCGTTTGAAAACGTATTCGCAAAAAATGCGTAATTAAAATTTCAAAAAATTCGAAAAAACTCATTTTTGTTTTCAAGAAAACGGCAGCGCAAAAGCTCGTAAACTACCCTTTTCCCTGTTTTTGATAAAAGAACAAGCACTTATGAAAAAAGTTATCAACAATTAACAATGTTGGTAATGTGGAAAACTTCCTGTCGAAAAAGCTTGTTTTTCCAAGCCCTGACAGATTTTGAACAGTGGATTCAACAACTTATCAACATTTTCTCTGTTGAATATGTTGAAAACTCTTAAAATGCTCAAAAACTATCTTTTTCCGTCTTGGCTCGCTTTTGTCAATTTTTTCTTTGTTTTACCGCTTTTTTAAAAACTTGTCTCTCTTCTCGATTTTTTTGGAGAAACAGGTTCGTATTTTCTGCGAAATCCCAACATATCGATTGTAAAAGCGGTATGCAAATACTCCAAAATCAAAAGCGGCGTATAAATCAGCGTTTGCCATTCTTTGTGCCTGATTTTGTAGACCTATTGCTTACATTTGCGCCCTTTTTTGACGGTGGTGTCTGCCCTTTTGGAGTTTTTGACTTATCACCGCGGTGAGTTTTATCAGAGATACGCGCACTTTCTATGCGAATTCTCGAGGCTTCCTCACCGAATATGCGCTCAAGCTTGCTTTTTTTCGGCTTTTTAGCATCAAGCACAGGCTGATAATACTTAACATTACTCTGCTGCGCATTCTTGTTTTTAGATGCGGAAGCATTGTTTTTACTTGTAGAATGACTACTTTTGTTTCCTTTTTTAGGCGGAATATATCTGGTATGTCCATCTTGTCCAAATGCAGGTCTGACAAGGCATTCAGGGCCGTTTCCTATAAGATCCTCTCTGCCCGCTATCTTCAACGCCTCTCTTACAAGATTTGCATTCTCCGGGCGAGAATACTGAAGCAATGCTCTTTGCAGCTGCTTCTCGCGGTAATCGGTGGTGACATACACATTCTTTCCCGTCATAGGATGAATACCGGTGTAGTACATTACAGTGGATATAGTTCCCGGAGTAGGATAAAAATCCTGCACCTGTTCCGGAGAATATCCCCATTGCTTAAGCCAAAGCGCCATATCGACCGCATCCTTCATGGTAGTACCGGGATGGCTGGACATAAGATAAGGAACAAGATACTGCTCAAGCCCCGCCTCATCGCTTATTTTAAAGAACTTCTTCTTAAACTTTTCAAAGACCTCAACAGGCGGCTTTCCCATCATAGTAAGCGCATTGAGAGCGCAATGCTCGGGAGCGACCTTAAGCTGTCCTGAAGTATGGTGTGTAACAAGCTGCTTGAAGAAGGTATCATCCTCATCGAGTATCAAATAGTCAAATCTTATACCCGAGCGAACAAACACCTTTTTTACACCTTTTATTTTCTCTATCTCACGAAGCATATGAGCGTATTCGGTGTGATCCACCTTAAGATTTTTACACGGTGTGGGCGCAAGGCATTTTTTACCCGGACAAACTCCGCACTCCGCCTGCTTATCACAGGAAGGATAACGGAAGTTAGCGGTAGGGCCGCCAACATCATTTATATATCCCTTGAAGTCGGGCATAGAGGCGATAATTTCCGCTTCCTTAATAACACTTTCTTCACTTCTGGAGCGCACAGCTCTACCCTGATGGAATGCAATGGCACAAAAGTTACACGCTCCAAAGCAGCCTCTGTTATGTGTTATTGAAAATTTAACTTCGGTTATCGCAGGTACACCGCCCTCGGCTATATAGTCGGGGTGGAAATCTCTCGCATAAGGCAAGGAATACACCCTGTCAAGCTCCTCTCTTTCAAGCGGAGGCATAGGCGGATTCTGAACGAGCATCTTATCTCCGTAATACTCAATTATAGCCTTGCCATGCACCGAGTCGGTGTTCTTATACTGTATCGAAAAAGCTCTGGCATATGTACGCTTGTCGCTTTTAAGCTCATCGTAATCACCGACCTCAATGCTGTCGAAATGAACAGGCTCTCCTTTTTTAGTGAGAAAAGCCGTACCTCTTACATCACGAATTTTCTTAACGGGTACGCCTTTGTCAAGAAGCTTCGCTATTCTCACAAGAATATTTTCACCCATTCCGTAGGTGAGAATATCCGCTCTTGAATCAACGAGAATGCTTCGTCTCACACGGTCATCCCAATAGTCGTAATGCGCGAAGCGGCGAAGCGATGCCTCAAGGCCTCCGATAATGATCGGAACGTCTCCGTAAGCTTCTCTTATTCTGTTGCAATACACTATAACCGCGCGGTCCGGTCTTTTTCCCATCTTGCCGCCCGCAGTGTAATAATCGTAAGAGCGTTTTTTCTTGGACACGGTGTAGTGCGCTACCATAGAATCTATGTTGCCACCCGTAACAAGAAATCCAAGCCTTGGACGTCCAAAGCGTTTAAAATCCTCACAGCTTTTGTAATCGGGCTGCGAGAGAATAGCGATCCTGAAGCCCTCCGCTTCAAGCACACGGGATATTATGGAAACGCCGAACGATGGATGATCGACGTATGAATCACCCGTTACATATACGAAATCAACCTCCGACCAATTACGCGCTTTGACGTCATCCGAATTGACCGGAAGAAATGCTGTTCTGTCTAACATTTTTCACCTTTCAGCTCTCTTTGAGCCGTCCTTTTGTTTTAAAAAATCCCGAAGCCGATTATTCGACCTCGGGATAGCATCAAAGTGTAAACGAGTTAATCTGTACCTCGGTCTGTGAGCCGTCTGTCATATTTTTGAGTTGCGCCTTACCTGCATCTATTTCGGAGTCTCCGATAATAAGAGTGTATTTAGCTCCGATCTTATTAGCATACTTCATCTGTGCCTTAAGGCTTCTTCCCACAATGTCGCACTCAACGTATCTTCCCTCGGAGCGAAGTCGCTCTGTGATAGCAAGTGCCTCGACGGTGGCTCTGTCACCGAGAGCGGCAATATAAAGATCGGGAGTAGGTACAGCAACGTCTGCAATGCCAAGCTCCTTCATAGCGAGAATAAGTCTGGTTATACCCATACCGAAGCCTATTCCGGAAAGCTTGGGCCCACCGAGAGACTCTACGAGTCCATCGTATCTTCCGCCACCGCAAACAGTGGACTGTGCGCCGATACCCTCTGCTATAAACTCAAAAACAGCACCGGTGTAATAGTCAAGACCTCTTACAATAGACGGATCTATGACGTAAGGAATCTTCATAGCATCAAGCGAGCGGCAAAGTATATCAAACTTGCCCGCACATTCCTCACAAAGATGATCTACCGTTCTCGGAGCATCTTTGGCAATCTTTGCACACTCGGGATTCTTGCAATCGAGAAGTCGAAGTGGGTTCTTGTCAAGTCTGCCCTTACAGGTATCGCAAAGGCACTCTTTTTTAGCTCCAAAATGCTCAACGAGAGCAGCTCTGTAATTAGGTCTGCAATTCTTACAGCCGATAGAGTTAAGATGTAAGGTCACGTTGGTAAGTCCGAGTCTCTTAAGAACAGAGGAAGCGAGAGCTATCGCAGTAGCATCTGCCGCAGGACTCTCCGAGCCAAACATCTCCGTACCAAACTGGAAGAACTCACGGCTACGTCCCGCCTGAGGCTTCTCATGACGGAAGCAGGATATAATGTAGTAATACTTAAGAGGCATCGGATCGGAGCATTTACCGTTTTCGATGATCGCTCTTGCAACCGATGCGGTACCTTCGGGACGAAGAGAAATAGAACGGTTCTCGTCTCTGTCCGCAAAGGTATACATCTCCTTCTGCACAACGTCGGTGGTATCACCCACACCGCGTACAAAAAGCTCTGTATTTTCAAAGGTGGGGGTACGGATTTCGCCATAGCCGTACTTCTCCGCCTCCTCGCGCATTATCCCCTCTATATATCTGAACAAGGGAGTCTCGTTAGGGAGAATATCCATTGTTCCTTTAATTTTCTGTATCATTTTCGTAAATCTCCTTATGTGCTGCGTTTAACAGTTCTTCAAGTCTTTCATCATCCTTAATCCATGCGAGCATTCCTATGAGTGCCTCAAAGCCGGTAGCATATCTGTAATCGGTCACGCTTGCGTGCTTCGGCTTGTTGAGGTGAGTGGAGTTTGCCGCTCTTCTGAAAACCTCCCTCTCGTCATCAAGAAGCAGGTGTTCTATTTTTCTGTACATCGCCGCCTGTGCCTCCGCAGTAACGTACTTAAGCGTCTCGCGGTTGAGATCCTTTGCCTTACTCAACCCCTTTGCTACAAGCATACGCCTGACATAAAGCGAATAAGCCGCATCTCCAAGATATGCGAGAGCCTGCGTGGAGGGGAGCGATGCTCCGATTATTTTGTCGTGCAATTATTTGCCTCCTTGGTGATACTCGTGATAAAGCTCGGTCATCTGCCTTTCGACCTCATTGATCTGTGCATTTATTTCTGCACGTCTCTGAAGGTACAAAATCTCCTCGTCGGTAAGCTCACTGTAATAGGTCTCCACCTTATCTCTTACCTCATCAGTAGCGAGAATCTCAATTTTTTCATCCTTGACAGACTCCTTGAAGAGCTTGATCATAGTTACGAATCTTGAACTTTCCGTATCTCCTTGCTTATCAAAATAGGAGTACACCGTGTTATCATTGGAAAATTTAAAGTTGATTTCAAAAAGAAGATAACCGCCTTTTTCCTCAACCTCGGTCTTAAGCTGGGTTACACGCGGCTGATCCTTCCAGCCTCTGACACCGGGATGCCATACACCCTCGGGGACACAGTCAATACGGATAGAAAGTCCGCCCTCTCCGTTGTGAACGGCATTCTCAAGTCCGTACGAAATGAGTAGCTCGTCATATGTGATACTGTACGTCTTGTCCTTAAAGACGATCGTACTCGGGAACTCTATCTCCATTTCGCCAAGTAACGTCTGCATAAGAGTTATAAATTCTTCAAGAGAGCCTTCGCCGTTCCAATAAAGCGCAGTTCCCCATTTGTTGTTTATAAGAGTTTCAAACTGTTCTTCTGTGATCTTTCCCTCAAGTCCGGGAAGCTCTGTGGGAGAAAGCGCAAGCATACCTGCAATAGGGGTATCACCGCTTGCCATTGTGGGATATGCGGAAGTGTAAAGCGCACTGTCAAGCGAACTGAAAAGAAATGTAAGATAAGAAGTATTGCCAAGCTGGTTTTCCATATCCGGACCAAGCTTATCAAGTTCAACGAGAAGCTGTTGCTTCTGATAAGCAAGTCTGTCCATCATAGCCTCGTACTCCGAATACTCGCCATCTGTATTGCGTCCCCAAAAATACCACGCTCCTGCCGCGAGCGCAGCGACTAAAATAAGAATGACACCCACTTTTATAATCATGCTTATCATTCCCGCACGCCTCATCATTTTCTCTTCTTCGAGCATCATCTGTTCGATTTGTTCACGCTCAATATCAATCGGGCTTTTTTCATTTTCAATGCCGTCCTGACGTTCTGTATCTGACATAACGCACCTCCTTTTAAAACTGTTTATGCACAAAATGGCACAATAAGCCATTTTATTTTACTAATTATTAGTATAATATAATGCGAGTAATTTGTCAAGTGGAAGTTGTGTATAAAATAAAAAATAAAATGTGCGAAAATACTTGAAAATATAAAAATACTTTGGTATAATATTTGATAGAAAAGTATGTTCTGTCAAACCCGAAAGGTGAAATAGGATGTGTGATTACGGATACATCAATGAAAATTACAAAAAGCTTCAGCGGGAAGTAGAAAACTACGAACGGCAACTCGGTAGGAGGATCACGCTCGTAGCTGTAACGAAAAGCGGCACTGACGAAGAGCTGTTGGCTCTTGCAGAGGCGGGAGTCACCGACATTGCGGAAAACCGTCCCGGCGAGCTAAAGAGACGCGCCGAGCTTTTGCACGCGCACGGATATTCCCCGCGCTTTCACGAGATAGGAAATCTCCAGCGCAACAAAGTAAAGCTTGTGATAAGTGTGGCTTCACTGATACATTCCGTAGGCAAGTATGAGCTTGCGCTTGAGATAAGCCGTCAGGCTACCTCTCTCGGTATTACGATCCCTGTACTTATAGAGATCAACAGTGCAAGAGAAGAGCTTAAGGGCGGCGTATATCCCGAAGATGCAGAGTCTCTCTTTCTTAAGGTCAGAGATCTGCCGGGCATAAGCGTCAAGGGTATTATGACCATGGGCCCTGCCTTAACCGATCCTGAAGAAATGCGTCCTTATTTCAGACTCACAAAGAAAATATTTGATAGGATAAACGAATGCTACGGATTTGCCGATGGGGGAATTCTCTCAATGGGTATGAGCGAAAGCTATGCCGTAGCAATAGAGGAAGGCTCGACCTTGATACGAGTCGGAAGAAAGCTATTTGATAAATCGAAAGGAGATAATTAAAATGTTCAACGAAATGCTCGACAAATGGAAGCGTAAGCATTCCAAGGTTGAAAAGGATCCCGAAGAATTCGTGATCAAAGAATATGAGCCCAAGCTCAATACCGAAATTGCCGCTCCCGTAAAACCCGAAATAGAAGCACCCGTACAGAAGCCCGAAAACCGTTCAAACGGCGTCGAGCTTAAGGTTGTACGCCCCGAATCCTTTGAAGGCGAGGTAAGCTCTATCGCAGACAGCCTCATCGAGGGATGCACCGTGGTACTCAACGTAGAGGCTCTTGACAAGCCCTCTATCGGCAGAATGCTCGACTTCCTCAACGGTGTTGCATACTGCCTCGGCGGAAACGCAAAGCGCGTTGCCCCCACCACCTTCATTATCACTCCTCACGAGGACGTTGATATTTCCGATATGTAATTTTTACACGGACATGTGCCATGTATAATCCGATACCGAAAAGAGAGATTCACGTTTCTGTTTAATCGGTATTGAAAACAAGCCGTAAGAGATTTGACCGATATACTTTTTCTCTTACGGCTTTTATTTTAATCACGAAAAAGGAAGATGAAAATGGAAGCAATCTTCTATGTAATAGCCAAGGTTATATCTCTTTTTCTCTCTGCGGTTTCTTTAGCCATGGGAGCGAGAATAATCATGGAGTTTGTGTCCCGTATTTCGTCCTACGACATACAAGAGAACAAATCATACATCTTTTTATATGCGGTAACAGAGTTATTCGTTACACCGTTCAGATATATTTGCTATAAATTCAATCTATTCACTTCAACTCCCATAGACGTTCCGTTTATGATGGCGTATATATCAGTGATATTCTTAAACGGCTTATTGCCCATAATTTAAAAATGGTTTGGAATTAACAAAATGAAGCTTCAGGATTTATTCAAGAAAAAAAGTCTCAACGACTACATCACATATATCTCTATACTATTCGGCGGAATAATAGTAGACCAATTCACAAAATGGCTTGCGGTAAAGTTTCTTATTCCCGTCGGCAGTGTACCGCTTATCCGTTTCGGTGACGTGCAGGTGTTGAATTTAACCTACGTCGAAAACAGAGGCGCAGCCTTCGGAATGCTCAAAAATGCACCGTGGGTATTTAACACGGTATCGGTGGTTGCAATAATATTAATGCTTGGATATCTGTTCCTCGGACATGCAGACTCAAAGCTTTCGGCAATAGCGATAGCAATGATGGTATCCGGCGGAATAGGTAACATGATAGACCGTGTTACACTTCACTACGTTGTCGATTTCATCGACTTCAGGCTCATAAATTTTGCGGTATTCAACGGTGCAGACTCCTTTGTTTGCGTCGGAGCAGGTCTGCTTGTTCTCGCTCTCATTCTCGAGCTTAAGGCAGAGGCAAAAAAGATGCAAGGACA
>JAEIGA010016312.1_pt1 | contig 11309 bp, 7 predicted proteins | sample 9270691 | NCBI WGS metagenome assembly JAEIGA01 (sample SAMN17057246, study PRJNA624740) | gut metagenome | biome: biome; isolation source: fecal sample | host: Bos grunniens | place: China: Xizang | collected 2019
GAACGGATGAGGTTGTCTGCAATCTCCAGAGCCTGCTCGCCGTTGTCTGGCTGCGATATCAGCAGGGTGTCGAGGTCTACTCCGAGATTCTTTGCATAGGTGCGGTCGAATGCGTGCTCCGCATCGATGATAGCCGCGATACCTCCCTGCTTCTGCGCCTGAGCGATGGCGTGGATTGCGAGGGTGGTCTTACCGCTGGATTCCGGTCCATAGATCTCGATAACTCTTCCGCGTGGATAACCACCGATTCCAAGAGCTGCGTCCAGGGCAATGGAACCGCTCGGAATGACCGAAACCTCCCATTTTGGCTGATCTCCCAGCTTCATGATCGTACCTTTGCCGTAGTCTTTCTCAATCTTGTCAATCGTCGCCTGTAATGCCTTGAGTTTCGCAGCATTGATTCCGGTACCTTCCATTTCTTCTACTTTAGCCATAAATGTAAATTTAAAAAGTTAATTGCCGGCAGAACCTTTCTGCGCGACCAAACAAAAATAATGAAATTCTTTCACGCCGCAAAATTATTGTAACTATGTGCCAAGCTGCGGCACAATTAATTCTCTCGTGTAAAAATCTCAGTATATACATTCCCCTGCAGATAAAAATCGTTATTTTTGTATGTTATTTGAGAAGGAATGCGCATATGAAAGAAAAGCTTATAGGAAAGAATCTTGATGAACTCAAGGCATTGGTGGCTGAGGAAGACCTGCCGGGATTTACCGCAAAACAGATAGCGCAGTGGCTGTATGTTAAGAAGGTGCGGTCAATTGATGATATGACCAATCTTTCGAAGGCAGCCAGAGCTAAACTATCTGAGAAGTATGAAGTCGGTGTGACTCCTTATACCGGTCTTCAGATTTCGAGTGACGGCACAAAGAAATACCTTTTCCCCGTAAAGTGTTCCCATAGGCGCGGACTTCATGCAGGATTGCCAGAAGATGATCTTGAGGACGGTGCCATCGAGGCGGTGATGATTCCGGATGAGGACCGTGCGACTCTGTGTGTGTCGTCACAGTCGGGCTGCCGGATGGGCTGTCATTTCTGCATGACCGGACGGCAGGGCTTTCATGGACATATGTCAGCTGCGGATATAATCTCCCAGTTCATTGCCGTGGATGAGTCTGACAGTCTGACTAATGCTGTGTTCATGGGCATGGGTGAACCTCTAGACAACTATGATAATGTCATGAGGGCAATAGAAATTCTGACTGCTGACTGGGGATTTGCATGGAGCCCGAAGAGGATAACTCTTTCTACGATAGGCGTTTTGCCGACCTTAAAACGTTATCTTGACGAATGTAGATGCCATCTGGCAGTGAGTCTCCACAATCCTTTTGCTGATGAAAGACTCAGCGTGATGCCGGCGCAGAAGGCATGGCCGGTACAGGAGGTGATAGACCTTATAAGGAAGTATGATTTCACAGGTCAGCGACGTGTGAGTTTCGAATATACGATGTTTGCCGGATTCAATGACACCAAGGCCCATGCGGATGCGCTGATAAGGATGCTGCGTGGCCTGGAATGCCGTATGAATCTCATACGTTTCCATAAGATTCCGGATTTCCCTTACGAGACGTCACCTGACGTGATTATGGAAAACTTCAAGACGCGTCTGAACAATTCCGGCATAATGACCACAATACGCGCTTCGCGTGGGGAGGATATTCTTGCCGCATGCGGAATGCTCGCAGGAGAACATAAGGAGAAGAATATATGAAAAGAATCCTGCCTCTCATAACAGTTCTTTTGCTTGCCTATGCAGGCATGGGTGCGCGTGGAATTGATCCTAAGGCTGATTCGCTGGCGGTCGAGTCCATGCGTAAGCGTATGGACCAGATAAGGAAATACCGTCCGACAGTGGCTCTGGTGCTGAGTGGAGGAGGGGCTAAGGGAGCTGCTCATATAGGCGTCATAGAACATATAGAGAAGTTGGGAATACCGGTCGATATGGTGCTTGGTACAAGTATGGGAGGACTTATCGGAGGCCTTTATGCCCTAGGATATACTACCGGAGAGATGAACGATCTGGTTCGCAATATGGATTGGGGCTGGGCTTTCAGTGACCGTATGTCGCGTGAATATATTTCATATACTGATCTTAAGTATAAGGAGAAGTACATGATTTCTATTCCGTTCTATTATGATGCCGATTATTTCAAGATGAAGAAGGCGGACGATAACAGGTTCGAAGCAGGGATGAGAAAGGATGTGCTCGACATCGGAGCAGATAATGAGGGGGGAGCCAAAATGTTGAAGGATAATCTTTTGGGAAGTCTTCCGTCAGGATATATCTATGGTCAGAACGTCAGCAATCTTATAAGTTCCCTTACTATAGGCTATCAGGATTCGATAAGTTTTCAGGAACTTCCTGTGCCTTTCGCTTGTATTGCTGCCGATATGGTCACCGGAAAGGCAAAAGTATGGCACAGCGGCAAAATCAATGACGCGATGCGTTCCACAATGTCCATACCTGGTATATTCGCTCCGGTGAAGGTAGACGGAATGGTGCTGGTGGACGGCGGGCTCAGGGACAATTATCCTACAGCGCTGGCTCGTGATATGGGAGCCGATATAATAATAGGAGTGGATCTGTCAGACGCCAGGCGTACCTACGGTCAGGTGAACAATATAGGAGACATCATCGGTCAGGGTATCAATATGCTTGGAAGTGAGGCATTCGAGAAGAATGTGAAGATTCCCGATGTGAAGATAAAACCTGATCTGAAGGAATATAATATGTTGAGTTTCAGTCCCCAAAGCATAGATACCATAATCGTCAGAGGCCGTAAGGCGGCTATGGCTCAGGATTCCTTGCTCAGGGAGGTTGCAAAGAAGGTGTCCGGAAAATACTCAGTAAGAAGAAAGCCTAAAGCATATGATTTTCATACAGATTCCCTGGTCATTTCATATGTTGACATCAAGGGTGTGCTGCCACGTGAGAAGGAACTTCTGAAAGAAAAACTTAATTTGAAATTCGGACAGAAACTCAGCAGGAAGGACCTTGACCATCTCGTCGCCAAGATTTACGGAACACAGGCATATGACTACGTGACATATGAACTTCTTGGAGACGGAGAACCGTTTGAACTTGTGCTGACATGCCGTAAGGGACCTGTCCACCAGCTTGGCATAGGAGTTAGGGCTGATACGGAAGAGATTGTGTCTGTGCTCTTGAATGTCGGCTTCAATGTCCATAGACTATATGGACATACTTTTGACCTGACGGGGAAAATAAGTGCGAATCCGTATTTTCAGTTCCGCTGGACCTATGATGTTCCTAAAGTCCCTACATTAAATGCCAGTGCGTCAGTAAGGTGGACCGACCTTAATATGCTGAATTTCTGGGACAATTCTCTCAGCCTTAGTTTCCTGCATGCCAAGCAGGAGTTTTATGTCTCAAATCTGAAATGGAGCAATTTTGATATCCGTGCCGGTCTAAGGAATGATATCTTTGACATCAAGGATGTGAAGTCTTCCCAGATTATGGGTGACTATGATATGGTACACCTGGGTAATGACTATATGTCTATATTTGCAGAGGGACGTATGGACACCTTAGATGACGGTTATTTCCCAAGGAAAGGTATGACTACAGGACTGTCTTATGCATGGACCTTTGCGGGAATCCCGTATAGCGTGAAGCCTTTCCATGCGCTCCATATGGATGTGAAAGGTGTTCTGAACGGAGAGGAATTCTTTTCTTTCATTCCATCTTTCTACATGCGTTGTCTTTTTGGAGATGATGTGCCTGTGGCATATTTCAATGCTGTGGGTGGCTCGCTTCCGGGCAGATATATGGACCAGCAGGTGCCTTTCATGGGTGTGAATCATGTCGTGGCGATGAAGAATATCCTCACAATGTTAAGGATGGACTTCCGTTTCAGAATCCTCAGGAATCATTATATAACTGGCGTTGTCAATTATGCGAGAGATTGCAACTTCTTTTCGGAATATCTGGATGGCTTGGGTAATGTTGGCTTCGGCGCGGAATATTCATATGATACTATTTTCGGACCGCTGACTGCGAATCTGAACTGGTCGAATATTTCTAAGAAAGTGGGGCTGTATCTGAGTGTAGGATTTAATTTCTGATGCCATGACGGAGAACGCAGTAAAGAATAAGGTTGCAGACAGGATGCGCAGGCTATGCTCGAGGAGAGAGTATTGTGTTGCAGACATCAGACGTAAACTTGCCGATGCTTTGGAAGGGGATACAGGAGCCGTTCAGGAAGTACTTGACTCTTTAATTGAGGAGAAGTATGTGGATGATATGCGTTATGCTTCCGCTTTTGCCCGCGACAAGGCCTCTATTGCAGGATGGGGAATCCTCAAGATCAGGCATGCCCTTTCGGCGAAGGGTGTTGAACGCGGAATCATCGGCGCAGCGATTAAGGAAGTGGACCGTTCAAAGGCGGATGACCGTCTGGAAAAGCTGATGGCCAATAAATACCGTTCGCTGAAGGATGATCCCCAGTGCAGATTGAAGATGCTGCGTTTCGGACTGGGAAGAGGATATGGCTATGATGAAATTAATGTAATTATTGAAAAACTTATAAGGACGAATGAATATATATAGGAAACTGCTGCCGGATGAGATACAGCAGCTGAAAGCCCAGATGTGCTCGGCTGAATGTTGGGATGACGTTGAGGTATCCGAAGGCTTTTCTGCTGATTATGTAAGTCATACGCGTTTTTCCGGGAAAGTGCGTCTGGGTGCCTTTAAAGGTGAGTTTGAACTCGCCGGAGGTATCCGCAAGCATTCCGGAATCCACTATGCGACTCTCCATAATGTGACAGTCGGCGATGACTGCTGCATCAAGAACGTAAAGAACTATATAGCCAATTACCAGATCGGTCCACGTACGTTTATAGAGAATGTAGATATCATTCTGACAGATGGACCATCTAGCTTTGGAAACGGAGTTGAGGTGTCAGTGTTGAACGAGACCGGAGGGCGCGAAGTAATTATATTCGACAGGCTGTCGGCTCAGACTGCCTATGTAATGGCCCTTTACAGGCATCGTCCTGAAATGGTGGCCAGACTTCGTGAGGTAATCAAGAAATATGTGGAAGGGGTGACTTCGGATGTGGGCTACATAGGTTCCGATGTCTTCATTGTGGATTCTGGATATATCAAGAATGTCAAGATAGGGGACTTCTGCAAGGTCGAGGGTGCATCCCGTCTGAAAAACGGCAGCATCAACAGCAATAAGCATGCTCCTGTACATGTGGGAGTCAATGTCATAGGCGACGATTTCATTATATGCAGCGGCTCCAGCATCGAGGATGGAGTGACATTCTCGAGATGCTTCATAGGACAGTCCTGCAAACTGGGACATAATTATTCAGCCTCTGATTCACTTTTCTTCAGCAACTGCCAGGGTGAAAATGGAGAGGCATGTGCAATATTTGCAGGCCCTTTCACCGTGACTCATCACAAGTCCACACTGCTGATTGCCGGTATGTTTTCGTTTATGAATGCCGGATCCGGCTCCAATCAGAGCAACCATATGTACAAACTGGGGCCTATCCATCAGGGAATAATGGAACGCGGGGCCAAGACAGCCTCGGATTCTTATATCCTGTGGCCTGCGAAAGTCGGAGCTTTTTCATTGGTGATGGGAAGACATGTCAGCCATCAGGATACTTCGGATTTTCCGTTCTCATATCTGATCGAGCAGCAGAACACCTCTTTCATCATGCCGGGAGCCAACCTGAAAAGTGTGGGTACGATACGTGATGCAAAGAAATGGCCTGTACGTGACTGCAGAAAAGATCCGGACAGACTGGACCAGATAAATTACAACCTTCTGAGTCCGTATGTAATCCATAAGATGCTTGACGGAGTGAAGATTCTTAAAGATCTTCAGAAAGTTTCCGGGGAGCATTCTGATGCATATTCCTATCAGAGCGGAAAGATCAAGCGTTCTTCGCTTCTGAATGGATTGAAATATTATGGACTTGCTATAGATAAATTTCTTGGTAACTCATTGATAACAAGGATAATGAAGTCTGAGTTCTCTTCGTTGGAGTCTCTTCGCAAGGCTTTTGTGCCGGTATCAGCATATGGCGAGGGTGCCTGGGTGGATATCGCAGGAATGATTGCGCCTAAGAAAGCTGTGTCTGCCGTGCTGGATGATATTCAGAGCGGCATGCTTGCGGATGTGGATGGAATCAATGCGCGGTTTGCGGACATTCATGCAAACTATTATGACTATGAATGGCATTGGGCTTATAAGGTGATCGAAGATTATTATGGAGTGGATCTTCAGACCATAACTGCAGATGAAATCCGTACTCTTGTGGAAAGATGGAGATGCTCAGTGGTCGGACTGGACAATCTGGTCTATGAAGATGCCAGAAAGGAGTTTTCACTCAGTGCCATGACCAGTTTCGGAGCTGACGGAGACGAGCATGTCAGAAAGGAAGACTTCATGCAGGTTCGTGGCTCGTTCTTCGAATCCAACCCGTTCGTGATGTCTGTGAAGGAGCACATCAAGATAAAGTCGGAGCTTGGAGACAAGGTGCTGGAACGGCTGTCCCGTATGTAGTGCTGAAACCTTGATAAATCAAAGCTGGCCACAAATTCGGTTCGAAATGTGGCCAGCTTTAGTATTTTGTAATGGTCGGCCACAAATAAGGGTGAATTCGTGGCCGAGATAAAAGTCTTAGAGTGTAGCGAGGAAGTCTGTGACGTTCTTTTCGATTCGCGCAGCTACATCCGAGCCTTCTGCCTTTTCGAACTTCTCGCCGATGATGTTCTCGTAGAGTTCGATGTAGCGCTCTGTAATGCCGTTTACGATATCTTCAGTCATTTCAGGGACCTGCTGGCCGTCCTGACCCTGGAATCCGTTTGCCATCAGCCACTCGCGTACGAACTCTTTAGAGAGCTGCTTCTGCTTTTCCCCCTTTGCCAGGCGCTCCTCGTAACCCTCAGCGTAGAAGTAACGTGAAGAGTCGGGAGTGTGGATTTCATCCATGAGATAGATTTTGCCATCCTTCTTGCCGAACTCGTATTTTGTGTCCACGAGGATGAGTCCCATCTTGGCGGCAATCTCGGTTCCACGCTGGAAGATAGCCTGTGTATATGCCTCAAGCTGTTCATAGTCTTCACGGCTTACTATGCCCTGAGCTATTATTTCTTCTTTGGATATGTCCTCGTCATGTCCTTCGGCTGCCTTGGTGGTCGGGGTGATTATAGGCTGAGGGAATTTCTGGTTCTCGACCATTCCTTCAGGCATCTCCACTCCGCAGATCGTGCGCTTTCCTGCCTTATACTCTCTCCATGCATGGCCTGAAAGGTAGCCGCGAATGACCATTTCCACCTTGAAAGGCTCGCACTTGTGACCGACTGTCACCATAGGGTCCGGAACCCCGATTTTCCAGTTAGGAAGGATGTCGGATGTGGCGTCGAGGAATTTAGCGGCGATCTGGTTGAGCACCTGCCCCTTGAAAGGAATGCCCTTGGGGAGGACTACGTCGAATGCTGAGATTCGGTCCGATACCACCATCACCAGGTATTCGTCATTGATGCTGTAAACGTCACGTACTTTGCCTACATAGTGGGCTGTCTGGCCTGGAAAATTGAAGCCGGTCTTTACAATTGCGTCCATTTTATATACGGTTTTTATTTTCGGTCGCGAAGATAATGATTTTTATCGGTACTCTGTCAGTTTGAGACGGAATTTGTTGCTGCCAAAGTTCTGATAAAAGAGATTGTCATGTCGCAGCTGTCGCTCATCTCCGCAATGACGTTCAGGGAGTGCTTTTTCATTATGTACGGGATGTCTGTTCCATTGAGGGTCAATATGGAACACTACCGGACTTTTCCTTCCTTCGAGGCTGAATCCTAGCTGCTGATAAACGCTTCCTTCCGACCACTCCAGATCTGCGTATGTCATTATGTCGTCAGGATTTGCATCCTTTATGAATTCCTTGAGAAGCTTTCCCATGCCTCCGTTGATTCGTACTCCGGGAAGCGATGCGTGCCTTGTCCATTCATGGGAACGGATTTCCTTGTCTTCCTTATGCCATCTGCGGGCATTTGAGAATGTCGCTACAGCAACGAGTTCTCCCGGCTGAGGACCATCTCCCGAGTGGATCTTGCGTGCTCCGGTGTATCTCTTGAGGAAGAGCCCGTACCGGTATCTGCATGATGCATCGCCGTAGCTATGAGTCCTGTTGAGGAATTCTGCGGCTGTGCTTTTCTCTATTCTTCTTACTTCGCAGTTGCGGGCATATATGGGTACAAATAGTTCCAGATGGGCGAGCAGACGCTGCTGCATCATTCCCCTCTGATTGATCCAACGGTCTTCTGTGACTATAAGAGGGTATTCGTTTCCAATGCTAAGGGCTTCTACGACAGCATATGCTGCTTCGCTTTGAACTGCAGCATCTTCAGGACTTTCTGCGTTAATGCTTAATGGCATTATTTTCCTTGACGTTCCGCTGGTGCGGGCATAGGTGGCTATCACTTCAAGTCCGTCCCGTACTTGAAGTGATGATTCGAATCCTTGGGATGCAAGAAATTCCCTTATCTCATTTGTGAGTCCTGCCATAGCGGCACAAAGATAATGAAATCGGTTCGTATTTTTCTAAAAATTGCTAACTTTGCCCGAATGTGATATGGTGCCTTGAACGGAAGACGCACCTTGGAAAAGTAAAATTAAACATTAAAATATTATGGTAAAGGTAAATCTTGGAGGTTGCAGCTCCTTTGTAAAAGATGCAGATTATAAGGCTTATGTAGAGAAGGCTGTTGCCGCCCTTGAAGTTCTTGAAAATGAGACTGGAAAGGGTAATGATTTTCTTGGATGGAAACATCTCCCTTCTGAGACTCTTAACAGCAATCTCGTAGCTGAGTGTGAGGCTGTAAGAGACGCTTGGAAGGCAAAGAATATCGATCTTGTCGTTGTAATCGGTATCGGTGGCTCATACCTTGGTGCAAAGTGTGCTCTTGAGGCTCTTTCTCATCAGTTTGCAAAGCAGCTCAAGACTAAGGGCGATGCTCCTGAAATAGTGTTTGCAGGACAGAACCTCTCTGAGGAGTATATGTGCGAGCTCATGGATCTTGTTCAGGAGAGAAACGCAGCATGCGTAGTTATCTCGAAGTCGGGTACTACCACGGAGCCAGCTGTTGCATTCCGTCTCGTGAAGAAGTATCTTGAGGATACTTACGGCAAAGCAGAAGCTGCAGAGCGTATCGTAGCTGTTACAGACAAGGCACGCGGAGCACTCAAATCGCTTTCTACCCAGGAAGGCTACAAGACATTCGTAATCGAAGATAACGTAGGAGGACGTTTCTCAGTCCTCACTCCTGTTGGAATCCTTCCTATCGTTCTCGCAGGCTTCGATATGAAGGCTATGCTCGAGGGAGCTCTTGAAATGGAAGAAATCTGTGCCAAGCCATGCGAGTGCAATCCTGCAATCCAATATGCAGCAATGCGAAATGCTCTTTATGCACAGGGTAAGAAGATCGAGATTCTCGTTGCATATAATCCTAAGCTCACTTATCTGGGTGAGTGGTGGAAGCAGCTTTACGGTGAGTCAGAGGGTAAGGACGGCCTTGGAATCTTCCCTGCTTCAGTGAACTTCACTACCGACCTTCACTCTATGGGACAGTATATCCAGGACGGAGAACGTACCCTCATGGAGACTGTCGTTACTGTAGAGAACAGCAACCGTTCTATGCTCATCGAGAACGATCCTCAGAATCTCGATGGCCTCAACTTCCTCACTGGTAAGCACGTAGAAGAATGCAACGCTATGGCTGAGCTTGGTACCAAGCTTGCTCACATCGACGGTGGTGTGCCTCAGCTTTCGCTCTCTATCGAGCGCATAAACGAGTACAATCTCGGAGCCCTCTTCTATTTCTTTGAGAAGGCATGCGGAATAAGCGGTTACATCCTTGGCGTTAATCCATTCGACCAGCCTGGTGTGGAGGCATACAAAAAGAACATGTTTGCCCTTCTCGGCAAACCGGGATATGAAGAGCAGGCAGAAGCTCTTAAAGCCAGACTTTAATCAATCTGTTTAAATAATCGGTGCCCGGACTTAATAGTTCGGGCATTTTTTTGTATTTTTGTGGGCTTTGATAATGTATTAAGATGGCAGAAGAAGGAAATATTATAGTAAAAAGGGCTAAGGTCAATAATCTCAAGGATGTGACCGTGGAGATTCCGCGTGGAAAATTTGTCGTGATAACAGGTATATCCGGGTCGGGAAAATCTTCGCTTGCCTTTGATACTTTGTTTGCAGAGGGGCAGAGACGCTTTGCTGAAAGCCTTTCTTCTTATGCGCGTCAGTTTCTAGGCAGGATGTCCAAGCCTGATGTGGAGGCTATTGAGGGCATACCTCCTGCAATTGCCATCGAGCAGAAGGTGAATACCCGCAATCCACGCTCTACCATTGCCACAAGCACTGAAATATATGACTATCTGAGGATTATATTCGCCCGTATAGGAAGGACATATTCACCTGTGACAGGAGAGGAAGTTCGTTGTTACACCACCAACGATGTTATGGAATACCTGTTCGAAGGAGATGCGTCTGCAGCATATGTGCTTGCTGACCTCGGATGGGCTGCGCGTGAAGACAAGGTGGAGCTTATGCTTCAACTTAAGGAAGAGGGCTATTCCCGTTTCTTTACTGACAGGGTAGTGAGGATAGAGGAAGTGATGAAGCTTTCTGATGAGGGTAATTATCCCGACGAACTTTTCCTGCTGGTAGACCGTGCTAAGATGAAACAGTCTTCGGAGGAGGATATTGAGGACCTTCGTACCAGACTTCATTCTTCTGTGGATATTGCATTTGAAAAAGGCTCGGGAATCATATATATAAGGAAAGAACGTGCTGTTGGAGAATCCGGTGAGGTTGAAGTCACTCTAAAGAAGTTCATAAACCGATTCGAGGCCGACGGTATGGTTTTCGAGAAGCCGGACGAATATCTTTTCAGTTTCAACAGTCCGCTGGGAGCATGCAAGGTGTGCGGCGGTCTGGGAAAGATAATCGGCATCAGCGAGGACCTTGTAGTTCCGGACAAGAGCAGGACTATATATGACGGAGCTATCGCATGCTGGAGGGGAGACAAGATGGGCTGGTTCAAGGATCAGCTGGTGCGGAATTCAGTAAAGTACGGAATACCTATCTTTGAGCCTTACTGCAATCTTTCCCAGGAAGTAAAGGACCTGATATGGAAGGGATACACTGCAGATACAGAGGAAGATTCCATAGTAGGAATCAATGAGTTTTTCCGTTGGGTCGAGTCCAACCGCTACAAGATACAGTATAAGTACATGCTTGGCAGGTATTCC
>JAEIGA010016313.1_pt1 | contig 11309 bp, 13 predicted proteins | sample 9270691 | NCBI WGS metagenome assembly JAEIGA01 (sample SAMN17057246, study PRJNA624740) | gut metagenome | biome: biome; isolation source: fecal sample | host: Bos grunniens | place: China: Xizang | collected 2019
AGACATAGCGATATTCTCGAGGTCGTTGAGACGTTTGACGTATGCCTCTACAATCTCACGGCGAGCACCTGGACGTGCGCCAGAGATAGCATCACACGCTTGTACGATAGGAGCAATGATAGATTCCATCTCACACTCCTCGTGGTGAGCACCCACTGCATTGCAGATATCTGGTTTCTCGCCATACTTCTCGCAGAGTTTCATACCGAGCTGTGCGTGTGGCATCTCCATATCCTCATCGCTGACCTTACCGATATCGTGGAGCAGACCTGCGCGGCGTGCTTTCTTGACGTTAAGCCCCAGCTCCGCAGCCATTGCCGCACAAAGATTAGCGGTTTCGCGTGCGTGCATAAGGAGGTTCTGACCGTAACTAGAGCGGTACTTCATCTTACCGATGAGGCGAACGAGCTCTGGATGCAATCCGTGAATGCCGAGATCAATGGTAGTACGTTTACCTGTCTCGATGATCTCCTCCTCAACTTGTTTGGTGACCTTAGCCACTACTTCCTCGATACGTGCAGGGTGGATACGACCGTCTTGTACGAGTTGGTGGAGCGATAGACGTGCAATCTCGCGGCGTACAGGATCGAAAGCCGAGAGGGTGATAGCCTCTGGGGTGTCATCGACTACGATTTCCACGCCAGTAGCTGCCTCAAGGGCACGGATATTACGTCCTTCACGACCAATAATACGTCCCTTAACCTCATCATTATCAATATGGAAGACAGAGACTGCATTCTCTACAGTAGCCTCAGAAGCAATGCGTTGGATAGATTGGATGATAATCTTCTTAGCTTCTTTGCTGGCGGTGAGTCGTGCCTCGTCCATGGTGTCGTTGATATACGCCATGGCAGCGGTCTTAGCTTCATCACGGAGTGCATCTACGAGTTGCTTTTTTGCTTCTTCGGCAGAAAGACCAGAGATTTGCTCGAGTTGTTGCTCTGCCTTTTGGTGGAGGCGCTCTACTTCTTGTGCTTTGTGTTCAACTGCTTTTTGCTGATTTTCAAGCTGTTGACGTTGTGTATTTAACTCGTTTTGAGCGCGTTGCACCTCACTTTGCTTTTGATTGAGTTGTTGCTCTCGTTGTTGCTGACGTTGCTCTTGTTGGTGGAGTTTTTGTTCCGCTTGACGAACATGATTCTCATGTTCTAATTTGAGAGCGATAAATTTCTCTTTTGCCTCAATGATTTTATTCTTCTTGATCACTTCGGCTTCTTCTTCCGCTTTTCGGAGAATGCCTTTGCTGTTGAATCGGAATATGAGGTAGCACACCAATGCCCCTATCAACAAAAATCCAAATGCTATTAAAATATTTGCTATTGTCATAATGATTTGTTATTTAATATGTTGTAATATAATTTTATTTAGTTCCTGTACTTTTTCGTCAATTGGTTGCAAGCGGTGGGCGTGTGCATCCGCCTGTAGGTTGACCGCCATATCCAATGCAACATATACCCATAATTGTTCGGCAGATTTATTGGGTGCCAGCTTTTGATAATGTCTGTATCGTTCGTTGATCATATCCGCAGCTTTACGGTAGAGATGCTCCTTATCCGCCTGCACATTGAGCGAGATATGGTGTGCATCCAACTGGAGAGTGATATGTTGCTTACGTTGTTCCAATTGTCAATTTTGAATTAAGAATGAAGAATTAAGAATTATTGTTTTAATATCTGTAACGCCTTGTCAATCTGCGAGATGAGGGAGGTGAGGCGCTGTTTGGCTTTTTGGCGTTCTTCCTCATTCATTTCATCTCCTGCAAGCAAAGTATGCGCCGCTTGTAAACGAGCATATTCCTTCTTGAGCTGTTGCAATTCAGCATGAGATTGAAGGATTTCTTCTCTTTGTCGGATATTCTCCTCCTTGAGTAGAGACAATTGATGCTGCAACTCTTGATATTGCTTCAAGAATTGATTCAGATTTTGTTCTAACGCGGCAAGAGAATCCACTGGATAATTTTGAATGAAGAATTTTGAATTAAGGATTATCCGTGTGTTTTTAGAAACTATAACCTACGCCAAGACCGAGGATAGACTTGAATTGCACGCGCTCAGCAGCACCCAAAGAATTGCCCTCCTTGTCGAGCTTGTCAATCTTCACACCATTGTAGTATTTGAGTGATGTAGAGAGCGTTACGTTGAGGCACTTGAGGAATTGATATGAGACAGCGACATCCCAATCTACGTCAAAATTGCCAAAACGACGGTTGTTATCGCGATAACCAATGAACTTATCTTGGTCATCAAATACTTCGGTTTTATCCCATGCGTATGGAGTAAACAATCCCACTGAAGTAATGACCTTCAAGTCCTTGTATGTGTAGTTGATATTTCCCTTGAAACTAAGACCAAGCTCTGCTTTGAAATTCTTGCGAATAATTTCATTGGAGCCTTTTTTGTATGACCATGTTCCATACTTATCTTGCATTTGTTCGCGCAGACCTGGATTTGCTTTTTCTACAGCATCGCCTACATAAGCAGTCGTAATTTGTCCAGCAATAGGAGATAGATAAAGTGAGAAGATAGAGTTTGGTTTCCAGTCAATACCGACAGAAATATCTGTGTATGAAGGAGATAGAAATTTGGATATAATTGGGTCGTCGGCTTCTGTGCCATCGTATGATTTACCGAAAGCGAACTGGCTTTTGAAGCCCGCAGCCGCAGTCAAGTACCATGCTTTGTGGAACTGCCAACCAAACTTGGTCTTGAAATCAATCACGTCGCTTGATTTCTGGAATGGGTCCGCCTTTTGGTCGATATATGAGAGTCCGTACTCGAGATTGAGGTTGGTCTCCCAAGACAAATCGTTTTCGTTGTACAACAGACGCACTTTACCGAAAGCAACACCATTGACGTTGTTGTTTCCACCCGCAGCCCAGTTGACAAGTCCAGTAGCACTGGCATTCAGACCCACAACACCTGTGCATGACCATGGAGAAGGAGCAGATTCTGCTTCTTGCGCAACAAGCACCGTTGCTAAACAAAGAGAAAAAATAGAAAGTATATACTTTTTCATAATTTCTTAATTTATAATGTTAATAATCAATTATTTATCAATATTGAGCAGCATCATATACCTGGTCTGCTATTTCCGAACCAGCAAGTTTTTCAATGATGCAGAATGCAAAGTCGCTACTGAGTCCAGGACCTTTGGCTGTGATGATATTTTTGGATTCGACAACCAGTCCGTCAATATAACTTTCGCCAAGATATTCCTCGAAGCCAGGATAACATGTAGCTTGTTTACCCAGAAGCACTCCAAGTCGTCCAAGTACAGAAGGTGCTGCACAGATAGCAGCAATGAGTTTATCCTGTGCATTGTGTTGCACGAGCAAGTCACAAAGTGGTTGATACTCATGCAGTTTGGTCGCTCCACCTGGTAAGATAAGCATTTCGGCATCCGCAAAGTTGACATCCACAAAGAGTTTGTCAGCTTTAACAGATATATTATGTGCACCCAAGACAGTATCGACACCCGTTACTGATACTGTTGTCAATGCGATATTGGCACGTCTAAGTAGGTCAATTGTCGTGATAGCCTCGATCTCTTCGAAACCATTGTCTAAGAAAATGTAATTCATACTTAAAATTTTTAAGACCGCTTCGCTGTAAGACCGTTGCACTGTTAGAACACTACGTTGTCAGACCGCTCCGCTGTCAAATTGTTAGTTAATTTAGTTTGAATGTATATGTAATTTTCCCTATTTGGGGTGTATCACCTTCCGTAAATTTGGCTTGTCGCGCCGCTTGCAAAGCGAGTTGCTGCGTTGCTCGATCCGAGATGGTAGTGCCATCTGCAATTGTAGCATTGGTCACACTCCCCGCGGCATCCACCATGATATTCACAATCACCACTCCTGCTTGCGCGAAATCAGATGATGGTTTAGGAAGGCGCTTGACGTTTCTTCCATAGAGCGACCATTGTGTGCCATTGGTAACTCCCATACCCTTTCCCACCGGATTTCCCTTGGTAGAAGCTGTATTATCCGCTGTTGCATTGTCGGCATTCGCTCCTTCGGTTGTCCCCGCTTGTCCAAAAAGCGCGGCGAGCTGGTTCGCCTTGTCAATTGCCTCTTGCTCCTTGGCACGTTGCTCAGCAAGGATTTTCTCTTGGGCAATCCGTTCCGCTTCGGCACGCGCCTCGTCCTCTTGTCGTTTGCGAATCAACTCTTGTTCCTCAGCCTTGCGTTTGGCATCTTCTAGTGTTTGCTTGGCAAGAGCCAACGACTCTTCGTCCTCTTGCACGATCAAGTCATTGTCAGAGGGTCGCGCAGGAGCCGCAGGTGCAGGGATTTGTTCAGCCTGTGTGATTTCGTCCAACGGACGCACATCGGGCATACCTCCTCCCTCGTTGGCATCTCCAAAAGTAACCACAATACCTTCGTCTTCCGGAAGCACAGGAGCAGTCACTTGCAGCCACCATAACAATAAGAAAACGAGGCACATAGCCAAGATTGTCCCTACAGAAGCAATGATATGTGATTGAATTTGCTTGGTCACTTTTTCGTTGCAATTACAATTTTCATCTTATGCTGGTTAGCGATATCCAAGACATGTACGACGTCACGATATGGAATATCTTGATCAGCATGAAGTGCGATATACATCGTACTATCCTGCTGCTGAATAGTCGAGAGATACGCTTCGAGTTCATCAGCCAATATGGTGACAGGTTTTTGTCTTCCCAACGCAACATAGTAGTTGCCTAAATTGTCAATGCTCACCTTAGCAACTACTTGTTTAGTAGTGGTTTTCGCGCGTGCAGTAGGCAGATTGATCTTTATATCATTGGGTGAAGACATGGTGCTTGCCATCACAAAGAACAGCAGGAGCAGAAAGATGAGGTCGGTCATTGACGACATCGCGAAAGTAGCCTCTACCCTATTTCGTCTTTTCAGTGCCATAACTTTAGTTGAAAGTTTAAAGTTTAAAGTTGAAAGTTTAAAGGCAAGGATTATGCTGGTTCGTTGAGGAGGTCCATAAACTCCATCGTGCGTGATTCGAGTTGGCGCACTACGCGATCAATACGCGAAACCAAGAGGTTGTAGGCAAACATCGCCAAGATGCCCACTACCAAACCACCAACCGTAGTCACCATAGCTTGGTACATGCCCTCTGAAAGCGCGGAAATCTCTATCACACCACTTGCATTTTGTGCCATGTTAAAGAATGTTTGAATCATACCTAAAACCGTACCTAAGAAGCCAAGCATAGGAGCTCCCGCTGCAATCGTGGCCATCAGCACAAGACCTTTCTCCAGCTTGCTCACCTCCAGATTACCCACATTCTCGATAGCAACTTGTACATCTTGCATAGGACGACCTATGCGGGTAATACCCTTTTCTATCATGTGTGCAGATGGTGTATCTTCCTTGCGACAGAGCTTGATAGCAGAATCAATCTTGCCCTCTTTGATATAATCACGGATGCGGTTCATGAAAGTCTTATCCTCTTTAGTAGCCTTAGCAAGAATTACATAACGCTCTATGAATAAATAGATTGCAAAAGCCAACATGAGTGCAAGCACAATCATAATCCATCCACCATATTCCGCCATAGTGAGCAGGCTGATGGAATTATCAACTACCGTTTCTTCTACCATAACCACCGTATCTTGCACAGCGGTTGTCATTGTGTCAATGTCAGTTTGAATTTGAAAGAGCATATTTGTATTGTTTAATGGTTTCTTCTATTCCTAAATATAGTGCATCGGCAATCAATGCATGCCCGATACTCACTTCATCCAACCAAGGGAAAGCCTCAGCAAACGCCTTCAGGTTATGCAAATTGAGGTCATGACCAGCGTTGAGTCCAATCCCTAGTTCACGTGCCTTCTCAGCCGCAGGGCGGTACATATCCAAGGCACGTTGTGGGTCTTCTGCATAGATTTCAGCATAAGGTCCCGTATAGAGTTCCACACGATCTGCACCCGCTTTAGCCGCATAAACGACCATCTCTGGATCGGCATCCACAAAGACAGAAACGCGAATGCCCGCATTCTTAAAACGCCGAATAATCGTTGTTAGCTTCGCCAGATGCGCCTTGGTATCCCATCCATGATTGCTGGTGAGCTGATCAACTGCATCAGGGACTAACGTCACCTGCGTGGGCTTTACATCAAGGACCAGATCCATGAACGCAGGTTCTGGATTGCCTTCGATATTGAACTCAGTGGTTACCAATTGCTTAAGAGCATGTACATCTGCCCGAGTAATATGGCGCTCATCAGGACGAGGATGCACCGTAATTCCCTCTGCTCCAAAGGCTTCACAATCCTGAGCGAAGCGCTCCACATCAGGCAAATTACCCCCGCGCGCGTTGCGCAGCGTAGCCACCTTATTGATATTCACACTCAATCTAGTCATATTCGGTGCAAAGGTACAAAAAAAAATGCACATATGCAAGATGTGAGATAAAAAACACAAAAAAAACATTGGTTAGTGATTGAGAAAACTCGGAGTTAGCATTCTCGAATCAGCGCGAGGTTCCGATGAGGTCACGATGAGGTCACGATGAGGTTCCTATGACGACAGGTGGAAGATGAGGGGTAGATGAAGGGCAAAAAGTAAGAAATAAAAAAAGAAAAACTAGGATAGCAGGTTCTACCTAAGGTTCGAAAAGTGTTTGCCACTCATCAAAACGCAGCACAGTATCAGAACCATATTTCCAGAGATGCTGACGAATTTTAGACATAGGTTTATCTTGTCCAAGTTTTGTCTTAGAATAGAATTTATCTGCATAGCAGATAAGTTTCTCCTCAAGCGTACGGGGAGAGTAGTCGCACAAAGGGATGGGCAGCTGCTCCCGAATGATTTGTTCGTAGGTGATGCCCGTGCCAGTATGGCGTTCTGCCACAGCCGCATGTTTAGGAAGTCCCTCTTGACGAAGAATCTCAGCCCCTAAATAGCCATGTTCAATATAGGCATGCGAGCCAAGGCAATGGATTTTGGGTGCATCGCAGAGAACAACCCCGATGTCGTGTAACATGGCTGCCTCTTCTATGAAAACAGGATCCACCTCCCCCGAAGCGACCCATTCTGGATGAGCCTGCAGTATCAAAAGCGCACGGTCAGCAACCTGACGTGAATGGGTGAGAAGGATGTGTTGCAGTTCGGAATTTCCGTTGCAATATTTTTGTATTATTGCTTTATAATCAATCATTTACCCCAATATAATTTTTCTTTGAGTGATTGCATAAAAGTTTGTCCATTGATACGTACTAATTTGATAGTGCGTTGCGAACGTTCGATATGCAAGTGAATATCTTGATTTAGGACCTGACTTCTTCCATCCACACTCAACAAATAACTACTATTTCGGCTAGAGATTTTCACATCGAGTTTACTATCATCCAACACTACCAGCGGACGGATATTTAGACTATGAGTTGCGACAGGAGTTAGAATAATGGCATTGACATGCGGATCCAACAAAGGACCACCAACAGAAAGGTTATAAGCCGTTGATCCTGTAGGCGTTGCGATAAGAAGTCCATCGGCTTTGTAGTTGTGGAGAAACTCCCCATTTAGCGTTACATCCACCGTGATCATACTACTTAATCCAGATTTAAGAATTGCCACCTCATTGAGTGCAAAAGGCGAAGCAATCTTACTTTCCTGCTGGCAAGTAACCTCCAACATGCGGCGTTGCTCAATGGTGTAATTATTAGTGATGAGTTGCTCAAGGACAGCCTCGATGTTATCCGTTTGAACTTCAGCCAGATATCCTAAATGTCCACAGTTGATTCCAAGAATAGGGATATCCAAGTGTCCCACCAAAGATGCTGTGGTAAGGAAGGTACCATCACCACCAACCGAAAGTGCGAAATCGATGGTTTCGCCCGTCTGGGAGATATAATCTTCAACAGAAGGGTACTCACGACTGAAAGCATCATGACGCAATTCTTGGGAAAGCACGATATTTACTTCATGTTGCTTGAGAAACTCAATGATGTGCTTGACCTCACGAATAGTCTCTTGACGGAGTGTATTTCCAAATATAGCAATTGTCATAACTAATTAAGAATTTTGAATTATGAATTTTGAGACTATTTATTTTTTAGACCATTAAGGAGAGCAGCAGCATCCATACGCTTCTTACCAGGGAGCTGAAGTTCGAGCAAATCAACGTATCCATCCGCACATGGGATAATGATATGTCCCTTTTTCTCAGGGAGTTGCGAGAGCACCACCTTATAGACCTTTGCACCTTTCAGCACGTCAGCCAAAGGATGGGAAGCAGGCATTTCGTTGATCCAAGCAGCAGGATATGGACTTAAGCCACGTACATGGTTGCGTATCTGCTCAGCTGTGCGCGAGAAATCGATTGCGCATGTATCCTTGAAGATTTTTGGAGCAGGAGATAACTTTGAATTTTGAATTTTGAATCTTGAATCTTTTTGCGAGACAGTAGGAACAGGTTGTCCACTATTCTCACTATCCATAATCGTGTCAACAGTACGCGTAACAAGATTGGCTCCCATTGTCATGAGGCGGTCGTGTACAGAGCCTACGTTCTCATCATCGGCGATAGGGATACGCTCCTGGAGAATGATATTACCCGTATCAATCTCGTGCTGAAGCATAAAAGTGGTAGCCCCCGTCTCTGTATCGCCATTCATGACAGCCCAATTGATTGGAGCTGCACCGCGATATTGTGGAAGGAGCGAAGCATGTAGATTAAAGGTGCCTAAACGAGGCATGGCCCACACCACTTCAGGCAACATTCGGAAAGCCACAACTATCTGTAGATCTGCTTGATACGAGCGAAGTTCCTGGAGAAAAGCTTCGTCCTTCAGACGCTCCGGCTGCAACACGGGTAATCCCACCGACAGGGCATACTGCTTGACCGCAGAGAACTGCAATTGATGTCCGCGTCCTGCGGGTTTATCAGGCATTGTGACAACTGCCACAACATTGTAGCCACCTTCTACTAAGGCACGCAAACTCTCGACTGCAAAGTCGGGCGTACCCATATAAACGATACGTATTGATTGCTTATCCATATTATCTAAATGTGTGTGCAAATCCCACACTGATGAGTTCCTTAAATTGGAGTTTTGATATTTTATTGGTTGCATCCTCTATGGTGCTATCATAGCGAGGATGCAAAAGAAGTTTGGCAGACATATAGCGGTTGATAATAAAATCAACATCAATTTCTAGTTCAGTCTCTACCTTCTTATAATTAGTAAAGAAATAGAACCTCGTATCAATCACTATTTCACGCAAAGGTCTCCATCTCCAATCCACTCTCAATGAACTACCAACCTCGTTGAGCATCCCCAATCCCGACTCTATACCATATTCCGTCACATCCACACGCTCTGGGTCATCTATCAAAGCATATACGAGTTTGTAGGTCATCGGAGACAAGTTGATAGTCAGCCCTCGTATTGGTTTACAGTCCACACCAAGACCCATCGAATAACGAATTGGAGTAAGAAAAGTAGTATTGCGAACTTGAGAATTTTTCTTGAAATTTGGAAATAGGGTTGTTCGAAAATCAACAAATGCAGAAAGGAACCATTGCTCATGCAACTGATAACCTAACTTACTATAAACCAGAAAAATATCATCTGTTGTATTTACTTTTCGGAGCGAATCTTCGCTGACAGTACTCAAGCCTAAACGCCACTCTGCCTTGTTTTCCCATGAGATATTCTTCTTCTTATAATTCGCAAAGGCCTTTGCGCCCCATAGCATCGAAAAAGCATTAGAAGCACCCTGATGCCAGTTATTGGTGGCATAATTCTGTGTAAGTTGCAACGACAAGTTAGCTTCTTTGCGCCAAGGGGAAGTCATCCGACGCAGCGCACGAGCTGCATCCAACTTGTCTTGTTCAATATCTTTGACAATGGCCCTTTGCACCCGTCTTTGTCCAACCTGTAAAGACTTCAATCGATTGGGATCGCTCACCGCTGTATATAGTTCTGGGTGATTGAGAGTAATGTAGTGTCGCGCATTGCGTCGAATATCGGCGATAGTATATTGATTATCAGGCAATGAGTCACGAATAGAACGTATTGGATTCGGCACATACATCAATGGTATACATAGTGGATGTGGATAACGCTTCCATATCGTATCATGAACTACAATTGCCGAGTCTCCGATCAATAATGTATCACTCATATGGATATCGCGGCTCTGCTGCGCCACCAACTCCAAAAGCAACACATCGCTATCTACCGTCTGCGCCGCGAGATGGGAGTAGAAGATAGAAGACAAAGATAGTATTAATATAGCGCATCTTTTCAAGGCAATGCAGGACGCTTATACGCGCGTATAATAAGGTATATACCCCAAATAACGAATGGTAATGAGAGGACTTGCCCCATATTAAGTATGTGACCAGCCTCGAAAAGTTCTTGGTCGTTTTTGATAAACTCGAGCATGAAACGCGTAAAGAAGATGATCTCTAGGAACACGCCTAAGAGCAAGCCTTCGCGCTTGTACGCTTTGGCTTTCCAATACATGAGCCATGTGACAATGAAGCCAACAATACAATAGAGCATCTCGTAGATTTGCGTAGGGTGACAAGGCACGGTCTGACCATCACGAACAAAGATGAATCCCCAAGGCAAATCCGTAGGAGTACCATAAATCTCAGAGTTCATCAAGTTTCCCAGACGAATCAAAGTGGCTGTTACACAGACACCTACAACAAGACGATCCATAATCCAAAGCAAGGAAGTGTGAAATTTTGGTTCCTTAGAGAATACTTTCTTATTCAGTAGCCATGCAGCAGTCAAAAGTCCAAATGCACCACCATGACTGGACAGACCACCCTCCCAAATCTTCAACAATTTGAATGGGTGTTCAATATATGGATTGCGGAAATTGATAGTCCAGCCGAATATTTGTATGGGGTCGGTAGAGATACCCATATAGTTGCAGTATGCAGCCATACCCGGCGCAGTGACATCGTGCCACTCATAGAACCAGCAATGCCCTACCCTTGCACCTATAATCAGCCCAACAACCATCCACATAAATAGTTTATCAGGCCATTCCGTAGGACAATTTTCGTTCTTATAGAGTTTGACTTGAATCAAGAACGCAAGGTAGATACCAATCGCCCACAACAAGCCATACCAACGAATGCCACCCTCACCAAAGTGGATGAGTATCGGATCTACATCCCATATGACGGTTAACAGTTGATTATAAATTGCAGATAACATTATGCTTCCATTTTACCATGACATTGTTTGTATTTCTTGCCCGATCCACAAGGACATGGGTCATTTGGACGAGGCTTCTTCTCCACGCGAAGTGGCTCTGGGCGTTGCTGTTCGCGGGTATCACG
>JAEIGA010016314.1_pt1 | contig 11309 bp, 10 predicted proteins | sample 9270691 | NCBI WGS metagenome assembly JAEIGA01 (sample SAMN17057246, study PRJNA624740) | gut metagenome | biome: biome; isolation source: fecal sample | host: Bos grunniens | place: China: Xizang | collected 2019
AGATGCCATTAAAAACACTTTGGGAACAGATTTCGATCCAACTACCATCAAAACCCTTGATGACTTCAAAGCCTTCTGTGATCAGTTGGTTGCCAAGGGCATGAAAGCACCGACAGCCATCTTAAAACCTGACTGGTCTTTAGCTGCTCATTATCTTAACCAGGTATACGAAGAGCGTCAGGATCCGGAAGCATTTGTTCAGGATCTCTATGCAGGAAAAGTTGACCTCATGGCAGATGAAAAGTTCAATGCGCTCATGGATACATTTGATGTGTTAAAAGAGTACAACATGTTCAAGGCCGGCCCGATCTCCGTAGAGGACGAGCAGGTTCATCAGGCCCTCGCTGAAGGACAGGATGCATTCCAGTTCGGAGGATGCTGGGAATGGAACGACATCGTAGACTTTGACTACACCGGCAAGATGGTTGACAACTATAACTATGATCCTGATGATCACTATTCCGTGCTTGGTGCAAGTATGCAGAAATACCTTGCAGATGAGATTGATCGTGCAGGTCTTGCTAAAGAAATCCAGGATTACTGGGCAAATGTGGCACCTGTAGAACACTAAAAAGAAATAGCCGAAACTATCGGCCATAACATGAACCCTCTTCATAAAGACTTTAAGGGGGCTGTCATTCCAATATGGATATAAATAACCCAAGAGGTTGCATGGGCAACACTGCAATGTTGCCCATGCAACCTCTTTTTTTGCTTTTTGAAATTATGATTACAATATCTGTCTTAATTTAATATGAATAATTCGAAAAAATGGATATTGTAGATAAATTATCTGATTTTTAATTGAATATCGGGGGTTTCCATGATAAGCCATGGGGATATCCCCGATTCTATAAACTGACGGTTTTTATACACTAAAAACAGATAAGTCTACTCATTTTTTATATTTATTAATTGTAAAGGGGACAAAAAAATGCCTTGGCAGTATTCATTACATAAAGTTATGAACGAACCATGTATATATTGCCTGAAATTGCCGGGGGAAGAGGGAGCACATGAAAACTGCTATGTTTTGCTGTCGGAAGGGGAGATGCTCATCTTGGATCCTCCGATCTATAAGCCTAAGAACATAGAGGCCTTTCACCGTGCCATCTGTCAGCTTGATGAAGACATTCGGAGGATTTCTGTATGTTTGACTCATATCCACGGAGAGCTGTCACGGATGGATCCGGCCATCCTGAAAGATGCTGACCAGGTCTTTTTCATGGAGGAAGAGTACCAGGACTACATATCCCATAACAATCGGAACTATAAGATCAGCCGGTTTCGCAGGGAGGGATTTCCGGAGGAAGAGATCAAGAAGGTCTTTCCTGTGAAGAAGAAACAGCAGATACCGGTCAGAAGGGAGTTTATCTTTCTAAAAGACCGGAATAGGATTCCTTTCGCAGGGTATGACCTGCGTTGCATCCACACTCCCGGACCTACGAAGGGACATATCTGTTTTTATCTGACTGATTATAAGATTCTTTTTTCCGGTGCCCTATTACCTCAGGAAGGTTATCCTTCCTCAGATGTATGGAAAGGGAGAGCCAATGCGCTGGAGCATATGATCGACAGCCTGGAGATGCTTAAAAAGATAGAGACCGAGCAGATACTTCCAGGTATCGGAGCTCCGTTTTCGGACGTCTGTTCCAGGGTCGAGGATATCGTCGGCTATTATTCCATGAGATTATTGCAGCTCTATCAACTGGTGAGAGATCACCCCGGTGAAAATGCCTATGAGCTCGCTTTGAGATTTGGTTATCCGAGGGTGAATGCGGAAAGGATTTCCGCAAAAAACCGTTGGAGGCTCATGAAAGAAACCCTGGCCTGTCTGGTACAGTTAAGGCTTAATAAATATGTCTCCACACAAAGAAACGAAATATGTGTAAGGAATTATCCGGGCAGTACAACCCTGTCGGATAACATCATAAGTAATCTATAAATTATGAGTGAGATGTGCCATTTGATAACGCAAGATAACCATAGGATAAAGGAGGGATATCATTTGAAAGATGACAAAATGAAAATGACCAGAAGAAAATTTCTTCAGGTTTCTGCTGCAGCAGGAGCTGTGGCTGCGGCAGGAGGACTGGAACTTGCGGCACAGGCAGCCAAGGAATCCGGTCAGGAGGAATCAGACCTTACCTATGTCAGGACCACCTGCGCTCCAAACTGTACCGGCGCTTGCGGGCAGAATGCCTGTGTTTTAAACAGAGGTAAGGAGGATGAAGAGATCAAGTTCATCATCCAGGCGTCCGATTATGAAGATAAGGAACACAATCCCAGAGGATGTCTGAAAGGATTGTCTTTCTCCAATCTGATCTATGGGCCAAACCGAATGAAGGGGCCGTTGATTCGTACGGGGAAACCCGGGGAGGACAAGTTTGATGAAGTCAGCTGGGAGAAAGCGCTGGATTATACTGCCAGCGAGTTGAAGAGGATTTCAGACACCTACGGTCCGAATTCCATCGCCTGTGTGGTTCAGGTAGCAGGAACCGGACATGTTGCAAAAGGGGCCATCTCCCGCCTTGCCACCCTGAATGGCTTTGCCATGATGGGGGGATATGAGATGAATGGAGACCTCCCCATGTCTGCTCCTATCACCTTCGGTGTGCAGAGTGAGGAGCTGGAAACTTACTGCTGGCTGGATGCCAAATACCTGGTAGTCTTTGGATCCAACCCCATGCAGACCCGTATCCCGGATGCACATTTCCTCACGGAAGCGAGAGAAAACGGTGCCAAGATGATTGTATTTGATCCTTGTTTTACCGCAACTGCTTCCAAGGCAGACGAATGGTATTCCATCAAGCCCTCCAGCGATGCAGCCGTAGCGCTTGGGTTTGCCAAGGTCATCCTGGATGAAAAACTTTATGATCCGGATTTCATTCGGACTTATACTGATATGCCGATTCTGATCCGGTCAGACAATCAGAAGAAACTTCTGGCAGCCGATGTACAGGGGCTGGATAGACCTGCAGGGATGCCGGAATACCGGGAAGCCTATGTTGCTTACAACGGACAGTTCCTTACGGTGGATCCGGAGAAATTCGATCTCCCCATGAATACGAAACTTACCGGAGAGTTTACCGTTCCTCTCAAGGATGGTACCACGGTGAAAGCACGGCCGATTTTCGATCTTCTTTCAGAAATGGCTTCCCAGTGGACGCCGGAGAAGGTGGAAGAAGAAACAGATATGCCAGCTTCCGAGATTCCGAGGATAGCCAGAGAGATGGCTACGATAAAACCCATGCATATCCTTTATGGGGCTTCCAACTACCAATGGTACCATGGGGACCTGAAAGGACGCGCACTTTCTCTGCTTTGTGCTCTGACCGGAAACATCGGTCATCTGGGAGATGGATTCTCCACCTATGCCGGTCAGTATAAGATGCGTTATAAGGGCGCTGCCTGGTGGAATGTGCCGGAAGAGCCTGAGAAGAAACCGGCCGGTACTTCTTTTGCCTACATGCTGGATCATACATTAAATGATTATCCGGGAAAGGGTAAGCGTCCAACCATGACCTGCCCCTGGCCAGATTCCGGCATCAAGGCCTGGATTCTCTACTGCTGTAATGCCTTCGATCAGCATAACATGAGTAATGTCCTCCGGGAGCAGGTGGAAAGCGGTCAGCTGGAGCTTGTGGTAACTCTTGATTTCCAGAAGACCACCACCAGCCGGTATGCTCATGTATGTCTGCCTGGTGTCAGCTGGTATGAGAAGACAGAGCTGGTATCCACGCCGATCCATCCATACGCCCAGCTTATGCAGCCGGCGGTGAGGCCCATCAATGACTGCAAACCGGAGATCTGGATCATGAAGGAACTGGCAGAGAGGCTGCATCCGGGCGACGGAGATAAATTCTATTTTGACAGTGGGGCGAAAGCTCCTTCCGAGGAATCGGATGCGGCGATTGAGAAGGTCATCCAACTGACCTGTGAAACCGGAGGACCTGAATTGGAGGGAATCACTCTTGATATGCTGAAAAAGGGACCGGTGAAACTCAAATTCGAGAATCCCGGGCGGAAGAGGATTCCGTTCTATGAGCAGATTCATGATAAGAAACCGTTTCCACCGGTTAGTTATCCTATGCCTCTGGAAACTACAGCGGCCTTCGTCAAGAGCGGACGTATTGAATTTTATAAAGATGAGGATACTTTTATTAAACTGGGAGAGTGCCTGCCGGTTCACAAACCGCCTTTTGAGGAGACGGAGTATGTACTGAATCCTGAAGCCAGGGAAAAGTATAAGTTTAGTTATGTGACCAGGAACAGTGTCCATCGTGTGCATTCCACTCATTCCAACAATGAGATGATGAGAGAACTCCAGGATGATACCGCCAAGGTATGGCTGAATCCCGGGGATGCCGAAGCCAAAGGCATCAAGGCGGGAGACATGGTGGAAGTGTACAATGACCGGGGTAAACTGCTGGCAGAAGCAGTACTTGATCCGGGTGTGAAGACTATGATGTGTGTATTTGAGGAAGGCTGGTGGAGTCGCTATACCCACGGTACTTCTTATAACACATTGATCTATCCGTTTATCAATCCGATTCATGAGGTATATTTCGTATCCCAGATGTGGGCGCCGAACACCTCTTGGAATGAATGCCTGGTGGACTACCGTAAGGCAGATGAAAGTGAACTGGGAAAGGTGGTGGATAACTGATGCGGTATGGAATGGTAATTAATCTGGACCGATGTATCGGATGCCAGACCTGTGCGCTGGTATGTCATATGCACAACAGTCAGCCGCCGGGAACCTGGTGGAACAGAGTATTTACCCAGGGGGCCGATATTCATGAGACGGCTGTGGGGGAAGACGGACGTTTTAAGATGGAGTTTCTTCCCGTATCCTGTCAGATGTGTGATAATCCGGCTTGTCAGAAGGTATGTCCTACCGGTGCCACCTACACCAATGAAGATGGAGTTGTGCTGGTAGATTACAACAAATGTATCGGCTGTCGTACCTGTATGGCTGCATGTCCTTACGGGGTACGTCAGTTTAACTGGAAGGACCCGAAAGAATTAAAGAAGGAATTAGGCTATGAGTACGGTTATCCGGATGATGCCAGGGAGGAGCCTAACAAACTGGTTTATACCCAGAACCGCCCGGTGGGCGTAGCTGAAAAGTGTACTTTCTGTGCCCAGTATGTACAGAAAGGAGAACTCCCCGCCTGTGTGAGAGCCTGTCCGGGTAAGGCAAGATTCTTTGGGGACCTGGATGACCCTAATTCCGAAGTAGGTAAGATGATTCGCGATAAGACAGTATATCGCCTGCGGGAGGATTATGGCACGAATCCGAAGGTTTACTACATCGCTTCCAGCCGGCTGAGAAGCAGTGAGGAGGTGTGACCATGAAGAAAAAATATCTGGTATTTGTCCTGGGATTAGCATTATCTGCCCTGGGATTGGGAGCCTGGATCTTCCAGATCGCCAAAGGCCTTCAGATAACAAATCTGAGCAACCTCTTCTCCTGGGGTCTGTATATGGGAAGTTTTGAGTTCTTTATCGGCCTTTCCTCCGGGGGAATGATCCTTTTTGCCATCGCCTACCTCTGGAACCAGGAGGATATGAAACGATATGCAAAACTAGGCGCCATCTGTGCCTTTGCCAGTGTGGTTGCCTCCGGTGTGGCCATCCTCACAGACTTGGGTCAGCCTTTCCGTGTACTATATATGATTTTCATGCCAAATGTGAAATCACCCCTGTTCTGGGATGTGGTTATCCTGGGATTATATGCTGTGATTACTTTGATCGCAGTTATCCTGACAGTGCTTCCGGATACCCAAAAACATCAGGGGGACAGAGGATATCGAATGAAGATGGAAGACCGCTGTAAGATATTGTCCTACATCGTCCTCCCCTACATCGTGATCCTGAACGCAGGAACCGCCCTCATGTTTGCAACACAGAGATCCAAGGAATGGTGGCACTCTGCCATCGTACCGGTGGATGCGGTGTCCGTTGGTATCTCCTCCGGTATCGCCCTGGTTTTACTGGTGGGAGCACTATTGGTAAAACAGAAGGATTATGATGAGTGGAAGAGACCCTTTACCATCCTGGCAAAGATAGGGGCAGTTGCTTTGGCTGCTCATTTTGTATTCACCATCCTGGAACTGATTACCATCGCCTGGAACGGCAGTCTTGAAGGACAGGAATTACTGCATACGGTACTTCACAGATACGGAGGACTATTTGCCTTGGAGATTATCCTGCCGCTCATTGCCATGATTGTCTATTTTATATGGAACGGCAGCAGCAGAGGACTGTTGGCTATCACCAGTGTCCTGGTAATCGTAGGAATGTTTATTCAGAAGATGATGCACCTGCTTCCGGCATTTAATACCATTTCTCTGTCCCTGCCTGCAGGGGGATCGGAGAACAAATTATGGAGTTTTCCGATTTCCTCGGGAATCTTTAAACCTGGCCAGGATCTCTTTGTAAGAAGCTGGGATTATATGCCAACCATGCCGGAGATTGCCGTGGGGCTTCTGCCGGTGGGTCTGATTCTTTTTGTGCTGGGTGCTGCATGGATCCTCTTTGGGCTTATCCCAGGCGAAGAGGAGACCGTGTCAGAGGTTCCTGTGGCTAAGAGTGAGGTCGAAGAATGAGCCTGGGTCTTGGAGAACTGATATTAATATTGCTTATTGCTTTTGTGGTCGTGGGCCCGGAGGATCTGCCCAAGGTTGCACGTGGCCTGGCGAGAGCCTTAAAGCAGATTAGAGTTCTTTTTGCAGGAATGAAAGAAGATCTTGATATGGTCGGAGACCTGGAGGATATCAGGAAGGAATTTGATATCAAGGGAAATATTAATGAAATGAAGAAAAATCTTGATGTGGATCCGGAATTGGAAGAAGAGATAAAAGATATTGCCCGGATCCGCAAAGAGATTATGACAAAACGAAGATGAAAAGGAGGATGTAGACGTGAATATACTTGTGTGTGTAAAACAGGTACTTGATACGGGGGAAGTAAGGACGAATCCAGAGACGAATTCTCTGATTACGGATGGGGTTCCACTGATTGTGAATCCTTATGACGGGTACGCCCTGGAAACCGCAGTGAGGATTAAAGAAGCGAAAAACGATTCCAAAGTAATTGTTCTTAGTCTGGGTTCCTCCACGGCACAGAATGCCCTTCGGGACTGTCTGGCTGTCGGGGCGGACAAAGGATACCTTGTATCGGACGACGCATTGGAAGGATTAGATCCCGCTTATGTCCTTGCTGAAGCAATCCGGAAGATAGAGGATCAGGAAGGGAAACTGGACTTGATCTTCTGTGGGGCGAAAGCCATCGATGGAGATAACGGTCAGGTAGGTCCGGAACTGGCTGAGAAGCTGGATATCCCCCAGATAACCTATGCTATTGAGGCTGAGATGGATGGAGATATGGTGAAGGTTAAAAAAGAGGCAGAAGATGGTTATATCGTTCTTGGTGCAAAACTCCCCTGCCTGATCACCATGACTCAGACTTTCTATGAGCCAAGATATCCGACCATCAAGAGTAAGATGGCTGCGAAGAGAGCCAAGCTCACCAGCTTCGGAGCCGGGGATTTTACTTCCCTGGATACCGGAAATATATCTCTGATGAAGGTGCAGAAAGAATATGTTCCTGTAAGAAATAAAGAAGGACTGATCATTGATGAGGGTTCTCTGGAAGAATCTTCTCGTAAACTCGTGAGTCTGCTCAGCGAGGCATCGATTATCTGACGCGATGCCTGGTTGGGATGGGAAATGTTCATAAGACTAGGAGGTAAAAATGGAAGCTTTAACAAAAGATTTATGGGTATATATAGAGACTGCCGAGGATGGCAGTGCGAAAAATGTCGGTCTGGAGCTCCTGGGCAAAGGAAAAGAACTTGCCAATAAGTTGGGGGGAGCATTGGTAGCTTTGGTGATCGGAGCAGATACGAAGGCCGCCGCAGATGCCGCAGCGTCTTACGGGGCTGATAAAGTAATTGTGATCGACAATGAGGTCTATAAAGATTATTCGACGGATGCCTATGTGGAGGCATTCTGTCAGGCGGTAAAAAAATACGGTCCTGACACCATTCTCATGGGGGCTACCCACGTGGGGCGAGACCTGGGTCCGAAGCTGGCATGCAGACTTGGAACCGGCTTCGCATCAGGATGTACCGGCATAGATGTGGACGGAGGTGTTGTAAACTGGACAAGACCTACTTATGGCGGAAGTCTAATGTCTGTCCTGTGCTGTCCGGACCAACGTCCTCAAATGGGAACCATTACTCCCGGTGTATTTAAGAAAGCAGAGGAACCGGATCTCTCCCGCACTGCTGAGGTCATCCAGGAAGATATCGTATTTACTGCAGATAAGATCCGTACTCAGGTACTTGAGATCCTTCGTAATGAAGGGGAGGCGACGGTTGACCTGGAAGGAGCAGAGATCATCGTATCCGGCGGCCGTGGTGTCGGTGGGGCCGAAGGCTTCGAACCCTTACAGGAACTTGCTGATCTGCTTGGAGGTTGTGTAGGAGCATCTCGCGCTGCAGTGGATTCCGGCTGGATTTCCCATGTTCACCAGGTAGGACAGACTGGAAAGACCGTATCTCCCAAGATGTATATCGCCTGTGGTATTTCCGGGGCCATCCAGCATATCGCCGGAATGAGTGGGGCTGAGTATATCGTTGCTATCAACAAAGACCCTGAAGCTCCGATTTTTGAAATCGCAGATTATGGTATTGTAGGAAATCTGAAGGAAGTCATTCCGATTATGATCGAAGAAGTTAAGAAACTGAAAGCATAAAAAAGAACCTCGTATCAACTCCTGTATGAAGAGCGTCCTTGATGATCAAAGAAGTAAGCGAAGCTCACCGAGACATTTATCACATAATTCTTGCGGGGAATCTTCTGCCATGGGTTCCCCGCAACGGATGCAGAACCTGCAGGAGATGGTATGAATCACAGGAACTGACGGATCGGATATGCCTTTTACGGGCCTGGGGGGATTGATACCCTGACTCGGACACAGAGAAGCGCACAGCCCGCAGGAGGAACATTTTTCCGGAAGGACCGCCATATGGATATGAGCGGGATCTCCTGGATCTGTCACTTGATATATGGCTCTGTCCGGACATACCTTCCGGCACATACCACAGGCATTACAGGAATCGGTAAATGTGGGGTAAGACCAGGAGACAGTCATGGCATGTTTCACGATCTGTGCGGAGAGAAGATTTCTCCATAACTTCAGGGAGGCTGAAGCCACCTCGGGAAGTAAGATGCCGGCAGTGGATCTTGTCCTGGAGAATAAATGAGAGAAGGCCTCCCGTCGGGTATATTTACTGACCGTATCTTCCGAGACTTCTTTTGCAAAGCAGAGGGACTTCTCACAGACTTCTTCCCCCAGTAATTCTCTGAGGAAAGTCAGGGAATCCTCAAAATGTCCCATGGCCGGTTTATAGGGACAATCACTGCAGTCCGGCTCTATGATGGAGACCTGTCGGTCCAGGATCAGAAGGGCCAGATATTCCTTGGGAAAAGCAGCAAGACAGGGGAGCGCAAGATCCGCCTCTTCTGTACGATGTTGGCAGGATAAAGTGATGGATGGCTTCTTGGAACGAAGGAGAGTAATCATCTTATCCGACTGGAATCGGGAAGGAGATATGCAGCCGGTGGGGCATATCGCCGCGCAGATTCCACAGTTTAGACAACGGTCCCAAACCGGTTCAGAACGGTCATAGACTCCGTAGACACAGTGGTCCTGACAGATTCTGCAAGGATTCCTCGTCTGAATCGTATTGAGGCAGCAGGATTCATCCATGACGGGATGGTTGTCATAGACCAGTTTTTTTGTGAGATATTCATTCAGTAATGCCATGTTACACTCCCCGCAAATCATCAATTATTTCTAGATAGATTATAGAAGACAAGTCGGGAAAAATCAATGTTGGAGGACAGCTCATGATAGAGATTGTTATTGCTGATGATCATCAGCTGGTGACAGAAGGAATAAAGAGGATAGTAGAAGCACAGCCCGGTATGAAAGTTGTGGGGACAGCCAGAGACGGCCAGTCAGCTTTCGTGATGACCGGACAGCTCCATCCGGATATTCTGTTGTTGGACATCAGTATGCCCCCGGGAGAAAGTGGAGTCGTGACCACCGGAAGAATCCATACAGATTATCCGGATACGAAGATCATCATACTCACCATGTATGGCGAGAAGGACTATCTGCTCTACACGTTTCAAGTCGGGGCTTCCGGCTATCTCCTAAAAAATGCCTCTGAGAAGGAACTGACGGAGGCCATCCGGACGGTTTATGAGGGTGGTGTTTATGTCAGCAAGGAGATGGTTCCTTATCTGGTTCAGGGCTTTGTGAATCGGCATAAAGAGGATAAAGAGGATTTCCTGAAGCTTTCTGAGAGGGAGACTCAGATACTGACCTTAATCGCAAAAGGATATGGCAATAAAGAGATCGGGGAAAAACTATTCATTTCCGTCAAAACAGTGGAAAGCTACAAATCCAAAATTATGAATAAGTTAAATGTTAAGAGCAGGCCGGAACTGGTGGAATATGCATTGAGAAAAAAACTGATCCAATATTAACCACCTGGTTTTTTCGGAGTTTACATATCGGGAGAATCCCTGATATAAGACAGGGAAAACTCTGATTTTTTTGGAAAATTATAGACGCTATAATGTAATAAAACATAAAAAAGTCTCGTCGGAGAGTAAAACTTGGACAGAAAGGGGTTTTTATCATGAGATTAGGTACATCAGAGTTGCTTCTGATCGTCATTCTGGCGATTCTTCTATTCGGCGGCACCAGAATTGCCGGGATAGGAAAGGCGTTGGGAAGAAGTATTCGGGAGTTCAAAGGGGAGATTCATGCGGATAATCCGGTAGAATCTTCCGATAAAGCTGAACAAAGTGATGAGAACACCGAGGCATAAATCCGCTTCCGGCGGGATGATCCACCGATGGATGAACCGACCGGAAAAACCTATGGAAGCGAAGCCGCTGGTGTACCATCTGAGAGCATTACGGAGAACGATTATTTTCTGCCTACTCGCTGTGGTGGCTGCAGTTTTGCTGGTGTTTTTTCTGGGGTCACCATTCCTGATCCGACATGTGACACAGCCGATTCTCGATAAGGGTATCAAAGTCATCTATACGGAGGTTTCCGAAGGATTTTCCACTCAGATTAAAGTCTCGCTGATTGCCGGTATCGTTCTGTCAAGCCCACTGATGTTCGTGGCGATCTGGCTGTTTGTCAGACCCGGGCTTCACAGAAAGGAAAGGTTTGTGGCTCTGATTTATCTTAGCCTGTCTGCGGTGCTCTTTGTG
>JAEIGA010016315.1_pt1 | contig 11309 bp, 10 predicted proteins | sample 9270691 | NCBI WGS metagenome assembly JAEIGA01 (sample SAMN17057246, study PRJNA624740) | gut metagenome | biome: biome; isolation source: fecal sample | host: Bos grunniens | place: China: Xizang | collected 2019
GCGAACCATACGCAACTTGATTACGAACTGGTCAATCAATTCCTGAGCGAATGTTTCATCGATCAAGTTGTTGTCCAAATCGTACTGGATATAGATGTCAAGGAATGAAGAAACGTTACCAAGTGACATTGCAGCACCGTCTTGTTCCTTAACAGCAGCCAAGTATGCCATATATACCCACTGTACAGCTTCCTGAGCTGATGTAGCGGGACGGCTGAGGTCGAGACCATAGTACTCACCCATAACCTTGATCTCCTTAAGAGCCTTGATCTGCTCTGTTACCTCTTCGCGAAGACGGATGTTAGCATCGGTCATAGGACCATTGATGTTGCGCTTATCCTCCTCCTTAGCCTCGATCAAACGATCGATACCATAGAGAGCAAGACGGCGGTAGTCACCAATGATACGGCCACGAGCGTAGTTGTCAGGCAAACCAGTGATGAAGCCGAGTGAACGGAACATACGGATCTCATCGGTATAGGCATCGAATACACCATCGTTGTGTGACTTACGGTAGTGTGTGAAGATATCCTTAACCTTCTCATCGATATCAAGACCATTCTCGTGACAAGCCTTAGCTACTACGTTGATACCACCGAAGGGCTTGATAGAGCGCTTTAGCAACTCGTCGGTCTGAAGACCTACGATGAGCTCGTTCTCTTGGTCGATATATCCGGCCTTGTGCGAAGTGATGGTTGATACAGTTACGTTGTCGAGTGAACGTACGCCACCATTGTTACGCTCCTCCTCGAGAGCCTGCAAGCAGAGGTTCCAGAGGTTAGTTGTGCGCACTGTGGGGCCCTGCAAGAATGAAGCATCGCCAGTGTAAGGAGCGATGTTGGCACTTACGAAATCAGCTACGTTGATTTCTTTGTTCCAAAGTCCGTTGATGAAATTCTGTTCCATGTTTAATAATGTATTATTTATGGTTGTATATTTTGACAAAGAATACAATTCTTCTTTTCGACTGCAAAGGTACTACATTTTTTCGGCATAGCCTATTGTATAGCCCATCTATTTATGCTTTTCAACAACTTTTTTAACCTATCAAGCCATAGATGATAACTATGAAAGTAATTGTACTCTGAAGATGTCATTACGTTGATGCTACTCCGTGAAACTTTTGTATAGATAATATTGTTATAGGCATGTCCAGTTATTAGTTTTTGTCTATCGCGGTATAGATGATATGTATTTGCATGTGTGAAAACTTGTCTCTATCTTTGTCGCAGAAATCAAACAAAAACTGAAATTAAAAATAACCTATTAAAACAATAAAATTATGGCAGTAAAATTTTTTAAGTGTGAGCATTGTGGTAACGTAATCCAGAAAGTGGTTGACTCTAAGGTTCCCGTGGTATGTTGTGGTGAGAAAATGAAAGAACTCAAGGTAAACACAGTTGATGCCAGTGTAGAGAAGCATCTTCCCGTAGTAACTCGTGTGGATGATTGCCACATCAAAGTAGAGGTGGGTAGTGTAGCACATCCTATGACTGAGGATCATCATATTGCCTTCATCTATGTTGAAACAGAGAAGGGTGGTGTACGTATCGACCTTCCCCATGATGGCAAGCCCGAAGCTGTGTTCTGTACTTGTGGTGACAAGCCCATAGCAGTATATGAGTATTGTAACCTCCATGGCGTGTGGATGACAGAACTCTAAACTATAAAACAAAAGGGTGGGGTTGAGCATCTTACGAAACCACTCTTCCCCAACCTTTACTTACTCCAAAACTAACCCTAAAAAATCATTTACGTTATGTTAAGCAAGAATTTACATGAGGCTATCAATGCCCAAATCAATGCCGAATTATGGTCAGCATATCTCTATCTCGCAATGTCAATGGATGCCGAATCAAAAGGACTTAAAGGTGTAGCAAATTGGTATTACGTACAGTTCCAGGAGGAGCAAGATCATGCTCGTATCTTTATGAACTATCTTAATTCACGTGATGCAAAGGTAGAGCTCGCACCTATTGCAGAGGTACCCACACAATGGGATAGTGTATTGGCTATGTTTACTCAAACTCTTGAACATGAGAAGAAAGTTACAGCCCTTATCAATAATCTGGCTGCCATAGCTAATGATGATCGTGATTTTGCCTCAATAAACCGTCTTACTTGGTTTATCGATGAGCAGGTAGAAGAGGAGGAGAATGCCCGTGAGATGATTGCTGCCGTAGAGGCTGTTGAGGGTAATAAGTATGGAATGTATATGCTTGATAAAGAGTTGGCTGCTCGTACTTATACCACTCCTTCGCCTCTCGCGACAAACGCATAATGAAGTTTCTTGATTCATAAATATTTACATGATTACTCCCCAGTACCGTTTCGGTGCTGGGGAGTAATGTTCTTCTTCGTAGAGTGATAGATCGTGACCTACTTTTGCATCTCTTTGATGAGCCCGTTTTGGTAAGCGAAGAGCAGCTTTCGTAATGACTCGATGCGACGACGGATGTCACGGCCTTTGTCGGTATCACGAACATGAATACGTTCGGTAAGCTTCTCTACCAAGTGGCGCGTGCTCTTGATATCTGATCCTCCTTGTATGGCCTCTTCGGTAGAGGTGAAGGGTTGGTGCTCTACAAGCGACATGCCTCGTGAGTGGTATACAAGGGTGTATCCTGCAATGCCGGTAGTTGACTGGTAGGGTTTGCTGAAACCTCCGTCAATAACGATAAGTCGGCCTCCGGCCTTCATGGGATTTTCTCCTTTGAGGGTTTTTACAGGAATGTGTCCATTGATGATATGGCGATGGTCGCCCTCAACGCCAAACTCCTCAAGTAGGAGATCGACGGTGGTATCTTCGTTGCGCAAGGTGTAATAGCTTCCTTTTGTTTCTTTCATTACCGCTTTGTCCTTGAGGAAGTAACGCTCAAAGGTTGCCATGCGGTCTTTGTCGAAAGTGGGGGCATTCTTTCCACACCAAAGGTACCAAAGGTAGTCAACAGCAAATTGATGTAGTTGAGGATCATTGTCGGTATAAGCTGCACGAATGATGGTATCTACCTTATCGAGCAATGCACGACCTTTATAATAGCCATCATAGAGGTATATCTCCTTGAGGGTTCCGTCAGCATTCATGGGTACCGAAGCATGGAAAAGGAGGTTGCCGTTGTATACGAGATACATGCTTCCATTATCGAGTAGGCAATGGATATGTCGTTGCAGTTTTTCGCTGGTAGTAAAGGAGTGGGCAATACGTTCTATTACTTCACTCTCTTCGATGCTAAGCTTGTAGGGATCTGCAGGATCTATGGTGGGGAAATGGCATTCACGCATGCTATAGTTCTTACCATCAATGGTGCATATACCTTTCTCGTAATCAATCTTATGAAGTAACAAACGGTCGTCCATCTCATATTCAGGATGACGATTTATAATCTCTGCCTCGAGCTTGAATTGAAGTACGCTTACGGCTTTATGCATTTGTGCTATAAGGCGACGGGTTTTGTCGCTACAGGTAACGTTATCCTCGAGCTTAGGACCAAACTCTTCGCATGGGTCATCCTTATAGATTTCCATTGCAAATATTGCGAGGTGCAAGAGGTTGATACCATAGCCATCTTCGAGTACAGAAAGATTTCCATAACGCATGCAAAGACGCAAAACATTGGCCATACAGGCACGGTTGCCAGCAGCAGCACCTATCCACAATACGTCATGATTGCCAAACTGTACATCAAAGTTAGGGTGTTGGCAAAGGGTATCCATTACAAGATGCGAACCTGTGCCTCGGTCAAAGAGATCTCCAACAATATGAAGACGGTCAATGGCAAGGCGTTGTATGAGGTTGCAGATTGCCACGATGAAGTTATCTGCTTGTCCGGTATTGATAATGGCCTCGATGATGGCTTTGACATACTTGTTCTTATTGGTCATTCCCGTAGATTCATGAAGTAGCTCCTGAATGATGTATGAGAACTCCTTGGGAAGTGCTTTTCGTACCTTAGAACGGGTGTACTTTGACGACATGTTTTGACACACCGAGATAAGTCGGCGTAAGGTGAGGGCGTACCACTCACGCAAGGTCTCTTCGTCCGTATTATTGGCCTTGATGAGTGTTAGCTTTTCGGCAGGGTAATAAATGAGGGTACATAGTGTGCGTATCTCCTTGTCGTTCAATTCGTCACTAAGCACTTCCCGCACCTTACGTTTGATATCTCCTGAAGCGTTCTTCAGAACATGTTGGAAAGCCTCATGTTCGCCGTGTATATCTGCCAAGAAATGTTCGGTACTTTTGGGGAGATTAAGTATCGCTTCGAGGTTGATAATCTCGGTACTTGCTTCGGCACTATTGCGGAAGGTACGCGAGAGTAATTGTAGGTAATTTAACTCCTGTTGTATTGCTTCGAGTGTATACTTTTGTTCGCTCATAAAGGTGTGTTTTTTCTTGTAGTTGTACAAAGATACATACAAACGGATGAAATAATGTCAAGTTTACTTGAATATTTCTTTACGAGTTCTGTGTATCTTCATGATTTATCGCAAAGATACCATATTTATGACAAATTATGTCATAAGAATGTTTCTTTTTTCGTAACTTTGCATTCGATTTCAAAAAATAACGTAAAAACACAGTTTTATGTACAAATTTCAACCAATACTTAAGCCTCTGATTTGGGGCGGTGAGCGTATCGTTTCGTTTAAGCAGATTGAGTCAGATCTCCATGGAGTAGGTGAGAGCTGGGAGCTTTCAGCTGTACCTGGCAATCTTTCAGTTGTAAGCGAAGGTACTGATAAGGGCCTCACTATCGTGGAGCTGATTGACAAGTATCGTGATTTGTTGATGGGTCGCGAGAACTATGCACGTTATGGCAATACCTTCCCCTTGTTGATTAAGTTTATCGATGCTTGTCAGGACCTTTCTGTACAGGTACATCCCGATGATGAGTTGGCTATGAAGCGTCATAACTCATTCGGTAAGACTGAGATGTGGTATGTAGTAGAAACCGCAGAGAATGCTCATCTTAGTGCTGGATGGAGTAAGGAAGTAACCAAGGAGGAGTATGTAAAGAGCGTTGATGATGGTACTGTAGAGGAGTTGCTCAATACTGTTGGTACAAAGCCTGGTGATGTGTTCTTCCTCCCTGCTGGACGTGTACATGCTCTTGGTGCTGGATGTTTCATCGCTGAGGTACAGGAGACCAGTAATGTGACATACAGAATATATGACTATAACCGTCGCGATGCTGAGGGTAATTTGCGTGAGTTGCATACTGAGGAGGCTGTAGATGCTATCGACTATACTTATGAGAAGGAGTATAAGACTCTGTACACTCCCAGTCTCAACGAACCCGTACAGTTGGTGTCATGTTCACACTTCACCACTTCGCTTTATGACCTCACTGAGTCTATGGAGTGTGATTACTCAGAGTTGGATTCATTCGTAATCTACATCTGTGTTGGTGGTTCAGCTAAGTTGGTTGACAACAATGGTGAGACCATGGAAATTCGTGCTGGAGAGACTGTGTTGGTACCCGCAAGCGTTAAGAACGTGGCTATCCAACCTGAGTCAGGTGTTAAACTGATGGAAGTCTTTGTGTAAGTCGAACTTTTTGACTATCTTTGTACTGAAAATCAATAAATAATTAAAATATAAAAAGAAATGAGAAAAAGTGTTTTATTCGGACTGCTTAGCATAATGGTGTTGATGAGCGCATGTAAATCAAAGGAGAGTGCCTACAAGCAGGCTTATGAGAAGGCTAAGGCACAGGAGAATACTGAGCAGGTGCAAGTAAACGCTCCCGTTCCTGTAACACCCGTAGCAACTGAAACAACAAACAATTATGATCAGACTCCCGTACGTCAGGAGCAGGTTTCTGTAGTTTCAATGAGCGGTGCTTTGAAGCCTTATAGCGTAGTTTGTGGTAGCTTTGGTGTGCAGGCAAACGCACAGGGTTTGAAGGATTATCTCGTAGGAGAGGGTTATCCTGCAGGTATCTTGAAGAATGTTGAGAAGAACATGTTCCGTGTGATTATTGGTTCATACGATACTAAGGCTGATGCAGCTCGCGCTCGTGAGTCATTCAAGCACAAGTATCCGAGTCGTGCTGATTTCCAGGGTTCTTGGATTCTTTTGAACAAGTAATATCCATACCTATTATACAATATAAAGGGTGGCCCGGAAGGTCGCCCTTTATTATGATTTTAGAGAACTGATGGGACGAATACTTGCTATTGACTACGGAAAGAAACGTACCGGATTGGCCGTAACCGATGTGTTGCAGATTATTGCCAATGGACTTACTACAGTGCCTACACATACGTTGATGGATTTTATCCTTGATTATGTGAAGCGCGAGCCGGTAGAGCGTATTGTGGTAGGATTACCAAAGCAGATGAATAATCAGCTTTCAGAGAATATGGTGCGCATTGAACCCTTTGTGAATCGTTTGCGTAAGGTGTTGCCACAGATTCCGGTCGAGTATGTTGATGAACGTTTTACTTCTGTATTGGCACATCAAGCCATGATTGATGGCGGACTTAAGAAGAAGGATCGTCAACGTAAGGAATTGGTAGACGAGATAAGTGCGACAATTATCCTGCAGAGCTATATGAGTCAAAGAAAATTCTGATTTGTGATGTCGAGCTTGGATGTCTCTTAACTCTAATGTCTTAATTTTTACTTAGAAATATGATTTTACCTATTTATACTTACGGTCAACCCGTATTGAGAAAAGTTGCAGAGGATATCGATGCAGATTATCCAGAGTTGAAACAGTTGGTAGAGAATATGTTTGAAACCAACGAACGTGCCGATGGTGTGGGCTTGGCTGCTCCCCAGATAGGTCTTCCTATTCGTGTGGTAATCGTAGATCTCCGTCCTTTGGCAGAGGATATGCCCGAGTATGCAGAGTTTAAGCGTGCTTACATCAATGGTTATATCGTTGATGAGGAAGGTGAGACTATCGTTATGGATGAGGGTTGTCTCAGCTTACCCGGTATTCACGAGAAGGTACCTCGTGCCGAGCGTGTACGTGTGCAGTATGTTGACGAGAATTTCGTGGAGCACGACGAGTGGGTTGATGGCTTTTTGGCTCGCGTGTTGCAACACGAGTTTGATCATTTGGAAGGTAAGGTGTTTACTGATCGCATCTCTCCATTGCGTCGTCAAATGAACAAGGGTAAGTTTAATGCCTTGCTTACAGGTAAAGTTCGTTGCGACTACAAGATAAAGGTAGCGAAGAAGTAAATCTAACAAGTATAAAGACGAAATCGAAAAACGAGAACATCCGGTGAGGCGTTTTCGTTATCGTATTTTCGTTGAGCTTTTATGTCGAGGATAAAGCGCATATTACTGCTCCCTCTACTGCTCTGTTTGACAATGCAGGTGAGGGCACAAGTGAATACTGACCACATGATGAGGGTCGGTATCAATGCGTCATATTACAACGACTATGTATTGGCTATCAAGTACTTTAATCAGGTAATTGGTGCCAAGCCCTATTTGGCAGAGCCCTATTTCTATCGCGCAAGTGCCAAATATAATTTGGGCGATTTTGTGGGGGCCGAGAAAGATGCTGCTAAAGGTGTTGAGCTAAATCCCTTTCTTACGGGAAACTATGAGATACGTAGCTTGTCGCGCATCCAGCAGAAGAAGTTCTTGGAAGCTATTTCTGACTATGAGATTGTGCTCAAGATGTGTCCCGATGCCATTAACTTATGGCGCAACTATTCATTGTGTTGTTGGGAGGTAAAGGATTATGATAAGACGATGGCTATCTTGGATACTATTCGTTCTAAAGCTCCTAATTATACCTTCGCTTTTCGTTTCCGCTCAGAGATATTGCTTGAACGAGGCGATACTTTGGGTGCGATAGCCAACCTTGACTCAGTGCTTGCCATTGATAAGTATGACCCTTCGGCATATATGGCACGATCAATCATAAACCTCGGATTGAAACGTTACGAAGAGGTGGAGAGTGACCTTACACAAGCCATCAAGTTGCATCCCTATTGTGGACATTATATCAATCGCTCAATTGCTCGCGAGGAGCTGGGTAATCTGAGAGGAGCGATGGATGACCTTGATATGGCCGTTCAGTTAGATCCTGATAATGCATTGGCACGTATGAATCGTGGATTGTTGCGCGAGAAGGTTGGCGACTACAACCGAGCTATCGAGGATTATAGCTTTGTGCTCGAATGTGTGCCTGATCATATACGTGCTCGTTATGCTCGTGCTATGTTGTCGACACAGACGGGAGATTGGAAAATGGCAGTGAAGGATCTTACGAAACTCATCAATGAGTTCCCAGACTTTGTTGACCTGTACAACATGCGAGCCAAGCTCTATCGCAATATGGGGCAGGATGAGTTGGCGCTTGCCGATGAGATATCAGCGATAAACTACAACGTGCTGGCAATGCATATGAATGTAGGAGGTAAGGATGAGCCTTCTCAAGAGGAAATCGAGAAGATGAAGCGTAAGAAGGAGATGCAAAATCTCAATAATTACAAGAAGAAAGAGGAGGCCAAGAATCCAAGATCAGCATACGAGCAAGAGTTCTCTTCTGAACATCGTGGACAAATACAACATAAAGATGTGTACGTAGAGTTGCGTCCCTTGTATGCGATGACCTATTATAAGAGAAGAAATGATGTCGATGCAGTAGTGCATTATCACCGAGAGTTGGAGATGATACAACGTGCATCGAAGTTTCCTTTGCCACTATTGGTTACGGCTTCGGAGCAGGCTCTTGACGAAGAGCAGATTGCATTCCACTTCGAGGATATCGATAAGCAAACGGCTTGTCTTGGAGAGGGTGGGGACGAGGCTATCTTCTTCTTTGCTCGTGGACTTGATTTCTATCTTGTACAAGATCTCGAAGCTGCAATTAATGATTTCACGCAAGCGATTGTTGCTGACGGTTCGCTATGGGTGTCATATTATTGTCGTGCTATAGCGAGATATAAGCAAATGGAATCTTTGCGAAATGGAGGTAATACTTCCCAAGAGATAAAAAGTGCTTCTATGCCCGAAGATTTCATGGTAGATGCCAGTATTACCGATTATCAGTTCATCCTTGCTGATTTGAATAAGGTGATTGATCTTGCTCCCGACTTTGCCTACTCTTATTATAATAGAGGTAATATACTTACTTGGCTTAAAGATTATCGTGCGGCTATCGTGAGTTACAATGAAGCTATTGCTCTTGAACCAAATTTGGCAGAGGCTTATTACAATCGAGGGCTCACCTATATCTTCCTTGGGGAGAATGCACGAGGGGTGGCCGACTTGAGTAAGGCTGGTGAGTTAGGCCTTTATAGTGCTTATAATCTAATCAAACGTTTTGCGGAATAAAAGAAAAAGCTACTTCATGTGAAGTAGCTTTTATTATGGTTATACAAAGTTGTCTTATTGTACGGTGTGTAGGATGAGCGATGTTGCACCTAAGGTGATTACCGTACCATCCTCAATATACATGCGATCTTTGGGACCTAAAATCTCGTTCATGACGAATGTGCCAGTGATGCTATCGTTATCGCGCACTGAATATTTGAGTACGCCATTCTTGTTTCGCTTTACATTGATCACGCAATGACGTCTGTCCATGCTCGGGTCATTGGTTTCGATAGCTACATCTATTTCATCTCCCTTGTTACGACGACCGATGATGTTATCTCCCAAGTGGAGTGAGTGCTCTTGGCGAAAACCAAAGACATTCTCTACGGCAACAATTGTACCGACATCCTCGGAAGCCGAATTCTCTGAGGGGATAGAGGCTGCACCTTTCGATTCTTCCCTCTGCAAGGCACGCAATTTACTTACACCGATACGTATGCCAAACTGCTTCTGGCAATTGTCGCAAACGAAAACCAATGATTGGCCTTCAGTATATTTAGTCTCATCAAACTGGATGAAATGGTCGCACTTAGGGCATCTTACTCTTTTCATAGGAATAGTATGCTATGGGGAAATGTTAGTTGCGTACGGGAAGTAACCATGCATTGCGGAACTCCTCGTTTTCGCGCAAGGTCTTGAGGTAGCTGTTAGCTTCATCTTTATCGGCAAATTGTACCAATGAAATGCGCACTCTGTTGTCGCGCTCTACCATTGACGCCTGCTGATAGCCTTTGGCAACGTAATCCTCTATCACCTCTTCTGCTCCACGTTTATTGGGCAAACTAGCAACGATAATGTGATAGGTCTTTCCATCGGTAGTGGGTTGCAAGGTCTCTTCAGAGGTTGTTGTTGCTGGAGTTTCAGAGGTTGTGGGAGCTACCTCCTGTGCTACTTCAGTCTTTTCTTCAATGATAGCTTCAGTATTTGTTTTTGATACCTCTTCAACGATAGTAGCAGGAATCTCGTTTGCTGTCGGTTCTACTACAGGCTCAATAGCAGGTTCTTCGACATTTGTCTCTGTAGCTTGGCTATCATTATTCTCGACGATCTTTTGCGCCTCTTGCTCTTCAGGGTTAATCAATGCTTCTTGACTCTCTGCGATAGATTCCACTTGATTGTCGTGAAGCATGTTTACCTGTGGCTCACTGATGATATTAGTGAGTTGCAGTGATGCAATGTCTGTAGGTCTCAAATCACCAACAGGAAGTGCTGCCATCAATAACAATAAGAATATAGCTGCTGTAGACAGGATCTGACGCAATGCTCTCTTCTGTATGTGAAGGTCGATGGTTCGCTCTGTCTGTGTGATGATAGCCTTTTTCTTGGGAGTAGTAGCTTCGTGAAGATCTTGTAGTTGGGCGAGTGTGCTGATCGCGAGTGTGCCCAATCCGAAGTGTAGGGGAGAGGAGATACCAGCAGGCTCAGCAATGAACTGTACGGTTTGGTGTATGTCTTGCTTGATGGTGCCGATGTGAGGTATCGTTACGCTTCCCTCTTCGTCGAGTATGTCGCGCATCTTCTCTATAGCTACATCGATGAGGTATACGGCTTGAGCATAATCTACATTATAGCTTCTCATATAGCTCTGTGCCAGCAAACCGTCGTTCATGGTGATGGCGGTATTAAAACTGATAGAGCGTGAGGGCGGGTAGTAGAGATGCTCTTCGCTAACATAGTAGGCTGGCACAGCATGTGCAATGAAACCACCGAATCCCGGTAGTATCACGCAATCGTTGTCGCGCAAAAGTAGCTCTATATGTTTAGCCAAATTCTTCATCGCCTACAAAATTAATGCAAAAAATCGAGTTGGCGAAGAGATTTGTTGTTTATTTCTTTTATTCTCTTCACTATTATTTATGTTATTATACCTATATATATAAGGAAAAGGATTTGCCCGATGGACAAATCCTTTTCTTGATTATAGCTTATCTTGTATGGCTCAAGATTATGCCTCCTCAAC
>JAEIGA010016316.1_pt1 | contig 11309 bp, 14 predicted proteins | sample 9270691 | NCBI WGS metagenome assembly JAEIGA01 (sample SAMN17057246, study PRJNA624740) | gut metagenome | biome: biome; isolation source: fecal sample | host: Bos grunniens | place: China: Xizang | collected 2019
AAAACATTAGTTGTTTATAATCCTGCAAAAACTGTTTCAACAAATGGTGTAGATGAACGTATATTGTATGTCTCTAATGGTATTGTTTATGATAATGGTGTAAAAGTCCATGGTGAAATGGCAAAGGATTATAATTTACAATATGGTGTTACTCTTTCAAATGTAGCAGATGGTGTGAGAGAAAGACCTATTATAACTGTAAAAGTGGATGTTTTGGATAGAAGTATGAGTAGAATTTTATATACTACTTCAACCTCGTTTAATTTATATGCTTATTCAGTAAGGGGTAAAACTTTTAAGGTAGATAATTATGATAATTCTTATAATGTAGGGGAATGTGTGTTAAATCCACACGTTGTTTATACTGTTGTAACGCAGGATAATATTTATTAAATAGTGGTTAGGGGTGAGACCGTTGGGAAGAAAGGTTGCAAAACAAAGAAAAAGTAGAAAGAGCATTTTTAATAAAGAAAAGCTAAGTAAACTTTTTAAGAAGGCTGGCTCAAATAAAGGTAAACCTAATCAAGTTATAGGTAAAAAGGGAAAGCGTAAGCAAAAGATAAAAATAATAGCTCTTATAGTTGCAGGATTTGTTATTTTTGGTTGTGCTATTTTAGCTTTTATAATGCACGTATTATTTGCACCTAAAGAGGATGAAAATTCCTTAAATAATACAACTTCTATATTAGAAATGGCGACTGATTATCAAGGTCATTGGGCGGAGGAGCAAATTGTTTCTCTTGTAAATCAAGGTTTAATGACGGGTACAAGTTCTGTAACCTTAGACCCTGACGGTAAAGTTACTCGTGCGCAATTTGTAATTATGCTCTACAAATTAGATAAAGGTAGATTACCTATAATTGATGAAAAAATAGTTCTATTTGAGGACGTTTTAGATAATTTTTATTATACAGACGCAATAAATTGGGCAAGTAGTAATGACTTAGTACATGGTATATCTTCGTCTGAGTTTATACCAAATTATTTGGTTACTCGTCAGCAAGCTCTAACTGTATTGTATGAATATTTCCGTAAAGTGAATGATAATGGTATTGATTATAGTAGTTTTAAATTACCTTATACAGATGGGTATACCGTACAGAATTATGCAACATTAGGTGTAAAATGGGCGTTTGCAAATAATATAATAGATTTTTGGGGTTATGAAAAATTGGAGCCTTTCAATGAATTAACTCGTGCAGAGTTAGCAACAATTATTTATAATTATATTGAGAAAGTTCAAAAAGGTTAATATATCATAAAGGTACTTTACTGCGGTAAAGTACCTTTTATTTTTAAGGTTTTGTGGACATATATAAAAGAATAAGACTGTAAAATAATAGGCATAAATTAATAATTTAATTATATAATTTTTTAAGGAGTGATTTTTATGGCAGAAAGAGCAAAGTTAAGATACAATAATAAATCATATTATGATGAGGATTTGACTTTTATAGCAAAAAAAGAATTAAAGTTTAATGGTTTATCTTTTATAGACTATCGTTTAGATAGGGCTAATTCTTGTTTAATTGCAGTAGGTTATTCAGCAAGTGGAGGTAATAGAGTACCTATAAGTATTCCTTTTGGTGCATTGGCTTTGTATAATGTAGGTAAAGGTACAAATGATTTAGTCATAGATGGTGTAGTGTATGATGATAGAAAGTTAAAGCAAGTAGGTAATGAAGTAGCAAGTCTTTGGGGTGCAAGTTGTATATCATATAGTGTAGATAGAAAAACTAAAACTGTTACTTTTGAGTGTATAGAGCATGGTGAAGAATTTGTAACAAGTATAGAATTCTCAAAATTAAAGGAATATTTGTAATCTTTGATTTTTCACTTGACAAAAGGATAAGAGTTGTGATACTATAAATATAATATTATTTAGAGGAGTGAGAGATATGCGTAGTCATTTTAACGAGGAAAAAATGTATACTTATTTGAAAGGTTTTGCAATGGGTCGTGGTTGGTCAGAAACAATGCAGGCTCTCAATTATGCTCGTAAATTGCATAAAGGTCAAGCTCGTAAAAGTGGTGAACCATATATTATTCACCCTTTGACAATGGCTTGTCAGGCAGTATCAATGGGTGTAAATGATGATAATATTGTTGCAGCCATTCTATTACACGATGTAGTAGAAGATTGTGGTGTTTCTGTAAATGATTTGCCTGTAAATAAGGAAGTAAAAGAGGCTGTTCATCTTTTAACTTATGTAAAGCCTGAAAAGTATAAAGAGCGTGATGGAGAAGGTAGTTCTCTGTTGGTTGTAAAAAGTAATTATTATGATGAGATTTCAAAAAATAGAATTGCGTCTATTGCAAAATTGTTTGATAGATGCCATAATGTAAGTAGTATGGCAGGTACTTTTACAAAAGAAAAGTTGAATGATTATATTGAGGAAACAGATATGTTTGTTCTTCCTCTTTTGAGAGAGACGAAAGATAATTTCCCAGAATATCAGGATATTTTGTTTGTTTTGAAGTATCATATTATTAGTGTATTGGATGCAATTAACGGTACTATTTTAACTTATACTGATAATAAGGAGAGTAAATAATGGCTAAATTTTTAGATATTCAGCAAGATGCAATTAAGCGTTATGGTGTTACTCTTTGTTATGGTGAACTTTGTAAAGATGATTGGCAAAGAACTCATGTGCATATAAGAGAGAAGAAAATTTGTAAGTGGTATCCTAAAAATAGTATTCAGAGTACCATTACTTTGTTACATGAGATTGGGCATATTAAGACTAATAAATCTACTTATCGTAGATGTGAACAGGAGTATTATGCTACCGTTTGGGCTTTCAAAGAGGCTCGTGAGCATTATGGTTTAGATATTCCTGATAGTGTAATTAAAGAGTATAATGATTATGTAAAAATGGAACACGATAGAGGTGTTCGTAGGGGTGGTAATTTACCTCCTTATAAAACTTTGATTTTGAAGTGAGTGATAATCATGGTTAATTATAATTTTGATGCTTTAACTATTGATAGTAAACGAATATTAGCAAATGGTTATGGTTGGCGAAATGATAATATTTATGGTTCAGGTATAAATGACGCTTTCAAAATTATTGACTATGAAGTATTTGAATTAGGTAATACTGATATTCTTTATACTTGTAGAAAAATCTATGGTTTGAAATTGGATATTCGTAAGAAAAAGGAAAGTGTATATACTATAAAAATGTTTTTGCGTTCAGTATTGGGTGAAACAAAGATTTATGGTATGTGGTTTGGAACAGAAAAGAATATCAGAAAGTATTATAATGGTGATGAGGAAATAAGTTGTTATTCATTGCCAAAAAATTATGGAACTGCTCTTGTTATTTCAGATATGGGTCCAGAGGGTAGTTTAATTGTTTCCGTTGAACCGTTTTGTAAAATTTTATAATAGTTTGGGAGGATTAGTATGATTAAATTGCAGATTAAATCTCAGGGTGATTATTCTTTAATTCGTAGTCATAATTCATTTAAAGATATTGGTCCTGTGGATATGAGTAATGTTTTGAAGCAGAGTTTAAGACAGGGTACAACTATTATGGTTGAGAATAGTAATACTCGTCCTGAGCCTCATCGTGGTGATTATTACTTGCTGTTTATGCAGGAGTATGCTATGGTGTATCTTTTCTACTTGGATGTTAAGGGTGTACTTAGAATTGTTTATAGTGGTCATGAAAGTAGTGCTGCAAAGGCTGTATATCAGTATATTGCAAATGAAACTAATTTGACTATTTTGAAGAGTGATAGTAAGCGAGCTTATCGTGTAGCTAAGTGTATTGGTGATGATTTTGAAGTAGTTGCTAATACATATAAGAATAAGAGTAGTCAAGTTGTACCTCAGGTTTATATGAACTTTTTTGAGGCAATTAATTTGGCAGTTTATAATCATAGTAAGCACCCTAAGACCTCTTATGTAGTTATTTCTCCTAAGGGGACGGTTATGTTTAAGGTAAAAGCAAACTAATATTTGTGAAACTTTAAAATAAAATATTAGGGTGATGGTGTTTTGCCATCACCCTATTTTATCAATATATTTTAAACTGTTATATAAAAATAAATGGGCAGTTAGAAAAAAATATTTAATAAAATTTTGGGCATATATAATTATTTTTTTGTAAAGATAGCAAAAGATTTTCTAAAATCTTAAAATTAAAAGAAAGGGGTGCTTTTTATGTACGGTATTTCAGCATTAACAGTGGAAGAAAGAATTTTTGAATTCGCTTGTGACGCTATTTATGCAAGTAGAAGTATTGATTCTCTTTTGAAAAAGTATGGTTTGGAATTTAGAAAGGGTAAAGGAAAAGTTGATTTAGAAAAAGCAAGACAACTTTCTTTTAAGAAAAATGTAAATTCTTCTATGTTTGCAGATGAGTTCGCAAATAGACTTTCCAAGATTTTAAAGAGTGTTTAATAAAAAAATTAGTTAAGGATAGGTGATAATAATGTTTGGTTATAAAACATTACATATGTATGTACCTAAGGATATTGCAAAATTATCTGAGTTTGTAAAAAATAACCCTATTTGTAATGTATATCGTAAGTATCGTTATCCAATAGTAGGTGTACCTGCAAATGAGGAGTGTATAGCAGAAAATTCTGAGGTGTTTTTCAAATCAGGTGAATTGAAAATGGCTGATAGAACAGTATCTTTCAATACTTGGGGTTCTTCTGATATAAAAGTATTTTTAGGTAAAGATGTGATTATAGAAATGCCAACAGGTTATAAGGGTAATTCTATATTTTATCGTATTGCAAAAGTTTAAGTTAATATAAATGACGGTGCTTATGATGATAAGCACCGTTTATTTTTTCTTGACAATTCCTATAAAATTAGTATAATAAATGTATAAGTATTGGTTATGACTATTGTAAAAAATAGTTATGTGTTAATAGTAGGAGTTGTTTTTATGAAAATGAGACATGACAGAGTGTTTCAGTTTGCAAAAAATATGGCTGAGATGTCTGACTTTGAGCGTCAGAAGATGGGCTGTATTGTAGTTTATAAAAATAAAATTATTGGTATGGGTTTTAATTCTACAAAAACTCATCCTTTACAGAAAGAATATAATAGATATAGATTTAAGGGCGACCATAGCCCTCATTGTATGCATGCTGAGACCCATGCTTTGATGCCTATTAGACATTTGGATATTGATTGGAGTAAAGTAAAGGTTTATACATATCGCATTTGTAGAGAGGATAGCACTCGTGGTGCTTTGGCTCGTCCTTGTTGTTCTTGTCAGGCTTTTATGAGAGAATTGGGTATTAGACATATTTATTATACGACTTCTACTACTCCTGTGCATGAAGTTTTGGATATTGCTTAATTATAAAGCCTTCACTTGATTGTGAAGGCTTTAATTTTATTTAATTTGTTAAATAGATTTAAAAATTTGAAATAGTTGTATTGACAGATGACTAATACTTATGGTATAATATTTTTCGTAGTTGGTTTTGAATGAGTACAAAATCGTGAGAAATTGGAAAGTGAACGAAACGGCGTTAAGAAAGTAGGTAAGTATTTTGTTTTTAAAATTACATAGGGTATTATTGTTGGGTTTAATTTTTATTGCTTTATTTAGTTGTGGTACAGTTGCTTATGGTGCTGATTTAGAGGCTTATAAGGCAAAAGCAGATGAGATTAAAACAGAAATTTCTGCATTAGAAGTTGAAGTAGAGGCTTGTCAAAAAAATAAAGATTTTGCTCATCAGTTAGCTCAATATGCAAGAAGAATTGGTGCAGATGAAGAGGACTCTGCTATTGTAAGAGCCCGTTCTATTTGGACTTTTAATGATGAGAGAGAAGAAGAACTTCAGAAAAAATTGGATTTGTTGTATAAAGAATTAGAAGAGTATGACTTTTATGCTAATATGTCATACATTGGAGATTTTAAGCTGACAGGGTATTGTGCTTGTAAAAAGTGTTGTGGTAAATCCCCTTCAAATCCTAATTATGGTATAACAGCTATGGGTACAAGAGCAACAGAAGGTCGTACAATAGCTATGGATAAAAGGTTTCCTTTTGGAACAAAAGTATATATTGAAGGATTAGGTGTAAGGATAGTAGAAGATAGAGGTGGAGCAATTAAGGGTAGTCGTATTGACGTTTATGCTACTACTCATTCAGGTTGCTATGCCCCTGAATTTAATAGAATCGCTAAAGTTTACGTAATAAACGATTAAAATTAAGTTGGTAAAATTCTATTTACTGAGAACTAAATAATTTATATCATATTTTTGTGCTGAACTAACTACAATATTTACAAGCAGAACATACTTTTGTTCTGCTTTTTTACTTTTAAATAATATTTATGAATTTTCCTGTTTTTACTTGACTTAAAATATAATTTGTGTTATTATAAATTATGGAAAATCTTTATTGCTCTTTTTGAAAGCGAGGTATATTTGTGAAGAAAAATTCTAAGACTATTGCGAAGTATTTTCTGTATTATTGTATGGTATTCCTAATATTCTTGGGTATTCAGTTTTTGTTTTTTGATACCACAGTATCAAATCCTTTTACAACATTAACTGAAAGTTATAATATTGGTGAATCTCTTACTGAATCGGAAGCCCTAAATATTATTAATACAGAGGGTGTTGATAGTATTGTAGAATCTAATGATATGTATATATTGAAGACTCCTGAGGGTAATTATTATCAAACTCCTGTGTCTGAAACAATTACTTTGGGTTTAAAATTAGAGGGTGCAATTATTGAAGAGCCTGTGGAAAACACAGGGTCTGGTCTTTCTTTCTTTTGGATTTTAGCAGGTGCTCTTGTTGCTACTTTTATTTTAAGAAGTGTTATGAGTATGCTAACAGAAAGAAGAATGGCAGATACTTTTTCTGAGGCTTTTAGTAGTGCTATGCACGGTGATTTGAATGAATTACATCGTTCAAATCAGAGTTCTAAGAAAGAAGAGTCTAAAGAAGATGCTGAGAAAATAAAGAAGATTACATTTGCAGACGTACAAGGTATTGATGAATTAAAGCCTGACCTTTATCGTCTTGTAGATTGTCTGAAGAATCCTAAGAAGTATGAGGAATTGGGTGCAAGAATGCCTAAGGGTATGGTTCTTTATGGTCCTCCTGGTACGGGTAAGACTTTAACTGCTAAGGCTTTAGCTGGTGAGTCTGGTGTGCCTTTCCTTTCTATTTGTGGTTCTGACTTTGTTGAAAAGTATGTAGGTGTAGGTGCTTCTCGTGTAAGAGAACTTTATAAGAAGGCTCGTAGTTGTGCGCCTTGTATTGTTTTTATTGACGAGATTGATGCTATTGGTGGTGGTCGTGGTGATTCTAACAATAGTGAGAAAGACCAGACTATCAATGCTTTACTTGCAGAACTTGACGGTTTCAAGGGTAGTGATAATGTTCTGACTATTTGTGCAACAAATAGACTTGATATTCTTGACCCTGCTTTGCTTCGTGCAGGTCGTTTTGACTTGAAGTTGGCTGTTGGTCTTCCCGATAGAGAGGGTCGTGAGGCTATTCTGAAACTGCACTCTAAGAATAAGAAGTTGAATGAGTCTGTAAGTATTCCTGCTCTTGCTAAAAAGACAATTGGTTTTAGTGGCGCAGAACTTGAAAACTTGCTGAATGAAAGTGCTTTGACCGCAGCAGCTAATGACAAGAAGTTCATCGACAATGAGGATATTGAAAATGCTTTCTTTAAGATTATTATGGATGGCAATAAGAAACCTCGTAAGGAAGTTGATGAAGATACTTATCTGACTGCTTGGCACGAGGCGGGTCATACTTTGGCAACAAAGTTACTTACAAAGGATGGTGTTCCTACTGTAACCATTATTCAGAGTACAAGTGGTGCAGGTGGTGTAACCTTTATGGCTCCTGACGAGAAGAATTTGCCTTCTAAGAAGTATCTGAGAAATAAGATTAAGGTTGACTATGCAGGTCGTGCTGCTGAGGAAATCTATCTTGGTAATTCTGATGATATTACTACTGGTGCAAGTCAGGATATTAAGCAGGCTACTGCCGTTATTAAGTCCTATATTGGTGCTTATGGTATGGGTAGTAAGGGTCTGATTGATATTAAACAGTTGACAGCACAGTATGATATTGTTGAGGAAGCCGCTGAACTTTCTAATATGCTTTATCAGGAAACTCTTGAGTTACTGAGAGCAAATGAAGATAAGTTGAGAGCCCTTGCAGACGCTCTGATTGCAAAGGAAACTCTGTACGAGGATGAGATTGATGAAATCCTTGGTATTATCAAGTTAGATAAGACTGAAAAGGTGGAATCAGTTGAGGCCGTAGTAGAGGAAGTTGCAGTTGAAGAAGTACAGGAAGAGCCTGTCGAAATGGAAAGTGAAAAAACCGATACTGAGGCGGTACTTATTGAGGAATAAGTGCTTTTTACAAGGGTTGCTGTCTCTCAGCAACCCTTGTTTTATTATAGATATAAAATCATAGTTAAAAGGAAAGAAGGAATATTTATGTTTGACAAGATTTGCAAAATAGTAGGTCTTTTTTTATTGCTTGCACTTTTAGTTTCTAATTGTTTTATGTATAATATGAATGCTACCAATTCAGAGCAATTAAAAGTAGTTATGAATCATATTGAAAATGACGAAAATGTTTGTCTTGATTGTGTAGAGTCTGAAAAAATCATAGGTGATTTAGAAGAAAAAGTAGATAGATTATCTGTAAGAACAGAAGAAGATAAGATTGTTTTTATAGGTAATTCTTTATTTGAGGGTTTACGCTTAAATGCGGGTAGTGATGCTGTATTTATGAGTAAAGGTGGTATAAATGTAGAAGGGTTAAAGTCAGGTATTTATGATACTTTAACTCATTATGATTGTGAAAAAGTTATTGTTGGATTAGGTACAAATGAGATAGGTGTGTTGACTAAGGAAGAGTTTATTAAATCTTATCAAGATTTAGTAAGTCATATTCGTGGTATAAATCCTGATAGTAAAATTGTTATTATGTCTATACCCCCTGTAACTCGTAGTCGTTCAGAATCAGATGCAAGATATAATAATGAGAATATTAGATTGTATAATACTTATGTAGAAGAAGTTTGTGAATTAGATAAAGAATTGATTTATTTTGATAATGCTCCTTTCTTTACTGATGAATTGAATACTGAATGGTCTGGTGATGGTTTGCATTATTATAATCGTATTTATCAGCAATGGTATAAATATATTATGGAAAATGTTGATTTTACGAAATAATACCCCTTTTGAAGCTATAAAAAGTTCAATATTTTAAATTTACATGTAGACATTTATTGGAATTTGTGTTATAATGTTCAAGATATTGAAAGGGGTGTTTCCGATTAGTATTTTGAATAAGAAGATAAAAGGTATAAACATATTTTTTATTTTAATTGTTTTGTTTATATCGATGTTTGTTAGTATGGGTTTTTCTGCTATTCAAGAAACAACTTTATATGCAGAAGAAGAAAAAAATATTTCTAATAGTAGATTAAACTCAAGTATTATAATGCTTTCCAGTAATGATACAATAGAAGAAAATCAAGTAAATATTGTAAAAGGTTTTATTCCTAAGGTTTATGCTGACGCTTTTATGAATTATGGTAATGGCGCAGTTGTAGAAATTGTGAATAATGTACCATTAAAGACATTATCAGAATATTATTTGAACCAAACTAAGAAATTAGATATAGATACGAATAATTTGGTGTTTATAGGTAATTCATTGGTAGAAGGTTTGAAAATAGGTTCTAAAGGGCAAAACAATTTTATTTGTAAAGTAGGTATAAGTTTAGATGGATTAAAGTCAGGTTATTATAATAAACTTTATAACTATTCTTGTGAAACTGTTGTTATAGGTATGGGTACAAATGAATTAGGATATTATGATGAAACTCGTTTTAAGAACTCTTATATGGATTTAGTAAATCATGTAAGGTCTATAAATCCAGATAGTAATATTATTTGTTTGTCTATACCTCCTGTAACTCAAAATAAGTCAAATAGTAGTGCATATTTTAATAATTCAAATGTTAAGAAATATAGTCAATATATTCAGGAATTGTGTGTTGAAAATAATTTGATTTATTTAGATAATACACCGTTTTTTGGAGAAGTATTATCCTCAAAATGGTCGGGAGATGGTATTCATATGAGTGGTTCTGTTTATAGAGAATGGTATCAATTTGTAATTGAAAAAATTTCAGAATTATGATAAACAAATCCGTCAGTATATTGACGGATTTGTTCTTTTTTGATATAATTTTTTATAGGATTTACTTAAAAAATAGAAAGGTGATGGAAGATGAATTTAGTGGGTATGGATATTTTAAGTATCATAAATTTAGCTGTTAGCGTATTGATTGCTCTTGTTTTACACGAATTGGCACATGGTTTTGTATCATACAAGTTAGGTGACCCTACACCAAAAGTTCAGGGTAGATTGACTTTAAATCCTTTGGCGCATATAGACCCTATGGGATTTCTTTGTCTTTTTATTTGTGGTTTTGGTTGGGCAAAGCCTGTATGTATAAATTATGATAATTATAAGAATAAGAAATTAGGCACAGCTCTTGTTTCTTTGGCAGGACCTTGTATGAACTTTATAATTGCTTTGGTTGCTGCTTTTGGATTGAAGTTGTGTTCCGTTTATGGTGTACCTCAATTAATTAATTTCTTTTATATTTTATTTTCTATAAATGTAGGTTTAGGTGTATTTAATTTGATTCCTTTTCCTCCTTTGGATGGCTCAAAGATTTTAGCTTCTGTTTTGCCTAATAAATATTATGATACTTGGATGTATTTGGAAAGATATGGTTTTATTATTTTAATGTTCTTGCTTTTCTTTAATATTTTAACTCCTATTTTAAGCATAGGTACAGGCTTTATAAGTAGCTTAATTTTTGGTATAGTAGGTATTGGGTAAATTTTGATTACTTGGACATAAATAAATGCATAAAGTAGTAAAAGGGTAAAAGAATAAAAGATTATTAATAGTAAACTAAAAATAAATGAGGTGCTATATAAATGGTTATTGTTGTTTTAGGTGGCACTTGTTCAGGTAAGACAGAATTTGCATTAGCTTGTGAGAAGTTTGGTTTTCCTAAGGTAATAACAAATACTACAAGAGCAAGGCGTGTAGATGATAATGAAAACTCTTATCATTTTTTGACAAAAGAAGAGTTTATGCAGAAAATAGATAATGGTGAAATGCTTGAATATGCTGAATATAATGGAAATTATTATGGTACAAGTATTGATTCTATTTTAGATAATTGTGTCATTGTTTTAGAACCTAATGGCTTGAAGGCTTTTGAAGAAAAAATAGGAGATAAAATTTAT
>JAEIGA010016317.1_pt1 | contig 11308 bp, 10 predicted proteins | sample 9270691 | NCBI WGS metagenome assembly JAEIGA01 (sample SAMN17057246, study PRJNA624740) | gut metagenome | biome: biome; isolation source: fecal sample | host: Bos grunniens | place: China: Xizang | collected 2019
AATACCGCCGCAAACGAGCGCCGCACCGATATCCCCAAAAACTCGACAGCCTCGAAGCAGTACGCCGCGGAAGAAAATTTCTTCAAATATCGCAGGCAACACCGCTACGGTAAGCAATACCCCGACAACGCCAAAACCGTTTAAGCTCGGCAAAGCGGGGACTTGCGGTTTATATCCAAACCTTTGCAACCAAGTTAAAAACAAGGTGTTTAATTCTGCTAAGGACAACAAGCCGATTTGCAGTAAAATGGCAATCACGTAATATTTCGGGTGACAAGGTTGGCTTTTCAAAAGCGTGGACGGCGTTTTTTGCGTTGTAAAAAAATACCATACCGAAGCGCAACCTAAGGCAATCACGGGCAAAAGGTATTGCAAATAAATCGCCCAGTCAGGGTAAGGTTCTTCCACTTTCGCCAAGGTCAAAATGATGCTAAGCCCAAAGCTTAACGCAAAAAAGCTGACGAGCAACCAGGAAAATGCAAGCCCCGAAAATTTGGTTTCCGCGACACTTCCCCTATTTATTTTATTTTTACCATTGTTGATAGCCATAATTTTATTATAACAAATTTTTTTGCGTTTGCCAACAAAAAAACGCGTCACTTTGAAAAACCATAGGTTTTTTCTTCGCGCGCGTTTTATCCGCTTAATTTTTCCCGAAATTCTTTGATAATTTTGTTTTCTATCCGCGACACCTGCACTTGACTGACCCCTATCTTTTCCGCCACCTCGCTTTGGGTCATATCCCGAAAATATCGTAAAATAATAATTTTTCTATCCCGCTCGGGTAACGCCTCTATCGCGCCGCGTAAGAGCATTCTGTCCAACCACTCCTCTTGGTCGTCTTTTGAAGCGAGCGTTTCAATCAATTCCTTTTCTTTACCGTCTTTATATTCCGCGCCGCCGTAAAGGGATAAAGGCATTTTGGACGAACCCATGGTAAACACCGCTTCCGCTTCGTCCATGCCGAATTTTTTGGCAATTTCCGCAACCGAGGGCTGTTGTCCTGTCTTTAATACGTATTCCTCGATAAAGGCGTTGATTTCTTTCGCCGTTTGTTTCATGGCGCGCGACACTTTTACCGAGCCGTCGTCACGCATAAACCGCTTTATCTCCCCCGCTATCATCGGCACGGCATAGGTGGAAAATTTGACCCCGAATTTCTCGTCGAAGCCCATAATCGCTTTCAAAAAGCCCATGCAGGCGATTTGGAATAAATCGTCGTAATCCACCCCCTTCCCCAAATACCGTTTCACGATACATTTCACGAGGGAAACGTTATGTTCAATAAGAGTTTCCTTGGCTTTTTCTTCCCCCGATTTCGCGCGGCGGATATATTCGATTGTCGTCTTGTCGTCAAGCATTGACACCTTCCCATAACTCTTCTTCGCGGCTAGTATTCAGCCCCTTAGATATCCTTTTTAACATGCGGACACGCGTTCCTCGCCCCTTTTCACTATCCAAAGAAAAATCGTCCATAAACGTTTGCATAATGGTAAACCCTAGTCCCGAACGCTCGGAATCGGGCAACGAGGTATAAAAGGGCGCAGTTGCCTGCGTCAAATCCTCGATTCCACACCCAAAATCGGTGATTTGGATATGTAAAAAGTTACCCTCAGCGCCCTTTTTCGCTTGGCATTCGATACAAATTTTCCCCACTCCGTCCACGTTCGTATATGCGTGCACGACGCTGTTGGTGACAGCCTCGGACACCGCGGTTTTGATATCGGAAAGCTCGGTTAAAGACGGATTAAGACAAAGCGCGAATGCCGCCACTGCGCTACGCGCAAAGCCCTCGTTTTCCCCGATTGCCGCAATTTCTAACTTCATATAATTTTTCATGGTATTCTCCTTGCTTTATATTTTGGGTATAATGGAATATACACCGCTCATTTGCAGTATTTTGTCGTTGGTTGCGGATAAATTCGTCACGTACATGGGTATGCCGTATTTAGAAAAACGCTTGTACCTGCCGATTAAAAAACCGATACCCGTCGAATCCATAAAAGATACTCCGCCAAGGTCGATTACGGCGCGTTCTACCCGTCCTGCACCCTCGTCCGCGATATTGTCCGCGGTTAGACGGTTGTGCGCGGCGTTGTACTCGTCTATTTCCCCTTGTAAAACCATATATAGCGTCCGTCCCCTGCTTTCGGCGTGAATTTGCATAACTTTACCTCCGTAAAATGGATATGGCAATATTGTAAAAAATCGTTGGCTTGGAATTTTGACAAAAAAGAAAGAAATATTTTTTATTTTGTCGAAAAATTTTTTCCGCTTTTTATAAAAAAATACTTGACATTTTTTTCAAAATCGTTTATTATAGTCAAGCGTTGTGTCTTGACTTGACGTCGAAACAAAACGGGCCTTTAGCTCAGCCTGGTTAGAGCTGTCGGCTCATAACCGATTGGTCCGCGGTTCGAATCCGTGAAGGCCCACCACATTTTAATAACTCTTGGCCCAGTAGCTCAGTTGGTTAGAGCGCCAGCCTGTCACGCTGGAGGTCGACGGTTCGAGCCCGTTCTGGGTCGCCAAGATAAAAGCCCTTGTTTTTCCACGCAAGGGCTTTTTGATTTTTACAAAGCAAAAATATCCGCCGCGGCGAAGTCGCCGCGGCGGATTATATTTCGTTGGATATTATTCGTCTATGCTATGTACGATAAAGTTCAAGTGGTCGCCGATACGCTCTAAATTGCAAACCAAGTTGACGAATATCGTATTGTTTTCAGGACGGCATTTGCCTTGGCCCAAACGTTCGATATGTTCCGCAACCAAATCGCGGCGCATGGTATCGATTTCGTCTTCCAGCCCGTCCGATAAGGCAACCAAACCCTTTTCTTCTTCCAAAACGATACGTTTCACAAAGCCGTATTGTTCTTGTAAGCGTTCGTGCATAACGGCAAGCTTTTCATTGATACCTTCGGAGAAAGTCAGGTTATCTTTTACTTCGCGTCTGGTATATTTGGTAAGGTTATCGGCAAGTTCTGCAATACGGGCAATATCCCCTATATTGCTATGTAAGGTACTAACGAGTTTTTCGTCCGACAAAGACAAGCCACCGTTGGACGTTTGCACGAGGTAGTTACTGATTTGTTCGCTTAAACGCGCAACGTTTTCGTTGGTTTCGTAAACTGCGTCGAGCGCCTCTACGTCACGGTTGATGAACGCATTGAAAGCGATTTGCAAACTTTCCATAGACATATCCGCCATACGGAAGGTTTCTTTCTTCAACTGACCAAGTGCAACGGCGGGCGTGCTGAGGAAACGTTTGTCCATGTAAACGAGTTCCCAAGCTTCTTTTTCCATTTGCTTTTTATCGCGAATAATAAGATGGGAAAGTTTCACCAAAATTTTGGTAAACGGCAAGAAAAGCAAGGTACAAACCACGTTGAAGAAGGTGTGGAACATTGCAATCTGCGTCGTGGGTTGACTAAACCATTTGCAGAAGGTAACTTCGTAGAAATAGCTACCCACCACTCCTTTCGACCAAACGAGAAGAAGGACGGTAAAGAGCAACGCGCCCGTTACGTTAAACAACAAGTGAATGATACTCGCGCGTCTTGCGTTGACGGAAGTACCGATAGACGAAATCAGCGCCGTCACGCACGAGCCGATATTCGAGCCCAGAATCATATACAATACGGCGTTACCGCCACCGCCGATAATCAAGCCTTGGCTTGCCATGGCGATAATAATCGTCGTTACCGCGCTGGACGATTGCAAAAGCGCCGTGAAAACAATCCCGAACGAGAGCAATAAAAACGGATTGCTAAGAGAGGTTAAAAGATTTTGTACCGCAGGAGAGGATTTGTAGCTACTCATAGAGTTGGACATGATTTCCAACCCGAAGAATACGAGCCCAAGGCCTGCAATCGCCAAGCCGATGGATTTGATTTTGTCGTTTTTAGAGACCATTTCCATCATGACGCCGATAAAGAGCATGGCAATAAAAATCGGTGCAATGTCAAAGGAGCTGAACGCTGCGAGCTGCGCGGTAATCGTTGTACCGATATTCGCGCCCATGATAACCGTTGCCGCTTGATACAAGGACATAATCCCTGCGTTTACGAAACCGACGACCATGACCGTCGTAACCCCTGAACTTTGAACAACCGCCGTGGAAACCGCGCCCATGCCGACGCCAACCCACTTTTTGTCCGACGTTTTGTTGAAAAGCTTTTTCAAGCTATTGCCGAACAGCTTTTCCATGTTCTCGCTCAAAAACTTGAAACCGACGAGGAATGCGCCGCAAGCCGCAAGCATCATGATTACGTTGACCACGTGTTGGTTCATACTTTTCTCCTTTGTGTTAAAGGTATTAAATACCCCTTTTTTTCATTCTCCACAGTTTCCATTATATAATAATTTCGCAGAAAAGTCACCTAAACAAAAGCACAAAAATTATAAAACTTGTAAAAAATATAAGATTTTTGATATAAATATTTAATTTTTGATGTGCGTGACAGGCTATAAATATCGTTAATTTTAGATTTTTTGTGCTCATTCGTCTTTACAAGACGCATATTTTGTGATACAATACGTGTATCACAATCAAGCGAGGGTTTTATTATGATACATCAAATAGAAAACGAATTTTTGTCCGTACAAGTCAACGAGGAAGGCGCGCAGCTTTGGTCGGTGAAATCGAAAAAGACGGGTGTGGAATATCTTTGGCAAGGCGACAAGGCATACTGGGGCGGTCGCGCATATAATCTTTTCCCTTTTATCGGCAGAATGCCTGAAATGATTTATACTTACGATGGAAAAACCTATCCCCTCCGCACGCACGGGTTGGCAAGGTATTTCCCCTTTGCCTTGGAAAGCAAAACGGAAAACGAGCTTGTTTTTTCCTTTACGGATAACGAAGAAACGAAAAAGGAATACCCTTTCTCTTTCCTCTTCCGCGTATTCTTTATTTTGGACGGCGCGAGTTTGATTACTCGTTACGAAGTAACGAATACGGACGAAAGAGAGATGCTTTGCGCGCTCGGTGGGCATCCTGGGATCAATATCCCCTTTGGAAAGGGCGCATTTGAAGATTATTATTTGGATTTTGAAAAGCAAACGCCCGTCGTTAGACAGTTGTTTGACGAATCCGACCGCTACGCGGCGGGGAAAGCCGTTCCTTATGATTTAGTGGACGGGACGAAATTACCCTTGCGCCACGATCTTTTCGACCATGACGCCATTGTTTTGGAAAACACCGCTGGCGTTGTGCACATCCGCTGTGACAAGGAAGAACGGTACGTTACTATGCATTATGAGGAATACCCTTATATCGGGTTCTGGCATATGACGAAAATGGACGCGCCCTACGTTTGCTTAGAGCCTTGGAGCGCTATGCCTGGGTTGGCAGGGAAAACGGTTGCTTTGGAAGAAAAAAGTGATTTGACCCGCGTGCCTTCTAAAGCAAGCAAATCTATTTCCTTTACCTTGGAAATTCACGAATAAGTTTTCAGCATTACAAAAGCCTTGCCGAGTTTGGCAAGGCTTCTTTGTTTATTGATAGGTTTCCCCAACGATTACGGGGGTAAATTTGTCTTTATTGATGACGAGGTAACAATAACTGCCACCCTCACCGACGCTACGCCGAAGGGTGCCTGGGTTGATAAGAGTGACGCCGTCGATTTCGGTGATTTGGGCTTGGTGGGTATGGCCGTATAACGCGATATTACAGCCCCGTTTTTTGGCTTCGCGCGCCAACGCGCTTAAATCGGATTTCACGCGATATTTATGCCCGTGGCAACAAAGCATTTTCACGTATTCAATTTCTAATTCTTCCTCATCAGGCAAAGGAGAGAAAAAGTCACAATTCCCTGCGTAGGCATATACTTTTTCGGGGTATTGCGCGCGGACCTCCCACAAATCTCCCGCCCCGTCGCCAAGATGGATGACGTAGTCGTTTTCCGCGATTAGCGGCAATAATTTCTCTACGCCTTTTCGATTGCCGTGGCTATCGGAAATTATCAAAAGTTTTTTCATTGTTCTTCCGCCTCATGCCAAATTTTGAGCATATTTTGTAATGCGCGGAAACGGTGGGAAACGGCATTCTTTTCCTCCGACGTCGCAACCCCAAAGGATTTTTGCAAATCGTCGCTGAAAAAGAGTGGATCGTAGCCAAAACCGCCCTCTCCGTCCTCTTTTTCTAAGATTCTGCCGTACGTTGCCCCCTCCGCCAGCAATTCTTTGCCGTCGGGATACACGAGTGCAATCGCACTGCAGAAGTACGCCTTTCTGTCCGTTACGCCTTGCATATTGTTCAACAAGGTTTTTCTATTTTCTGCATCCGAGCCATGGTGACCGCAATATCTTGCGCTATATATACCAGGCGCGCCGCCGAGCGCCTCCACACAAAGGCCGCTGTCATCCGCAAGCGCCATACAACCGAGGGCTTTGCTCGCCGCACGCGCTTTGATAAGCGCGTTTTCCGCAAACGTTGCGCCTGTTTCTTCCACCTCTTCGTGAAATCCCATTTGCTTTTGAGATACCACCTCGAATTGCGTGAAAATTTCCGCGATTTCGCGAAGTTTGTGCGCGTTACCGCTTGCGACTACAAGACGAGGTTTTTGTATTTCGTTCATTTTCATACCTCTTTTATTTTGGTGCTATTTTAGGGGATTTGACGACAAAATTATCCGCCGATTTTTTTATTCATCGCAACCCTGCCTACCCCATTTTTATTTTTTACAATAAAATACGACTATTTGTCGTAATGAATTTTTTAAGAAAAACGTTATTACTTTTCGAGTTTTTTATTAAGACCAAAAGCCATTAGTTTTCAAGTTTTGTATCAACACAAAAACCATTAGCTTTCGAGTTTTTTATTAAGCCCAAAAGCCATTAGTTTTCGAGTTTTGTATTGAAGCGAGAAAGGAATTTTTTTTCGTTTAAGTAGGAAAAATCGCCGTTTAAAGAGAACTGTAATTCCTTGGCGACCAAACATTGACGAGTAAGATTTAACGCTTTATTCTTTACCGAATTTCCATATTTCATATCCCCGACAATCGGGCAGCCGATATGCGCCAAATGGGCACGGATTTGATGCGTCTTTCCCGTATGCAAAATCACTTCAACTTGTGTAAATTCTCTTTCCGTCGATAATACTTTGTACTCTGTAACGATTTTTTCCGAGCCAGTCACCTGTTTATCGTACACGCGCACGAGCGATTTTCCGGCGTCTTTTTTTAAGTATGCCGTCAGCACGTCCGTTTTTTTTGCAAACGAGCCTAAACACAACGCATGATACCGCTTTTCTACCCGTTTTTCCTTGAAAGCGGCAAGCAATGCCTGTTCCGTGTTCCCATTCAAAGCAAACACGAGCAATCCCTTTGTATTTCTATCCAAACGGTGGATAAAGTAACATTCGCGCCCCCTTTGTAAAGCGGCAAAGACCGCCTCGGAATTCACACCGCTTTCCTTATCGACCACCAAAATATTCTCCTCCTCATACACCGTATAAAAAGCAGGTTTTTCCGCTTGTTTCGCCGTTAAATAGTAGCAAACTTCGTCGCCTTTGGAAAGGCAGCAATCCGCATTCACCCGTTTTCCGTTGACTTTGATATCCTTATTTTTCAAAAGAATATTCCAAAAAAAGGACGCCTGCGCGTAGTTGTTTTCGGTAAATTCTTTCAACGATTGCTCGGTATCTACGATAAGTTGTAACACTGCGCCGTCCTCCTTTTCTTTATTATAAAATATTCCGTTAAAAAAAGCAAGCGTTTATAGGACAATGAAAAAGCGACGCATTTATCGCGCCGCCTTTATCTTAAAATTATTTGTTTTTCTTTTCTTTCTTTTTGCTTACTTCTTTATCTACGTCTTCCAACGTTTCGTCCGAAGGCTTGATGCAAATTAAGATCACGATGAGCACGAGCATTACCGCAGCAATCGCGAAAAGGATTACGGAGACAAGGTTGTCCTTCAACCATTGCGTTTCACCCTTAATCTTATCCACTTTCGACTCAACGATAACGAGCTTGTACGCTACTGCGCGAGAGGTGGTAGGCAACAAGTTATCCCAGTAATCACCAAAGATAAGGTATCCGCCTTCTTCTGCGGTCTTGAAAGAGTTACCGCTCTTTTTCCATTCATACTTGTTATCCGCTGCATCTGCGTTTTCAGCATCATAAGCTTGTACCAAAATGAAACATTTATCAAGCTGATCCGCAGTAGCACCAAGTTTCTTCGCCAACAAGTTTACGTAGGTTGCTTTGTGCAAATCCATATATTTGCCGTCTTTTACTTCGTGCAACGTCTTCAACATTTCAACGCGGATATCTTCGTAGGCAATACTTGCCAAAAGTTCCGGGGTCAACTGTTTAGCGTCGCCTTTTACGGTGCTGTTGTACGCGCCCATATCTACTTTGTAGAGCGCGAATTCGGATTGTTGATTCGAACCGCCGACTACGGTGATACCGGAGAAGCTGTACGATTGATCGAGAACCTTCGTAACCGTTCTATCTTCTGCATCTGCGTTTTTATCTTCTTCTACGCGAAGGCCTTTGTTCTTTACTTCAAATTGGAAGGTGGGGATTTCTTCAATATCCCAAATATTCGAAGCGGTTACGTCCACTTCTTCGCCTTCCAACATCGCTTTCATGGGGTTGCCTGCTTTGTCCGTTGCAAATACTTTAAATTCGTATTTACCAACCGTCGTAGTAGGCATTTCCAAAGAATTATACGCAACGGGGCCTTTCGTTAAACCGTTCGAGCTTTCCGTGTTATAGCAAATGGTGAATTTCAAACCCTTGTAACCGTTGTCGTCTTCAATGAAGCCGTCCAAGGAAGGAAGGTCAAGCGTTGCGCCCGTACCTACGAATACTTCGTCCGCTTCTTTTTGAAGGGCGGTGTTGTATGCGATAACTTGCGCTTCCGTATAAGCTTTATAGTATGCACCGCTCTTACTTTCGTTGACCTTGAGGAAGAGCACGTCTTCCTCGCCAACCTTCAAAGTTTCGGTTGCACCGTCTTCTGCATACCACGCAAGGTCGATAACGTTCGCTTTATGATCCGCGTCGTTTTCCGCGCCCGTAAAGGTCTTGTCCTTGGCCGTGATTTGAATGGATACGTATTCGTTGCCGAGTTCCTTATAAACGGAAGTTTTTACGCCGTCCTTTTCATAAACGGTATCCATGAAATATCTGGAAGAACCAACGTCGGTGTACGATACTGCCGTATCGTTGGGATTGTATTGATAATACTTATCCACTTCGGTAACGTTCGTGCTCGTTTCCAAAACGTCCACTGCCGTATAGCTGAATTCAAATTTTGCGCCAAGCAAAAGCGAATTCAAGGTTTCGTTTGCAACGATAACGGGAGCTGCGTTATCCGTAATCATTTCAACAGCTGCTTCGCCTTCCCCTTCCGTTACGATGTTGTTAAAGCTTTGGCCGTTGATGTCGGAAAGATATACGACTGCTTCCGCGCCGCTCGCTTTAATGCTGAGAGGGTTGGTGCCGTAGTTTGCGCCAACGTGCGTAAATTTACCGATTACCTTATCGTTTACCTTTACGCCGAACTGGTCGTATTTATACTCTTCCGTTTGACCGTCCATTTTGTCTTCCGTCAACGAAATCGTGATGTTTTCCTTTGCGTCGATTTCCAAAACGGTCGCGTTTGCTTTCGCTTCGTTGATTTCCGCTTCGCTTGCGTCGTCTTCTACCACGTAAACGATTACCTTGCCTTCGTCGTTCTTTGCAAATCTAACGATATTTTCCGAATCTTCATCCGTCAACGTGGATTCGCTCTTGATTTCAAAATCTACGGTGTTGAAATCGAGGTTGCCGAACGCGAACGTCATGGAGAGGTATTTCGCTTGATTTGCGCCTACGAACCATTTGTACGCAAGGTTACGCTTGATGGAAACGTTACCGTCTTTCTTTACGGTAAATTTCGCCGTCTTTGCGGTTTCGCCGGTAAGTTGTTCCGCTTCAATCGTAGCGGAAGTTGCCGAGAAAATCGTCTTCAAGCCGTACTTTTGCGCGTCGTGTGCAGATGCCTTTACGCCGTCCAAGCCCGCTACGCCAAGAATTGCGGAAAGACCGAACGCCCCCGCAAGAATAAATGTTGTCAGTTTTTTATTGCTTTTTTTCATAAAACCGTGCCTCGTAAATTTTTACAAAGTTTGTCTTTATACTTTATAATCGTACTTATCTATTTTACACCGAAATATTCTTTTTGTCAAACGCATTTCGGTATATTTTTCTTTCTTTTATGCTTTTTCTTTATTTTTTTACTTAATTTCTACCGCTTTCGTCAAATCAAAGGCTTTCCAAGGGGTTTCCGTTTCAGGCGGATACGCGATAAATTTCAAGCGTTCTTTCGTAACGGGGTGTAAAAAGGAGAGCGAATATGCCCAAAGCGCCAGCTTGCCTTTTTGCGCCAACGCACCGCCGTAACGCATATCCCCGTAAATGGGATGCGAAATACCTGCCATTTGGACGCGGATTTGATGCGTCCTGCCCGTGTGTAAACGAACCTCAACAAGGGAATACTTCGTCTTGTCTTCCACAACGCGATAATCGAGTTCGGCATACTTTGCGCCCTCTTCCGACGGCGTACAAATATACACCATATTGTTGACGGTGTTTTTACGCAAGTAGTTACAAAGCGTACCGCGTTCGGTATCAGGCGTCCCGCAAAGCACCGCGAGGTATTTCTTTTCAAAATCTCCCGATTGCAAGCCCTCGGTAAGACGAGCCGCCGCCTTGCTTGTTTTTGCATAAACCATTACGCCGCCCGTTGGTCTATCCAAACGGTGCACGAGCCCAACGTAAACGTTACCGGGCTTATTATACGTCGTTTTGATATAGCGTTTTACCTGGTCTAAAAGGTTATCGTCCTTGCTTTCGTCGGGACAGCACGCCGTCATCTGCGGCTTCAAAACCACGATAATGTGGTTATCTTCGTATAAAATCTTCAATTCCGGCTCTACAACCGTTACCTCTTCTTTAATTTCCGTCATTGATAAACATGCCTCCTGCACCGCAAGGAAGAGAAATGCCCTCTCCCGTCTTAATCCCTACCTCGTAGGCTTCCACTCTGCCGTGGTATTGCTTTAAGGTAAGCTGTAAAATATTTTGTAAAACCATCGGTTGCAAACCCGTCGTATAGCTATTAATCAACACGAACAACGGATTATCGCAAAGTACCTGCGAACAAAGCTCGACAAATTTATACAAATCGTTTTCAATCTTCCACATTTCGCCGTTGGGCCCGCGTCCGTACGAGGGAGGGTCCATAATGATGGCGTCGTATTTATTCCCTCTTCTTATTTCGCGTTGCACGAATTTCAAACAGTCGTCCACGATAT
>JAEIGA010016318.1_pt1 | contig 11308 bp, 7 predicted proteins | sample 9270691 | NCBI WGS metagenome assembly JAEIGA01 (sample SAMN17057246, study PRJNA624740) | gut metagenome | biome: biome; isolation source: fecal sample | host: Bos grunniens | place: China: Xizang | collected 2019
CCCTAATGAAGCGATATGAACTATTTGAAGGGGCTTGTTCGTGACTCCAAACTCGCGAAGGAGCTACATAAATGTTTGGAAAAGAAAGGCTCTACCGTCCATCTCGAGCAGTTGGTCGGCGGGGCTTTTTCGTTATATTCTGCAGCTTATATCGAGCGTGTGGGTGGCATACATATCTTCCTTATGGAGGATAGGGATAGTGCTGCGTACTTGGTCAATGATTTCTATGAACTACTTGATGATGAGCATGTATGTTTCTTTCCTTCGGGCTATAAACGCTCTGTAGCCTATGGTTCGGAGGATGCTCAGGGTGTAGTGCAGCGTACCTCAACACTCAATGCAGTAACAAACCATAGAGAGGGTTATTTAGTTGTTTGTACATACCCTGAGGCTTTGGCCGAGACGGTGACTGCAAGAGTTAATCTTGATGAGCAATCTTTACATCTTCGTACGGGTGATACACTCAAGCAGAGTGACCTTGTTGAGTGGTTGAATGACCATGAGTTTGTGCGTGTGGATTTTGTCTATGAGCCTGGTCAGTACTCTGTGCGTGGAGGCCTTGTTGATGTATTTTCGTATGCTGAGTCTAAACCCTACCGTGTCGATTTCTTTGGTGATGAGATTGACTCGTTACGAAGATTTGATATCTCAACGCAGCTCTCTTCGGAGCGCCCCGATGAGCTATTTATAATCCCGAATACTACGAACGATGGTGTTCGTGTTTCGCTTGCGGAGTTTGCCTCAGGAGCAACATGGTGGCTATCTGACGGTGACTTTGCGTTGCGTAAGATTGCCGATGTTCGCAAACGTCTGTTGGAGACGGCAGAGAGTGAGGATGAGGCGCAAAACTTAGCAACAAGGGTTACATCTCGTCAGCGTCTGCTTGCTGACTGGACCAACTCAAATGTTGTGCTTCGCAAGGACAATATTCGTGAGCGTGTGGCTGTTCATGTTGTTACATTCGACACTTCACCTCAGCCCGCCTTTAACCGTAACTTTGAGATGCTGGCGGATGATATACGCTGGAACTCGGAGCGCGGCTATGTTACATCCATTCTTTCGCATAATAAGGCTCAGATAGAGCGACTTAACAATATCTTCCATCAGGTTGGGAGAAAGCAGGTAGATTTTCGTGCCGAGGATCTTGTGCTCCATGAGGGCTTTGTGGATAACACTCTCAAGATTTGCGTATATACCGATCATCAAATATTTGATCGTTATCAGCGTTATCGCTTGCGTGGTGAGATTAAGCGTGATGAGCAGATGACCGTTGCAGAGCTTAATGCTCTGAAGGTTGGTGATTTTGTGGTGCATATCGACCATGGTGTAGGTCGCTTTGGAGGTCTGGTAAAGCTCAATGAGAATGGTCGTGTTAAGGAGGCTATAAAGCTTATATACAAGGATAACGATATTCTGTTTGTGAATGTTCATGCCTTGCATCGCATATCGCGATATAAGAGTGGAGAGGGTGAGCCTCCAAAGATATATAAACTCGGCAATGGTGCTTGGCAGAAGCTGAAGGATACCACCAAAAAGGCAGTTAAGGATATTTCGCGCGAGCTGATAGCCCTGTATGCCAAGCGTAAATCCTCGAAGGGTTTTGCCTTCTCGGAGGATGGCTATCTGCAGCAGGAGTTGGAGGCATCGTTCAAGTGGGAGGATACACCCGATCAGCAGAGTGCTGTGGCGGCGGTTAAAAAGGATATGGAATCCGATCAGCCGATGGACCGTCTAGTGTGTGGTGATGTGGGCTTTGGTAAGACGGAGGTGGCTATTCGTGCAGCCTTTAAGGCGGCGTGCGATGGTAAGCAGACGGCAGTTCTGGTGCCAACAACAATCCTCGCATTGCAGCACTATCGCTCCTTCTCGGAGCGTCTGCGTGACCTTCCTGTGACGGTGGAGTATATCAATAGAACGAAGTCGGCAAAGGAGACGCGCCGTATAATCGAGGAACTTAAGTCGGGTAAGATAGATATTCTTATCGGCACGCATAAGATACTCTCTAAACAGTTGGAGTTTCACGACTTAGGCCTTCTGATTATTGACGAGGAGCAGAAGTTCGGCGTAGCAGCAAAGGAGAAACTAACGCAAATATCTGTGGCTGTAGATACACTTACACTTACTGCAACGCCTATACCTCGAACGCTGCAATTCTCGCTTATGGGTTCGCGTGACTTGTCGATTATATCCACACCGCCACCTAATAGGCAACCTATTACCACTGAGTCGCATATCTTCACCGAAGAGGTTATCAAGGATGCTATTGAGGAGGAGCTATCGCGTGGTGGTCAGGTCTATTTTGTGCATAACAGGGTCGAGGACTTGGATCGTATTAAAGCGCTCATTATGAAGCTATGCCCTAAGGCGCGTGTAGGTGTGGGTCATGGTCGTATGGCTGCGGACCAACTCGAGAAACTTATCATGGACTTCATATACGGCGAGTTTGATGTGTTGTTAGCTACTACGATTATAGAGAATGGTATTGATATTGGCAATGCTAACACCATTATTATCAATGATGCACATCGTTTTGGATTGAGCGATTTGCACCAGTTGCGTGGTCGTGTAGGTCGTTCCGATAGAAAGGGCTTTTGCTATCTACTCTCGCCACCGAATGAGCTTTTGGGTGATGATGCGCGTCGTAGGTTGCGCGCCATTGAGGAGTTCTCGGATCTTGGCTCAGGATTTAATATTGCGATGCAGGATTTGGATATTCGTGGTGCGGGCAATTTGCTTGGTGCTGAGCAGAGTGGCTTTATTGCGGATGTGGGAATTGAGACCTATCAGAAGATTCTCAATCAAGCTATATCAGAGCTTCGTGCCGAGGGACTCGATACATCTGGATTATCACAAGCGGAGAACGACGCTATGCGCGACATATCGTTTGTGGATGATGCGACAATAGATATTGATGTTGATGCTTCAATTCCAGATAGTTATGTACGCTCACAGAGTGAGAAACTACGACTATATAGGGAGATTGATGCCATGAGGGATGATGCTCAGTTTGAGGCGTTGATAGAGCGTTTGAAGGATAGGTTTGGTGCTGTACCACAGCCTGTTAGAGAACTTATAGATGTCGTTAAGTTGCGTAAGGAGGCTATAAATCTCAGTATGGAGCATGTTAAGGTTAAGAATGGACTTATGATTGTGCGTTTTGTGGGCGACAACAACTCTCCATTCTTCAAGACCGATACTTTCCTAAATATGCTTCGCAAGGTTGTTGCGCAGCCAGATAGATTTGTGGTTAAGCAGTATAATAATCGTCTCTCGATGACCGTTAGAAAGATATACTCTATTGCCGAGGGTGTCGATATGTTACGCTCATTGGCACATATTGCAGACGAAGATAAATAGTGTGAGGCTATGTATTTGATTGTCGATATAGGAAATAGTCGAGCTAAGGTTGTTGTTGTGAAGCGTAGAGAGATTGTCTTCACCACAGCATTGGAGTCTATTAACGCAGATTTTGTTGAATGCTTAGTAGCTAAGTATAAGGATATTACGCATGCTATCATCTCCAGTACACGAGGTGATGGTGATAGCGTTCGGGAGCTGCTAATCGGCTATATTGCAAGCGTTATGCTTTTTACTCCAGCTACCACCCCGATACCTATTGCCAATAGCTATCATACGCCTCATACTTTGGGCGCTGATAGACTCGCTGCGGCGATTGGTGCATGGGCTATGTATCCCGATAGTGATGTCATGGTTGTGGACTTTGGTACAGCCATAACCATCGACTATGTTGTGGGAGGAGTCTTTGTTGGAGGTAATATTTCGCCTGGCGTAACGACTCGTTTCAGGGCGTTGGCGGACTATACGGCATGCCTACCTTTATGCGAGCCTACGGAGGAGGTTTTGGAGTATGGTCGCACCACGCGTGAAGCTATAGAACAGGGTGTGATGCGAGGCGTGGAGCATGAAATTAGTGGGTATGTAGAGGCATTTTCTAAAGAAAATGGTAAAAAACATATAATTTTTACGGGTGGTGACGCAAAATATTTTGTAAAGAGAATTAAAAATGCGATATTTGCGGACTGTGAACCGATTATTTACGGTCTTACAACAATTTTAGAGTATAATGCATAGAGTTTTTAGAACTATATTTTTGAGTTTATTGCTTGCTGTGTTGATGCCTTTTTGTGCATCGGCACAGTCGAGTAGTATCAATGCCTACTCTCCCTATTCGATGTATGGTATAGGCGAGTTACACACCCCAGGTTCGGTGCAGATGCGCTCGATGGGTGGTGTCGGTATTGCACTACGCAGCTATGGACAAATAAACCCACTAAATCCTGCTGCTGCGAGCATCGCGCCACAAAAGAGTTTCTTGTTTGATGTTAGCTTCGATGGTACTCACTATCGCAATAGCCAAAAGAAGTACGATGCCACAGGTGATGCATACTCAGATCCTGCCAAGGCAGTGTATAATGGAGCGAATATTCATAGTATTTCGTTGATATTTCCATTGGCAAAGCGTATGGGTTTCTCGTTTGCAATATCGCCATACAGTAGTGGAGGTTATAACATCAAGGCTACCGAGCAGAATGAGGAGGTTTGGGCAGATATTGGTCGTGTGAGATATGGTCATAATGGTGAAGGTGATATCAGTGAGGTGAAACTTTCGTATGGCTGGGCACCATGGCAGAAGTTCTCTGTGGGTGTTGCGGCAAAGTATTATTGGGGTGGCGTGACTCGAAACTACCAGGCTGTAGCTACGGATATTATCACAGGATCGGGTATCTATGCCTCATCTAAGGGCACGGATCGCTATGTTGTCAATAACATAAAGTTCCAGTTGGGTCTTCAGTGGAGCCCTATTGAGACTGAGAATAGGACCTTTACCGTGGGTGCGACATACGATTTCGGTGGTAACCTTAAGCCTCAGCGTGAGGTATATATCTACACAGATGATGTGATTAATAGCATCAAGCCTAACCCTGTGCGTGATAAGATAACAGCTTTAGAGTTGCGAGTGCCTCATCAGATTGGAGTGGGTCTCTTCTTCCGCAATAGAACTATGGCGTGGGGAGTAGATTACATCTACTCGGCATGGGGCGGTGACAATGCTAACATACACGAGAATAGTACTCCTGAGGCGGTTGTTGTGCGCTATGTAGATACTCATACTGTAAAGTTGGGCTTTGAGCTTACACCTCGTTCGAATGATGTGCGTAACTACTTTAATCGTATCTCGTATCGTGTTGGTGCTCGCTTGGGTGACTACTATCAGTCGTTTGGCGGTGAGCGTGTTAATAGCCTTGCTCTAACTGTGGGTATGGGTCTTCCGCTTAAGATATGGGGTATCTCAACTGTGAATGTAGGCTTCGAGTATGGTCGTTTGTCGTCGAAGAATACTATCAATGTCGGTGGTCATAAGGTGGGACTTATAACGCAGAATAGCTTTAAGTTTACCTTAGGCTTCTCGCTCTTTTCTGCTGATACAGCGGACTATTGGTTTGTTAAGCAGAAATATGATTAATAGATTGATAAAGACAATTTTAAAACTATAAATTAACTAATAACAAACTTATGAAAGGCGTAAAATTTCTTTTGGCTGCCGTAGCGATGTTCGTGGGCTTCAACGCATCGGCACAGGATTTTAGCGATGACAGAGTCTATGGCAAGTGGGGTGCTACCGTTGAGGAGCGTCAGGAGAACATCCTTGCAAGTAACTACCTTAAGGAGGCTATCGATGCTAAGGACTTTAACCGTGCGGCACACTACTTCCAGCTACTTTTGGAGAAGTGTCCAGAGGCTTCACAGCAGACCTTTGCTCGTGGTGTGACCATCTACAAAAACAAGGCACAGCGTGCTCGTAGCGTTGAGCAGAAGCGTATGTTCATCGACTCTGTTCTATATATCTACGATCAGCGTGTTGTTTACTTCGGTAACCACTCTAAGAACGGTAAGGATTATATCCTCGATATGAAGGCTCGTGATATGCTCCGTTACTGCACAACAGACCGTCCATTGCTCCGTGCTGGTTTGAAGGATGCTGTAGATGCAGCTGTGGAGGCAGGTCGCGTAAATCTCGATATTGTTGCATCGTACTATAAGTATCTTTGCGAGGATTATGAGTATGATGACAGCGTTACAAGCGAGATGGTACTTGCTGAGTATGAGCGTCTTTCACCATTGTTTGCTGAGATTTCTGCTGAGGATGAGCAGTACAAGGAGATCTTTGAGAATAGCTTTGGTACAAGTGGTGCTGCAAGCTGTGAGAACCTTGAGACTCTATTCTCTGCAAAGCTTGAGGCTGACCCAGACAACACAGCTCTTCTTTCGCAGGCTGTAGCTCTTATGTCTCGTGCACAGTGTACCAGCGACTTCTTCTTCGCTTCGACTGAGAAGTACTACACTGTAAATCCATCTTCTGAGACAGCGTTGTTCCTTGCACAGGGCTTTAAGAATCGTGGTGAGAACGATAAGGCGTTGAAGTATTTGCGTGAGGCTTTGGCTGTTGAGGCTGACCCTGCAAAGAAGGAGCCTTTGTATGTTCAGATTGCACTTATCGAGGTTACAAACCAGAACTATACTGCTGCTGCTGAGGCTGCACGCGAGTTGCGTGGTATCAACCCTGAGAATGGTTACTCATACTTCATCCTTGGTCAGTGCTATGCATCTACAACTTGTCCAGAGGATAAGGTAGGTGGTACAACTGTATATTGGGCTGCGTACGACGCTATGGCTCAGGCTGCTAACCTCCTTAAGGATGAGCCAGAGGTGTTGAAGGCAGCACAGCAGTTGATGAACGCTTACCGTGCTGCGTTCCCTCCACAGGAGCAGTGCTTCTTTGCGGAGCTTGCAGCGGGTGATCGTTACACTATCCTTTGCGGCTTTGCTAAGGGTCAGACAACAACTGTTCGTTACCGCTAATTTACACTATCATCGTAGGAGATGTTTAGGCTTATGGTATTGAACATAAGAAGATATGCATTGTTAGCACTCTCTATTGTGGGGAGTGCTACATTGCTAATCTCTTGTGGTAAGAAGGCACAAGGTATCTCTTACGATAATGAGACTCTGATGACCGAGTCTAGCGAACATCGTACGATAACCATGATGGAAAATGGCAAGCGCTCATATACATTTACCTCTCCGCTTATGGAGGGTTATAGGTTGGCTGCCAATCCATATCAAGAGTTTCGTCGAGGTATTGAAATGACAACATACACAGACTCCCTATCCTTACCTGAGGTCACAATCACCGCAAACTACGCAATATACTATGAGCGTCAGAAGTTGTGGGAAGCTAAGGGTAATGTTGTGGTTATCCGTCGCGATCGTAAGGATGGTGATACCACGGTTACGGGTCTTACTGAGGTCTATACTCAGCAACTCTTTTGGAATGCTACGACAAAGAAGATCTACTCGAATGTAGATACTAAGGTGTTGCAGGGTGATGGTTGGCACTTTGGTGTTGGCTTCGATGCTGATGATGATTTGAAGAATATTCACTTCCGTAAATATAGCTCGGAGGTAGAGTTTGAGATGAACCAGGATACAGCAAAGAAAGAGGGTGATGATCAGAGTAGCCAGAGTGAGAGTGTAGGTGGTGAGGTGAGAGCTGCGGAGAAGGCTGCTGAGAGGGATGCAGCAGAGAAGAAGAGTAGCGAAGAGAGGGGTAAAAGTAAGAGTATAGGTCGAGCCAAGCCTAATGAGGGTGTAAAGCGAGATTATACTCGTCCGCTGCAAAACCAAAATGGAGGAGAGGCTTTGCGTCCTATGCAGACTGTAACTCCAACACGCATGGGTGATGTTCGCACCGATACAAAGGCTACACTTCCTGGACAGAGCATGCATAGAAGTAATGATGCTGTTGGTAGTGTAGATAGACCCAAGATGGATAACTCTGTGCCGTTGAGTTTTGGAAAGAGTGATGGCGTTAAGCAGAGTGGTGTTAGCAGTACGACAACAATCTCCTCGAAGGCTGAAACAGGTATCTTAAAGCGAGAATAAGATATAACACAATGGGTGAAGAGACACTTTCAATATTGATTTCTATTGCCGTTATGCTTGTTTTATCGGCATTTTTCTCTGGTATGGAGATCGCCTTTTTGGGTCGTAATAGACTCAGAGAGGAGATAGACCGTAAGCAGAGTGCTGTGTTTAATTATATAGCTGAGCTCTTCTCTCGTAACTCCAGCAACTATATAACTACAATCCTTGTAGGTAATAATATCGCACTTGTTATCTACTCAATGTCTATGTCGAAGCTCTTGCTGATGGCCTTTGGCATGGATAATACACTACTTCAGACTATAATATCCACAGTAGTCATCATCTTCATAGGTGAGTATATTCCAAAGTCGGTGGTCCGTCGCAACCCTAACTTCTACTACTCTCTGTTTGCACCTATAATATACCTATTCTATATTATACTGTATCCATTATCTCGCATCACGACACTCATATCCTATGGACTCTTGCGCCTCACTGGTAATCAAGTGGAGAAAAGAGCGGAGCCTACGGAGTTTAATCGTGATGACCTTGCCTCTTTGGTCGAGGCAGATAATGTAGCTGTAGATGAGGAGGATGAGGAGGATATACGCCTCTTCCAAAACGCCTTGGATTTTGCTGATATGCGAGTGCGCGATTGTATGGTGCAGCGTGTTGATGTCGAGGCTGTGGATCTTGAAACCGCAACCGTCGAAGAGCTTACACGGCGCTTTGTTGAGACAAACTATTCGCGTATCTTTGTATGGCACGATACGATTGATAATATCATCGGATATGTTAACTCGAAGAGTCTCTTTGAGAAACCTGAGTCTATATCTGATGTCCTTATAAAGACGATATATGTTGCTGAGACCATGCCTCTTCAGGCAATGTTGGAGACCTTTACTAAGCGTAAAGCGAGCATTGCTGTGGTTATTGATGAGTTCGGTGGTACGGCAGGTATAATCTCGTTGGAGGATGTCTTGGAGCAGATTTTCGGTGATATTGAGGATGAACATGATGTTCAGGAGTTGGTCGAAAAGAGTATTGGCGAAAGGGCATGGCAGTTCTCTTCGCGCCTTGAGGTTGACTATCTTAATGAGGAGTACCAGCTGGGTATTCCTGAGAGTGAGGAGTATGATACGCTTGCAGGCTATATCATCCTGGAGCATGGCTCTATTCCGCATGAGGGTGAGGTGCTCGAGAATGAGCAGTTCTCCATAAAGATTTTAAGACGAGAGAGTTCTCGTCTCGACCTTGTGGAGGTGCATTGTAAATAAATTGTGCTAAATGCATTATATTTAATAAAAAATTACTACCTTTGGTGGCTTAAATGACAACAATGATAAAAAATAAATTTTTATGGCAACATTAAACACTTTGAGAACCAAGTACGGCATCGTCCTTTCAGTGGTGATTGCACTTGTACTTGTAGCATTTATCCTTGGTGATCAGCTCTCTATGCAGGGTCGTAAGGCTGAGATTCCTGAGGATACAACCGTGCTTACGGTAAATGGTGAGGAGGTTAAGGCCTCTAAGTATGCAGAGTACATGGAGATGTACCGCGAGACAAACCTTGCTGAGGATGCTAAGTCTGACTATGCTGAGCAGGCTGCGCTATTCAACATCTACACACGCCCAGCTCTTGAGGCTATCGGTTTGGGTGTAGCTGAGGCAGATATTCGTGCTTATGCTAAGGTATTCAGCGAGCAGGCTGCTGCGATGTACCAGATGTATGGCTGGCCAGCAGATCAGATCAAGATGATGGTTCAGAACCAGTGGGTATCTAACCTCGCAACTATCGATATGAATCTTGCATACGAGAAGTTCTCTAAGGCTTATGCTGAGGGTAACTATGTAAACCGTCTTGAGGTTGAGGATGCATTGCGTGGTGATAAGCTCACTTTCGATGGTCGCTACCTTATGGTTCCTTACAAGGCTATGCCAGAGGTTGAGGTGACAGAGGCTGAGATTGATGCATACTACGAGGCAAACAAAGCTGAGAACAAGAGCTACGGCGCACGCACTTTGCGTTATGTAGCATTTGAGATTGCTCCAACGGCTGAGGATTTGGCTGCTGCGGAGGCTCAGGTTATGGATACTGACAAGGCAATCAAGGAGGCTAATGGTGATAACGATGCTATTAAGCAGGCTGTTCGCACTATCGGTGGTAAGGCTGATACTTATAAGCTCTTCTCATCTTTGGATGCTAATGTAGCTGATGCTGTTAAGGCTGGTAAGAACTATGGTCCTGTATTCGAGAACAACACATGGACTGCTTCATACATTCTAGCTGATATCAAAGCTCCAGCATCTTATGAGTTTGAGGTTGCTGCTGTTGAGAATATTATCAAGGCTAATGAGTTGGCAGAGGCTCTTAAGGCTGTAGGTGGTGATTTCACTAAGCTTGAGGAGGCTGTTGAGACAACTACAGATAGCCGTGAGATGGTACGCATGAGCGAGAACGAGGCTAAGAACTTCATCGGTAAGAAGGTTGGCGATATTGTTGTTATCTCATACAACCACAAGCCTGCTGTTGCTAAGCTCACTAAGCTTGGTGATGTTGAGCGTTTTGTCCTTACTGCAGATGTTAAGAAGGAGGTTAAGGCAAGCGAGAAGACTAACCGCGACATCGTTCGTAGCGTAGAGGAGTTTATTGCTGCTGCTGGTGACAATGCTGAGAGCTTCAATGAGGCGGCTAACAATGCACACTACCAGGTACGCGTATCTATGGCTAACCGTAACGACTATGTCGCTATGCAGGGTCGTGAGCGTAGTGTTCGTGGCATGAACAATTCTCGTAATATCGCTGTATGGGCTTACGATGCAGAGATTGGTGCTAAGAAGTATTTCCACGGTGAGGATGTGATCTATGTTGTTATGGTTGCTTCTATCGATGAGAATAAGTATGAGCCTAAGAATGTTGCCTCTATTGAGATGCGCCTAAAGCGTGACAAGCAGTATGAGGCTATCGCTTCACAGCTTGCTATGGGTGCTCAAATCGAGGGTGCTGAGCAGGGTAGCTTCTCTGGCGTTAAGTTCTCTGACAACATGGTTGACGGTAAGTGGGAGGCAGCTCTTGTAGGTGCTATCGCTCGCACTCGTGAGACAGGTGTTGAGACTAAGGTTAAGGGTAACGCTGCTGCTTTCGTATTTGTTGTTGATGCTATCAATGGTGAGCTTGACCCAGCAACTTTTGATGCTGAGCGTACTCCAGAGATGACACAGCGCGAGAGCCAGATGCAGCGCGTTGCTATCGAGACTATGCTCGATAAGGCAGAGATTGAGGATTTCCGTGGTGAGGGTCAGATCTAATCAAGCTCTCTAGAATTTCTTGTGATAAGCCGCAATCTGCGGCACATCC
>JAEIGA010016319.1_pt1 | contig 11308 bp, 24 predicted proteins | sample 9270691 | NCBI WGS metagenome assembly JAEIGA01 (sample SAMN17057246, study PRJNA624740) | gut metagenome | biome: biome; isolation source: fecal sample | host: Bos grunniens | place: China: Xizang | collected 2019
AAACAATTAAAGAGCAGTTAGAGGATGGCGTGAAGCTGTTTAATTTACAGGTTGCCTACGATGGCAAGCGATGGCGCTTCTCGCACGGCTTGGCTCTTTATGAGGAAGACGTGTATGAAACAATAGCTATGATGCGTGCGTGCGCAACCGCTAAAGAGCCGATTTACTTTCAGCTATACCTCGACAGAAGTTTCTGGTGTCAGCAGGATGTATATATGTTTGTTCGCCTTGTGGCGGACATCAACAACGAGCTGTGTGACAAAAACTTTGTGATGCAAGGCGCGTGGTTGGAAGGCACATCCTATTACCCACACCAGAGAGGCGTTAAGCTCGATGCCGAGGAGCACTACTGGACGGCAGCGTGGGCAAAGGTTAATGCGAAGTCGTGGCTCGACAGGCTGCCTCTGCCCCGCCGTCACGCGAAGAGGTGGAATGCGACCTATAAAGTGAATTGCAAGAGTGAGTTTTTAATGCTTGATTTTTACGAGGTATGACAAGGGATGTGACAAGGACAGCTACGGCGGCGGGAATGTCGTTTATCGCAGAAATGCAGAGTCTGATGTATGATTTGCGCGGGCTGCTGCTCGCCTGCGTGGTGCTTATTATCGCGGATTTAAAATTCGGTATTGAAAATTCGCAGGTGCAGGGGGAGGCAATAAGAGCTTCAAGGGCGTTGCGGCGCACGGTGAACAAGTTTATAGACTACCTGTGCTGGTTGATGTTCTCGGCGGTTTTTGCCGAGGCCTTTGCTGCGCCTCTCGGTATAGATAGGATGGCTGTCACCGTCGGCGTGATGCTGCTCGCGTGCTTCAACGAAATCGACAGCATTGTGCAGAACTACCACGCGGCAAGGGGTATTGAGGGCTTTTCCCTTGTGCGCTTTGTGATAAATCTGTTGAAAAGGAAAAATAAAGATGTGGGCGAGGCGCTCGACGAAACGATAAATAACAAGGAAGATGGAAATAACTAATTATACAGAGGAAAAAATAAAGGAGTTCGAGGGCTTGCGGCTGCGTGCATACGTCTGCGCGGGCGGCAAGCTAACAGTAGGCTGGGGCCACACAAAGACTGCGCGCGTGGGGATGGTCGTCTCCATCGAGCAGGCACAGCGCCTCTTCGAGCAAGATGTTGAGGCTATTGAAGCGCAGCTGCGCCGCGAGGGGTATTGGGCGCAGCTTGGCGAGAGCCAACGCGATGCGCTTGTGTCGTTTGTGTTTAATGTTGGTTTCTCCGCCTTCAAGGGCAGCACCTTGCGTCGTAAATTGGTCGCCAACGTGAACGATGTATCTATACCCGACGAATTTCGCAGGTGGGTGTATGCCACCGTGGATGGGGAGAAGGTTAAATTGCCCGGTCTTGTCACTCGCAGGGAATGGGAAGCCCAGATGTATGAAGACTTGTAGCTTCTTGTAAATTTATGAAATATCTACAAGTTTTTTTGCCTTTTGCTGTCTTGACAATTTTTGTCAATTGCTCGCCGCGCGTGATTCCGGTGGAGAGGGTAAAGGTGGACAGTGTGTATATTGCGCGTTATGAGCGTGGCACGGTGTATAAGCTCGACAGCGTGCGTGTATATACGCTGCGTGACACGGTGTACACCGACAGATGGCGCTATGTGTACCGCGACCGCCTGCTGCGCGATACTGTTTACAGCTGCGAGCGCGACACCATTACCAATGTGGTGGAGGTAGAGAGGAGGCTTTCACTTCTTGAGGAGCTCAAGATGGACATCGGTAACGGCGTAATGTGGGCCATCCCGTTTGTTATAGCCTTATGGCTCCTCTATCGGAAGTTTATAAAATAGTTAGACGACATACACGTTTGCTGCGTGCCTCGTTGCGAGGTGCGCTATACCTATATATATAACTAACTATTTTTTAACAATGAATAAAGAGAAAGTCGAAATATACAACAAAGTGCTTGCCCGCGTGCTTGACGACTTTGGCTTAAATCGAGAAAAGCTCTTCACCTGCAATGAGAGCGAGAGTGTGCAAGCGCGTAAGGCGCTGGTTGTGGGGCTCGCCAAGAAGGGACTGGCCGATAAGGATATAGCAGAACTTACACACAAGCTGCGCAGGTGTAGCGTGTGCGCCATTCGAAACAAGTACCGCGACGAGAGTGCCGAGTGGACTGTGAGGCACTGCCTGGAAAGACTAATGGGGAGCTGATGAGGCTCCCCATTGCTATGAGTTGCAAGATTGTTGCAAACTTGTTTTATGAGAGTTGCAAGTTTCTGTATTTCGTTTGGCAAACTTGCGATATTTGCACTGTCGGGCAATGGTGCTCGGCAGAACAATTTTTAAAAAAAATAATATGGAAGAAGTAAAAGAGAGACACACCGGGCTGATGACAGCCGTGTGGGTGCTTGCCGGCGCTGTAGTGCTTGGTTTCTTGGTCTATCTGTGGCAGCAAGGCTGCAATGAGAAGGTGCGCTTTGCGCGAGGTATGTCAGAGCTTGTCGGACGAGTGAATGCGCTCGAGCCTGCCGTAACAGCGCAGGGCAACAACCTCTACCAGGTGAACGGCGTGCTGTCTGCCACAGTGCAAGGCACAAAGGACCTCAAAGAGTGTGCGATGAACCAGCTGTTCCAGCTCAACGACACGGTTTTTTACAACCCCCGCGCACAACGCGCAAATGGGTGTGGCAGTTGTGGTGATGGCAACAGGGTGTTCAAGCAGACATCCACCTACAACCTTGCATCAACCAACGTGACAGTAGACGACTACTGCCGCAATTGACTAACCGAGGGGGCGCGCTTTGCGCCCTCTCTTAAAACAAAAAACAATGAAATCAAAAATTGATATTCGCATTTTTGCCGTTGAGCAGGCGGCGAAGATAATGGGCGCAGGCACTCCTGCAAAAGACGTTGTAGGCAAGGCTGCGGAGATAGAGAGTTATATAACTGCCGGTATTGCGCTGCCCGACGTTGTGGATGGCGAGCTGGCAAGCGTTGGTAATGCTCTTACCGCGCTGCTTGCCACCAACTCTGCAGTGCCTGGCGAGGGTGTAAAGTGAGAAAAAAGGAAATAAAATGGGTTTTTTCGAGAGCGAGAAGGTGCGCGAGCTGCCGACTTTCCGCGACAGGAGCGAGGCGTTTACTTATATGCTTGCCGCGCGTGTAGCGGCGGGTGATGATGTGCTCGCCGCGACAAAGGCCGCCGATGAGTTTGCGAGCCTTTATGCGGCAAACGCTGGGTTGCCCGAAAGACAAACGCCAGCGCCGCAAGGCATTGAGAAGTATGTCTGCGCGTTCGAGAGGTGTTGCCAATGCGTTGAGGCACACCCGAAGATAGTTGAGGTTGCAGTTCCCCTTCTGACATTTGTCGCGGGCATATTCGCAAAAAAAGGGCTTACGTCCGAGCAGCCTCCATCGCCACCTCCCGCTCCCGTGGATGCCACAAAACTTGAGTAGTATATGTTGAGAAAAATATCTATCGGCGTTGATTGCGCAGATGACGCCGAGCGCGACAAAGTGCAGGAAATTGCCAATGCGCTTACAGCTACTGCGCAGATGAATGGCAAGCAAGCGATTGCATTCTATCACCTCTATATGCAGCACCGAGGCAAGGCTGCGGCAGTGTTTAATTTTATAAAAAGGAACGGGCTGCCGGGCCCGATTGCGAAGATGATGGGTGTATGAGCGTGAGGTTGAAAAAGGAGTGTTGCGGCGATTGCGCACAGTGTGAGTTGCTTGCCGGTGGCGAAGTGGAGATGGTGCCGTGTGTACTTGACCAGCTTTTCCGCCGTGTGCAGGCACAGGGCGAGGCAATTAAAAGGCTGGCCGAGAGGGGGCAGTGTGCTCCATCGGCGCTGGCCGCGAGTGAAAATGACAAAAAAGAGTAAAGAAAATGGAGTATTTGCAGATTTTGGAAAAATATGCCGCAGGCAAGGGCGAGAAGGCGATGTGGGCGGCGGTAAAGAAGGTGAGCGAGTTTCTCGACGAGGTAAAAGAGGCGCACCCCGAGAAGTACTGGGCGTTTATCAAGACTACTTATGAGGAGCTCGCAGGGCCTCATTACAACGAAGACTTTGCCGCGTGGCAAATAGCACAACTCTACTACAAGGATGGTATGGGGGTAGAGCATCGTTCACCCAACTGGACGGCCGAGCAATATCGCCGCGCGTTCGACGAGGCTAAAAGCCGCATACCTGCAGGTTACACAATGTGGGATTTCGCTGTCGCCCTCGAAAAGCAGTACACCGACTACCACGCTCTGATAAAGCGTTGGTTCCCCTCGGTGACAGAAGAGGAGGTGAAGAGCAAGGCAATAGATGCCGCGGTCGCCTTTCTTGCCGATGATGACGACAAGGAGGATGGAAAGATATGGCATTACTACAACGGCCGATGAGGCCATTACGAGGGTGGCGGGTGCCGCCCTCTATTTTTTTTGCGTTTTTTTAAAAAAAAAAGTTGGTATAATATTTTGTACCATAAAAATAAAATGCTACCTTTGTGATGAAGATAAACACAAACCCTTTTTTAATAAAGACTATGAGAACAAGCGTAATGACTTACAACGAGGCAATCAAAGAAGTTAAGGATTTTTTTGCAAGCGAGGGAGTTGCTTGGCAGCCTGGCGACAACTATCTCGACAACTACGTCGTAGAAGAAGGCAGCGCTGACTGCAGCGCTTTTCCCTGCCCTCGCGAGCTTGATGGCTGGGATGGCGAGGTGACCGCCTTCTATGTCTACGACAAAGACAACAACGAGCTCTTCGCGTGCGCGAGTTGGGAATAATTAAAAGCGCAGGGCTTGGTGCCGTATGGAAGCAAAAAATAAAATAGCCTCACAGGTAAAAGAGTTGCGGCAGGCGAGCGGGCTATCCGTTCGCAAGCTCGCAGAACTGGCGGGGGTGCATCACCCACACATTGTGAATATTGAAGGCGGCAAGCTGTCGCCAACGATGGATGTGTTAGAGAGATTAGTTTCAGCATTAGGTGCAGAGATTCAAATAGTTAAAAAAACAGCCCCGTGATGAGGCTGTTTTTTATTTGTAGTACAAAACCTTGTCTATTACCTTTCGCGCTGCCACATCCATTCGCCTCTCGTCCTTGCGCACATATACGTTTGTTACGGCCATACCGTTTGAGTGGCCGAGGAGGTCTGCAATCATATCCATCGACAGCTCACACTCGTGGCGCGCTATATTCGCAAAAGTATGCCGCGCCCAGTAGACTGACAATTTGGGGAGAAGTGGCGTTATATTCTTCTTGCCCTGCTTTCCCACTTTCACCAAGCCTATTTTCTTAAGCTCTTTGTTTATACGAGTTTTGTAGTCGTCGTACATCTTGTAACGCTCCATAATATCGAGCAGATATCTTTCGCCGGCATACCTGTCTATTATTTCTTTAGCTTCCGGCTCGAGCTTGATGGAGTAGAGTTTTTTTGTTTTTCGTCGATAATATTCCACTCGCCCGTTCGCTACATTTTCTTTTGTGAGGAAGCATAGGTCTATGAGGTTTATTCCTCGAAGCAGGAAAATAAGAAGGAAGATGTCTCGATACTGGCGCTGATGAGGCTCGACGTCCCAGGACAGCAAGGCTCGCAGCTCGTCGAGCGTAAGCGAGCGCTTGGCTGTCTCTATGGTCTTTATCTTGAAGCGACGAAAGGGGTAGCAGGTTATGATTTCGTCGTTGAGAGCATCGTTAAAGATGGCTCTAATGTTTCTAAAATGTATGGCGCGAGCGTTTGGCGAGGGCGAAAACTCCGCCATCCACGCATCCAGCGAAGCGAGCCAAGAAGGCGTTATGTCGTGGAACGCCAGGTTGTCGATATCGCAGAACCTTGCCATCGTGTCAAGAGTACGGTAGTAAAGGGTGGCGGTGCCCTTGCTCTTATTTCTTGCGAAGGCAAGCAGGCGCTCTTTGAACAGGGGTGGTCCTTCTGCAACGCCATTCTCGGCGGCCTCAAGCATTCCCCTTATCTCCTTGGCTGTTTTTCCTGCTGTTTTTCCTGCCCGCTGCCACTCGTACAGCATTGTGTCGATGTCTGCTTTTCTCGCAATGAGCTGGTTATTTAGCACCCCCGCTCGGGGATGCTTCACAACTTTGACGCCATCCCATTGTTCCGGAGACAGCTTAATGCCAAGCGGCATATACACCGCTTTGCGCTCGTGCGTGATTGTCAGCTTCAAGGGGAATGGCGCCTCGCCGCTCCTTGTGTCGAGATAGAATTTTGTCGTTGCCATTTTGTTTTGTTTTTTGTGCTTGCAAATTGCAAGCCGTTTGCAAGCGCCTTGCGCAAAACTATGCTTTTTTGCGCAAAATTGCGCATCTTTTAGGCTTGTTCAGAACCTTGCGGGGTGGCAGAAATAAAACAAAAAGTGTTGATTTCGTTGCCTTATGCGCTGAAAATCAACACTTTTCTCTTTGTCGGGATGACTGGATTCGAACCAGCGACCACACGCCCCCCAGTCTCAAAGATAGCATTTTTAAATCGTTGATAATCAACCTTTAAAAAAATAGCCGCGCAAAACTTGCAAGCCGTTTGCAAGCGCGATTTTTTAAACATTGTTTTCTCTCTTTTTATTTTATGCTTTGTTTGCGGTAATATTTCTTTACATTTTGTTCGCATCTCGCCGTCGGAGCGATTTTGTTCAACTCTTTGAGGCTCTATTTTTTGCAAAAAGCGGGAAAAAGTAAAGCAATTTTACAAATGTGCGTTATTTGATAAAACGCTTCTCGTTCCAAATGGCATCGCCGAGCGTTTTGCACGATCTTGCGCAGTCTTTAAGGCTTTGTTCGATGTCGCGAGCTGTGTATGCGCTTTTGCCGCCAACAGCTGTAAAGATAACAGCCTTCTGTATATTGTTGTTGTACCTGTATGTTATCTGCGAGCGTTGCGCGTGGTCGTAAATCGGCTCGTTATTATCTTTCAGTTGCACGCGCGTTTTTGCTTCTAACTTGTAGAGTAGGCTTTTGTGTCCGTTATAGATGCTGTCGTATTTCGCAATAACAGTCTTACATTGCCTGTCGGTGTCGCATTCGTTAAGCTCGTCATAGAACCTGTTGCAGTCGCTTATTGCTGTATAAGAGAGAGAGAGCAAGATGCTTTTTGGGGAATAAACGGTGTCTATTTTGCTTTCAATAATCTCGCAGCCAGGTCTAACTGTTGCAAGGTAGTCGCGTGCAATCTGATCTTCGTTCACTTTGAGTTGCGCGCTGCAGGCGCAGAGGAAGGGGAGCAAGAATAATAGTTTCATAGTTACATTATTTTTTCGGGGTGATTAATTGCTAAAAAATCGCCAATTTCGCGCATAAGGCGGGCAATGGCGTTGGCCGAGGTGGGGCAAGCATCGAGAATGCTCACTCGCTGGGTTTCGTTGAATTTCTTGTTCTCCCAGCGCACGACGATGAGGCTCTCTGTGTCGGTGGCTACCCACCAGCCTGGGCGCTCGGCCGACGGTTGTACTTTATATCTCATTTTGTTAGATTCTTGTCATCATTAATATGCGGAAGATGCTCACAATGTCGTCATCCTTGATGATGTGGTCGGGGAACTCTTCATTATTGTAAAAATGTGCGCGATACCCCTGCTCTGCGGGGTAAAGCACACAGGTAAACATCCCGTTGCTGCGCGTCTGCACCACATACCGCACACCGGGGCGCGGGTTTGCGAAGCCGTTGGGAAAAGGGCATATAGCGAGGCGGTCTCCCGGGTAGTAGAATGGCTGCATAGCTGTGTCGCGCACGGGGTACCACGCGGCTACGTCCATATCCTCGACGAGGACTGTAGATTTCTCAAGTCGGTCCTGGTTCTCTTCCACTCTCTCGAGAATGCACGTATCGCTTGCTCGCGCGAGGGTGTGCGAGATGACGGGTGCCCCGATAACCTCTTCACACTCGACAGGGGTGGCCGCTCCATCGGCGGCGTGGTTGCTGCCGTTGATATAGTTGTTGCTGCCGAAAAAGTTGCTTTGGGAAACGGTTGTGCCTTGTTGAGGCTTCAACATCGCACCCTCGCCATATAGCAGCCATTCACGAGATAGCTCGGGAAACGCTTGCATAATGCTTGCGAGTTTCTCATTTCCGATACTCTTTCTGATTGCGGCCACATAGCCATTCGTCAAGCTGCACGCATTTTCGAACGCCGCAATAGTTAGATGCTTGACTTTGCAAAATTCTTTAATTCGTTGTTTTACAGACTTTTCCATAATCTATTTATTTGGATTGTTTCTAAATAAAAGCATTGCTTGTAAAATAAAAGCAAAATGCTTGCACGTTTGATAGCATTGCTTTACCTTTGCTTGCGAAACAATCACGGCGGCAAATGTAGCCGCGTTTGAGGTACAAATAAATTAAAAAAATATAGAAGATGCAAATAAATAGAAGGAAAATCCTTGTGCCATACGGCGCGATGGCCGCGCTTGCGCGAGCGGAGGGTGTTTCGCGCGACGCTGTGCGCGACGCGCTGGGAGGCCTCTCCGGGAGTGAGCTGGCGATGCGCTTGCGCGAGTTGGCGATAAAGGAATACGGCGGCGTGCTGACGCCACCATAGCAAAGAAGGCGGGGTGGGTGTTTTTTATTATTAACAAAACCTATTTTCAACTTGATATCGCGATGCGCACCACTCCGCCAACAAACAGAGCCCCGGCGGCCCCACGCCGATAACCATATACCTCTTGCCGTCGGGTGCTCTTTGTCAAGTTTTTGTAGTTGTACCATTTTGAAAGTTATGAAAAAGAAAATTGATCTATTCGAGCTCTTCGCGAGCTTTGGCTTTGCCGCAAGTAGCGCGGGCTTTTTGGTGAACGGTGTAATACACCACAGTATAGGGTTGATAATAATTTGTTTGTTGATGATGAGGCTCGCGCACCATCTATGGCGCAGAAATGCCGCAGCGTTGCGCGCGGCACTGGCAAGAGCAAAAAGAAGGGTTGTAATTCTCTTGTTTCATAACTTTCGCCCGCGCACGGCTGTGAAGTAGAGCGGCGGGCACCCGATGGCGGCGGAGCTGTGGCCGCACGGGGGTTCGATTCCTCCCGCCATCACAAAACCTAAAAAGATATCGAAATGAAGAAGAAGGATTTTTCCACAATAGACCTCAACAAGGGCTATTGCATTACAGATGCCGCGGCTATAATAAACAGGAGTCGCAACACGGTGTCCAACTACATCAAGAATGGCATTCTGCGAGCCTACGAGGGGCGACGCCGAGTGCGCTGCTCGAAAGAAGGTGAACCTCTGCGCGCGATGCTAATCAAGGGCCGCGAGCTCGTCAGCTACATCAACAATTACGGATGAGGCTTGCCTCGGCGAGGTTTGGAACTCGGGGTTCGACTCCCCGCCTCGCCACATTGAGCGTTGGTTTGTTTTTTTTGTGTGTGGTAATATATTTTCATTGTTCCAGCGCTCTCCTCCCGGCTATCACCCCGGGAGGCTCACAAACGCCAAGCGTGGCAATTGGGATTTTTATAGTTGTTTGTGTGGCGGGGCTTCGCCGCGAGGTGCGGCCCCGTTTTTTTTGAAAAATCAAAACGTATGGCAAAGAAAGAGAAAGTAGACGAGTGCACCATTTATAAAATTGCGCTCAAGGCGATAAAAAGCAAGATAGACCTCTTCGGGGGTGTAATAAACCCCTCGGCAGAGGAGATGCGCTTCGCTTACACGGAGCTCCAAAGGATCACTGATAACGCTCTTCGTTATGGAGAAAGCGCGCAAAATTAAGGTGGCGGCGGGAGTTCCCGCAGCGATTGCCGCGACTTTGAGAATTGCTGAAAGCGATGTATTGCGTGCCCTCGACGGCGATGTGAAAGCGCCGCAGGCGAAGAACTCGCGCGGCCTTGCCATCGTGTGCTATGGCGGAGTGCTGGAAGCAACGGCGCCGCGCCAAAAAACCGAAAAAAGATAATATGAGCAAGTTGTATTTGAGTGGGCCAATTACTGGGCTCGAAATAGATGAGGCCCGCGAGCGATTTGCAGCTGCGCAAGAGCTGATGGAGTCGCAAGGGTGGGAGGCTGTCAATCCGATGGACAACGGTGTGCCTGTTGAGGCAGCCTGGGAGGAGCATCTCGCCGCCGACATCATTAATTTGTTTGCTTGCAAGGCTATTGCAATGCTGCCTGGTTGGCAGCTCTCGCAAGGTGCGAGGCTGGAGCACGCGCTGGCAAAAAAATAGGTATGAGAATAATTGAGGTGGAGATATGAAGCAGTTGGAGCTATTTGACGAGTCGGCGACCGCTCCTGTGGTAAAAAGAACAAAGGCGCAAGTGTTCGAGGATTACGATGCTTTCGTTGCGAAATTTGAAAAAAGATGCAAAAAGACTACCGACGACTGCTTTACGCCGCAACCGGTATTTGATGCTGTGCTATCGTGGCTCTCGACGAAGGTAGACTTAACAAACAAAAGTATCGTGAGGCCTTTTTACCCTGGAGGAGACTACAAGAACTACGAATACCCCGAGGATTGCGTTGTGGTAGACAACCCGCCGTTCAGCATCCTTACAAAGATTATTCGATTCTATTGCGCAACGAGAATCCCGTTCTTTTTGTTCGCTCCTCATTTGACGCTCTTCACTGCACAAGATTGCCCTGTAACTTATATAGTGACGGCCGGGCATGTGACATACGCAAACGGGGCGGTTGTGAACACTGGGTTTATCTCAAACCTCTTCCCCGGCGTGAAAATAATGCTTGAGCCAGCATTGCGTGATATGTTGCGCAGAGCGCAGGGAGTCTCGGCGAAGCAAAAACCCGCGCCAGTATGCGCGCCTGCCAATGTGTACACAGCCGCGCTTCTTGGCAAGTATGTATGTAGGTGGGGGGGGTATCATTCCCGATGAGGCTTGCGAGGTGTACAAAGACTCCAGACTGTTTGGCGGCGCGTACAGAATTGCGGAAGAATATGTAGAACAATTAAAGAAGATATAAGATGAGCGAAAAAATCATTAAAGCCTATAAAGGCTTCGATAAAGACCTCAAATGCAGAGAGTTCCAGTATGAGATAGGCCGAGGGTATGAAACAGACAAAGCAAAGGCTTGTGAGTGCGGTTTTCACGCTTGCGAGTACCCGCTTGACGTTTTCAACCATTATCCTCCTGCCAGCAGTCGTTTCTGCGAGGTCGAGCAGTCGGGAAGCATTGATAAAAAAGAGGAGAAACAAACCTCGACAAAGATAAAAATAGGCGCAGAGCTCAACATTGCAGGCTTGTGCAAAGCCGCCATAGAGTACACCAGTAGTAGATGTACCAATGAGTGTAATGCTAATGAGGGTGAACCAGCCACGGCGGGCAACAGAGGTGCAGCCACGGCGGGCGAATATGGTGCAGCCACGGCGGGCAACAGAGGTGCAGCCACGGCGGGCGAAT
>JAEIGA010016320.1_pt1 | contig 11308 bp, 9 predicted proteins | sample 9270691 | NCBI WGS metagenome assembly JAEIGA01 (sample SAMN17057246, study PRJNA624740) | gut metagenome | biome: biome; isolation source: fecal sample | host: Bos grunniens | place: China: Xizang | collected 2019
CCATTGACAACGATCTCTATGGGACCGACCACTGCCCCGGATTCGGGAGCGCGGCAAAATATATTGCTACTTCCTGCATGGAAATCGGCAAGGATGCACGGGTCTATGACAATAAAATGGTCGTCATTGTTGAGATCATGGGCCGTCATGCCGGCTGGCTTGCTGCCAGCGCGGCTCTGGCAACCGCTTACGGCTCCGGTCCGGATCTGGTCTATCTTCCGGAATGCGATTTTGATATGGATCAGTTCCTTGCGGACGTGGACGCTCTGTATCAGAAAAACGGCAAGGTTTTTGTTGCCGTCTCCGAAGGAATCCATTATGCGGACGGCAGTTTCGTTTCCGAGGCGAAAACATCTGCAACCGACGGGTTCGGGCATGCACAGCTTGGCGGACTTGCTGCGATGCTTGCAGAGATCGTGAAGAATCGTACCGGCGCTAAAGTACGCGGAATCGAACTGAGCCTTCTCCAGCGCTGCGGTGCGCATATCGCTTCCGCTACCGATATCGAGGAAGCGTTCACCGCCGGGAAAGTTGCCGTAGTAAAAGCAATCGAAGGCAATTCCGGTTACATGGTTGCTTTTGAACGGGAAATGGTTGACGGTCAGTACCATTGCGCCTATCGTCTTCTGCCGCTTGAAGCAGTAGCCAACTATGAGAAGAAAGTTCCGCTTTCCTGGATCAATGACCAGAAAAATGGAGTGAATGATGAGTTTATATCCTATGTTTTGCCTCTGATCCAGGGCGAGGCAAATGTTCCCAAGGAAGATTCCCTTCCCCGCTATGCCAGACTGAAAAAAGTCCTGGCGAATAAAAACTGACAGAAATCATCGGCGACTGGTTTCTCAATCAGTCGCCATCTTTTCATAAAGGAAGACTGCCATGAGAGCAGAACTGAAAAGAAGATATGCGGCGGTCAGAATCCCGGGCGGATATTCTGCCGGCGGAAGCCAGATGTGGCTGGATAACAAAGTGATTCGGAAATGCGGCTGCGGTCCTGTCGCGGCATTTGACCTGTTCCGTTATCTGACGGAACAGGACGCTGTCCGATTCACGGGAGCGGAACTGAACAAAGAGGAGTATTGCAGGGAGCTCTCCCGAATTCAGCACCGCTACTTCCCTCTCATATATCCGTCCGGAATCAACGGCTTTCTGCTTGTCGCCGGCCTGAACAGGCTGTTTCGGGACTATGATCTCCCTTTTCATGCCAGGTGGGCTGCTTCCGGGAATAAACTGCTGGAACGAATTGAACGCATGCTTCGAGAAGACTATCCGGTTATTCTGTCGGTTGGCCCCAATTTCCCGTTCTTCTGGCAGAAGCACGGCGTGAACCTGTACCGAAGAGACAGAAACGGACTGGTCCGGACGCCGGCAAAAATCAGCGGACATTACGTAACGGTACTTGAAATCAATGAGGAATGGCTGAAGATTTCATCCTGGGGCCAGATTTTTGAAATCAGCCTTAAAGAATACATGGATTACGTAAAAAAGCACAGCAATCATCTGTTCAGCAATATCGTTCTGATAGAAAAAAAGAAGGGCTGATTGAATCAGCCCTTCTTTTATATTTTTTATGGAAGCATTGCTTCGATCGCTGCTTTCGGCTGCACACCGATCGACGTCTTAACGGCTTCCCCGTTTATAAAGACCATCAGAGTCGGAATGCTTGAAATCCCGTATTTCGCAGCGATTTCAGGCGCTTCATCAACATCCAGTTTGCATACTTTGATCTGCCCGGCTTTTTCTTCTGCGATTTTGGCTACGGTAGGGGCAAGCATCCTGCAGGGGCCGCACCATGTTGCCCAGAAATCCACCAGAACCGGAAGCTTGGACTGCAAAACCTCGGATTCAAAATTATCGGCAGAAAGAACAACTTCACTCATCGTGACAATACCTCCCTCTATAGAGTTATAATTCATCTTAGCATGAACACCGGCAAAAAGCAAGGTGAAATGGATTGCAAATATTCACCATAAATGGTAGAATAATCTGCAGAAAGGAGTGTTGGAATGATATGGATGATCCGAAAGTCAGAAAGAAAAATCTGATCATGTTTCCTCTCGGTACCGTCGGGAGAGACATGATCTATAATCTTGTCACAAGCTATCTCCTGACCTTCGTACTGTTCACGCACAATCTCACGGCTGCTCAGCTTTCAGCGATTACGGCGATCATGGTCGCTGCGAGAATCTTTGACGCTTTGAACGACCCGATCATGGGCAATATTATTGAGCGTACAAGGACCCGCTGGGGAAAATTCAAACCCTGGCTGGTGATTGGAATTGTCACAACTTCCATTGTCATCTATCTGGCCTTTAATGTTCAGCTGCAGGGTTGGAGTTTTGTATACTTTTTCGGCATAATCTATTTTCTGTACAGCATCACCTATACGATGCATGATATCTCCTATTGGGGGATGGTTCCCGCTCTGAGTTCAGACGCCAACACCAGAAATCAGTATACTTCCAGGGCAACCCTGTTCGCCGGCATCGGCGGAATGCTCGCAGCTTCTTTTATCCCGATGTTTACGGCCGGAGACAACGCAATCGGCGGCAATGCCGTAACCGCATACGGCCGCATAGCGCTTCTGATGGCTATTCTCGGGCCGGCGTTTCTCGCATTCACCATTTTTGGCGTTCAGGAACAGCGTAATTATAAAAATGAACCCGCTCCGCCGATCAGCTTCAGAAAAATCTTCGGGACGATTTCCGGCAATGATCAGCTGCTCTGGATTTCCCTGATCTTTCTGCTCCAGCAGATCGGAAACGGCATTGTTCTCTCAGGTATCGGCCAGACCTATATTTATGTGGAATTCGGCTACGAAGGCGTTTTCTTTACTCTCTTTCAGATGCTTGGTATGTTCGTAACCGCGTTTCTTATGATTTTCTATCCGATGATATCCCGGCACCTGAGCAGGAAAAAACTGATGAGCATTCTCATGGTCATTTCTGCGGCCGGTTATTTTGTCATGCTGATGGCCGGGCTGCTTTTCAGAACCGGCAACATCAAGTTTATCCTGATCACTATCGGATATATGGCCGCAAATTTCGGACAGTACGGCTTTTATCTGATCATGATGATTTCCATCATGAATACCGTAGAGTATAATGAATACCTGCATGGTGTGCGTGATGAAGGAATTGTCTCCTCTCTTCGTCCGTTCCTCACCAAACTTGCTTCCGCCCTTACGGTTGCCATTGCGAATTTCACATACATTGTTTTCCACATTATTACTTACACCAACGGTATCGCCAGTCTGGAACAGGCTGCCAATGCCGGAGACATCAGTACGGAGGAAAAAGCGAACCAGATCACCAGTCTCCTCCAGGGGGTAAAGCACGGACAGAGTGCCGGGCTGCTGCTGGTGATGACCGTGCTTCCCCTGCTTCTGATGTATCTGTCTTATCGGCTCTATCAGAAAAAGTATAAACTGGACGAAGACGAATATAACCGCATCTGCACCGCAATCAGCGAACGTTAGAATAATCCATACAATGAATCAGAATCGGGATCTGACATTTTGTCAGATCCCGATTCTGATATGCATCAGTTTTCACTCTTCAGCAGTTCATCGACTGCCATCATGATGCCCAGTTTCCCGGACTCGTATGTGAGTCCGCCCTGCAGGTAAACATTGTACGGCTCCCGGATCGGCCCGTCGGCTGAGAGTTCGATGGAGCTCCCCTGAATAAATGCTCCGGCGGCCATGATGACCGGGTCATGATATCCGGGCATCGCCCAGGGTTCCGGCGTGACGTAGGAATCAACCGGTGCACCTTTCTGAATTCCCAGGCAAAAGCGTTTCATCCGCTCGGCCGTTCCGAGCCTGACGGTCTGAATGATGTCCGAACGCGGGTCATCCACACCGGGAAACGTTGGGATTCCGAGGCTTTCCATGACGGCAGCACAGAATACAGCTGTTTTAAGAGCCTGTGCGACGGTATGCGGTGCAAGAAACAGCCCCTGAAACAGTGCGCGGTTATTCCCCAGTGTGGCTCCGCATTCTCCGCCGATACCCGGAGTGGTCAGCCGTGCCGCAGCACGAAGGACCAGTTCTTCCCTGCCGGCCACATAACCGCCCGACGGTGCGAGACCTCCCCCTGGGTTTTTGATCAGGGAACCGGCAAGAAGATCCGCGCCGACGTGCCCGGGTTCAAGCGTTTCCGTAAACTCGCCGTAACAGTTATCGACCATAATCGCAGTATGAGGATTGACTTTGCGGACTGCCTGAACGATTTCTTTCATATCATCCACTGACAGCGCAGGACGATCTGCATAACCGCGGGATCTCTGAATCAAAACTGCGGCTGTTCCGGGTTGGGAAACGGCTTCTGAAATACCTTTCAGATCCGGCGATCCGTCATCATTCAGATCGACCTGTTGATATCCGATCCCGTAAAACTGCAGGGATCCGAAACCCCGGTTGCGGATTCCGAGCACTTCCTGGAGGGTATCATAAGGCAGGCCGGTCACAGAAAGAAGATGCTCGCCCGGTTTTGCCAGCGCAAACAGCGCGGCTGTCAGGGCGTGAGTACCGTTGACAAAACCGATCCGCACCAGGGCAGACTCCGTACCGAGCAGCTCGGCATAAATCCTGTCCAGTGTTTCACGGCCCAGATCATCGTATCCGTAACCGGTTGTTCCGCCCAGACAGGCTTCCGATACACGATGGTTTCGAAAGGCGGACAACACCCTTTCCGTATTCAAAAAAGCGACTCGGTCGATCTCCCGAAAACGATTCCGGCAACGTTCTTCCGCTTTTTCAGCGATCCGGAGTATTTCATCTCTCATAAAGACATCACCAGTTCCCGAAACACATTGCCGCGTTCCTCAAAGTTTTTAAAGGCATCAAAAGAGGCGCAGGCCGGAGACAAAAGCACGGTATCCCCGGTCTCTGCGATGGCGGATGCAAGCCGTACGGAGGATTCCATGCTCTCGGTACGATAGACGGGCAGCCCCTGATAACAGGAGGAATTCCGGATCGAATCCTCGATCTTCTGTGCCGTTGCACCGCATAGAATTGCGGCCTTGGAATGCAGACAGAGCTCATCCCCAAGCCTGTCAAACGGAAGGTGCTTGTCATACCCGCCCAGAAGCACGATAGGCTTCTGTTTCATTGCATGGAGTCCGGCAATTGTGCGGGTCGGGCTGGAAGCAATGGAATCATTGATATATCGGACGCCATTGAGAATCCTGATCTCTTCAAGCCTGTGCGGAACGCCGGGAAACGTCCGCGCCACATCACGGCAGATCTCCGGGGATACATCATAGCGTACCGCTTCAAAGGCGGCCAGCATATTCCGGATATTATGCTGCCCGGGAATTCTGATTTCATCGGCAGGCATAACGGGTTCACAGCTTCCGTCAGAAGATACGAAACAAATCAGCCCGTCCTTGCAGACACAGCCCTGAGCAACCGGACCGGAATCCGAAAACATGGAAACGGTACCGGGTGCCTGAGAACGATAATAAGGCGTCATCGGATCATCTGAAAACAGAATCAGCCGGTCTTCCGGTCTCTGACTGAGAAAGATCGAGCGTTTCGCATCGATGTAATCCTGGTAATCCCTGTGTTTATCCAGGTGATTCGGAGAGATATTCGTGATCACGGCAATCTGAGGACGGCAGATCATGGAATGAAGCTGAAAAGAAGATAGTTCAAGAACCGCAACATCGTCTGCAGAAACAGACGGCAGTTCGCATAAGAGGGGCTTACCGATATTTCCACCGAGATGTACCCGATATCCGGCGGCTTTCAGGAGTTCGGAAATCAGGGTTGTTGTAGTAGTCTTCCCGTCGCTGCCGGTCACCGCAACAATTCTGCAGGGGCAAAGCGAAAAAAAGACCTCCATCTCAGAGGTTACAATGCTGCCGTTCCTTCTCGCTGTCTCCAAATGCGGATCAAACGGCATAAGTCCCGGGGTTCGAAAGATCAGCTCTTCCGTAAGGGAGTCCAGGTATGACTCTCCGAGCTTCAGCTTTGCCCCGATGGACACAAGCCGTTCCGCTGTATCGCCGAGCTGCTCCGCTGTACGGCGATCACGCGCTGTCACACTGCAATGATGCGTGCAGAGCAGCTCTATCAGCGGAAGATTGGAGATTCCGATCCCGATAACGGCAATGGATTTATTTTTGATGGAATCAATGTACTGGTTAAGTGTCATTTTCTGATTCAAATAGATGAGCTGACCTGTAAGCCGGGTTCTGTCGAGAACGACCATCTATCTAGGCCTGCCGTTGCCGGCAGGCTCAAGCCACCTCCTGAGAACGGCCGGGCCGGCCTTATGTTCTCCCACGGTGTTGCTCCGGATAGAGTTTACAGCATCGGCATGTCTCCATGCGACGGGTGAGCTCTTACCTCACCTTTCCACCATCCCCTGCTGCATGCTGAGCAGGAAGTCTATTTCTGTTGCACTTGTCCGAGGGTTGCCCCTGGCGGGTGTTACCCGTTATCCTTGCCCTGTGGAGCCCGGACTTTCCTCATGTACAGGCTTTCGCCTTATACCCGCGGTCGTTCGGTCAGCTCATTTACTCCCTGATTGATTATTCTGCGTCTTCCCAGTTGTGCCAGACGTTCTGAACGTCGTCGTTTTCCTCGAACATATCCAGCATTTTCTGCATGTTTTTGATATCGTCTTCATTTGTCAGCGTAACCGTTCCGTTCTGCGGAAGCATTTCAACCTGAGCGGAGAGCAGCTGATATCCCTTTGAAGTCAGGGCATCCGCAACGGAAGCAACGTCGTCAACGCCGGTATATACCGTCATGACATCGCCGTCCGACTCAAAATCATCCGCCCCGGCATCCAGAGCATCCATCATGACGGTGTCTTCATCAAGTTCCTCGTCCTCATTATCGATGACGATCACGCCCTTTTTATCAAAAGACCAGGAAACGCAGTTTGCAGGACCCATATTCCCGCCGTATTTATCAAAATAATGGCGCATTTCACCTGCCGTCCGATTCCGGTTATCCGTCATGGTCTCCACGATGACGGCAACGCCGGAAGGCCCGTAACCTTCATATACGATTTTCTCATAGTTTTCGGTATTCCCGGACCCGAGCGCCTTGTCGATCGTGCGTTTGATGTTGTCATTTGGCATATTGGCAGCCTTGGCCTTTGCGATAACCGCCGCAAGGCGGGAATTGCTGCGAGGGTCGCCGCTTCCGCCTTCTTTGACAGCTACGATCATCTCTCGTGCAATCTTGGTGAAAGCCTGGGCGCGTTTTGCGTCTGCAGCCCCCTTGGTTTTCTGAATATTATGCCACTTTGAATGTCCTGACATCTTAACTGCTCCTTTCGGATTTGTTTAATTCTTCCAACATGCGTAGATAGGATTGATATCGACTCATTGAGATCTTATGGGCGGAGACATCGCTGCGCACGGCACAGTCCGGTTCCATGGAATGCAGACAATCCTGAAATCTGCATTTACCCAAAGGGAATTCCGGAAAACAGGAATCCAGCATCTGCGGCTCCAGAGAAGAAATCATTCTCATCTCCAAGGCCGAAAACCCGGGAGTATCCGCAAGCCATCCGCCATCCGGCAGCGGGAACAGCTCTGTTCTGCGTGTCGTATGACGTCCCCGTCCGTGTTTTTGATTGATCTCGCCGGTTTTTTCCATCACATCCGGCAGCAGCCGGTTCAGCAGGCTGGTTTTCCCGACCCCGGAATTTCCGGTCAGGACCGACAGCTTCCCGGAAAGGATTCTGCGAAGCGCGTCAATGCCCTCTCCAGATACAGCGCTTGTCCGCAGCACTTCATACCCGCATCCGGAATAAATCTGGTAGAGCTGATCGGCGAGATCAAGATCGCACTTATTCAAACAAAGCACAAATCTCGCTTCAATCTCTTCCGCAGTAACGGAGATCCGGTCGATGATATACGGCAGGGTCTGAGGCTTTGCGCCAGTCGCGATAAACAGAATCTGATCGACATTTGCGATGCTGGGACGAATCATGGCATTCTTACGGGGCAGCACCCCGGTCAGAATACCGGATTCCGGGTGAAACGGATCCGATTCATAATATACTCTGTCACCGGGCAGAGGCTCTACTTCTCCAAGGCGAAGATGTCCCCTTGCACGGCAGCGAAGAATCTTCCGGTTTTCCGTTTCGATATCATAGAAAGAGCTGACAGCCCGAATCAGAATCCCTTCCCTGCTCACGGCTGATCCTCCGGACCGTCCGAAACGGTCAGATAAATCATACTGTGCTCCTCGGCGGATGAGAATGCATCCAGGCTTTGTCCCACCACAGTGCCGGGAGTAAGGTCGGAAGATTCATGCTGGCTCCACCCGTAGCTGAATCCGCTGTTTTCGATCTGGGAAATCGCGGCCTCTTCGGAGAGCCCCACCAGATTGGGCACCGTCAGAAAACGGATTTCTGTCCCGCAGCTGACATACACATAAATCAGTGATGCGGTGTTTACCTCCACACCCGCCGACGGTTCTGTCCGGACAACACGGTCATGTTCAATGCTCTCGGAATAGGAATTCAGAACTTCAATGTAGAGTCCGTACTGACGAAGCACCGCAGTTGCAGCGCGGTAATCAAGGTTGCTGACATCCGGTATGGTCGCAACGGTATCCCCTGTACTGACAGAAAGGCTCACCTCAACTCCACCGGGAGTAACCATGATGCTTCTGCCCGGATTCGGCGACTGGGAAAGGATTGTACCCGGTTCATGTGATGTGTCCACCATGTACAGGACATGGAAGGTATAGGTGGACTGATACTCTTCATTGGCGGCGACAAGATCATAATTCTGCCCGATAAAATCCGGCAAAGTGACCCGGACGGCTGGTGAAAACAGGTCGTGAAGCCAGAAATTCCAGAGGAATACGAGCAAACCCAGAACCGTAAGCAGTAATGCAAAACAGCCGATCAGCCATCCGATCCTGCCGGCATTTTTCTTGAGAAAACGCCGGTATTTTCTGCGCCGGGAAAGCTCTTCCGGATCCTCCTCGTTCTGACCGGAACCGTCGTTTTCCGGAGAGACACTTTCCCTGTCGTTCAGGAAACGGTCAATATCCGCAACCAGTTCGTTGGCCGACTGGTACCGTTTTGTTCTGTCCGCACACATGGCACGGAACGTGATCTGTTCGAGTTCGGGCGGAACAGAAGGATTGATTGCAAGAATCGAAGGCGGATCCGCATTCATGTGTTTTACCGCAATTTCCTGAATCGTATCCCCCAGATACGGTTTGCGGCCGGTCAGCATTTCAAACATGACCACACCGAGTGAATAGATATCACTTCTCGGATCCGGAAGCTCTCCCCTCGCCTGCTCCGGCGCAATATAGTGGATCGATCCGATTGCTTCCCCGTCTGCTTCATGAAGCTCGTTTTCAAGCGCCGCAATGCCAAAGTCCGCTACTTTGATCGTTCCGTCGCGCAGAAGCATGATATTATGCGGTTTGATATCTCTGTGGATGATTCCGCGGCTGTGCGCATGAGCAAGCGCCCTTGCGATTTGACGGGAAAAGTGCAGTGCCTCATTCCACGGAAGAGCACCCTTCTTCTCCATATACTGCAGGAGCGTGACGCCGTCCACAAGTTCCATGACGATGTATTCCAGCGCATCGTTATGGCTGACATCATAGACTGCAACAATATTCGGATGGGAAAGCATGGCGACAGCGTGAGATTCCGCACAGAATCTGCTTCTGACCGATTCATCTGCAGCGGCGTCTTCCCGCATAATCTTTACGGCAACATCCCTGTTAAGGCGGCGGTCCGTAGCACGGTACACCCAGGCCATTCCGCCGTAGCCGACCAGAGACTGAATCTCATATCGGTCGTCGAGTGTTTTGCCGATCCAGCTTTTCATTTCAAGATCTAACGTTTCCATACGATGATAGTGACATTATCCGGTGCTCCGCGAGAAAGCGCCAGGTCCATCAGATCGCGGCATGCGGATTCAGAGTCTTCGGAATCCAGCAGGACGGCCTCAATTTCCTGTTCCGGAACAATATTGGAGAGCCCGTCTGAGCAGAGAAGCAGATAATCCCCGGGAATCAGGCTGACAGGAAACACATCTGCGTCCACATGCTGATCAGAACCGAGCGCCCTGGTAATGACGTTTTTCTGAGGATGATGAACAGCCTGCTCTTCCGATATGATACCGGCATCCAGCAGTTCCGCAACAAGAGAGTGATCTTTTGATATCTGTTTCAGACTTCTGCGGTGAAGCTGATAAGCACGGCTGTCCCCAACGTTCAGAACATAACCTGTTCCATTCCGCTTCAAAACAGCAGCGACGAGCGTCGTGCCCATTCCGGTCAGGTTTTCTCCAAACTGGGAATACGCATAAGCGACCCCGTTTGCTTCCTCACACGCTTCCCGGAGGATCCGGGGATAGTCCGACATTCGAAGAGTATAATTCGTCAGATGCTGGAAAACATAATTCACGAAAGCTTTGGCAGTAAGCTGACTCGCCAGACCGCCGGCATTCGCTCCGCCCATCCCGTCGCAGAGCGCAAGAATTGAGCAGGACGCTTTCTCACAGTTTTCAATCAGAAAGCTGTCCTGGTTTTCTGTTCTTGTTTTTCCGCGATCGGTCAAACCAAAGCAGTTCATGAATCATCCTCTTAGTTTTTCGCAGTATATTTTCTGCGCAGCTGCCCGCAGGAAGCGTCTATATCAGAGCCTAGCCTTCTGCGTACGGTTACATTGACGCCATGACGGTTAAGCCTGTCCTGAAAAGACGCGATTACGTCGGCTGATGAAGGCTTCAGCCCGCGTTCTTCCACATAATTCAACGGAATCAGATTCACATGAGCGCCTGTCCGTTTTGCATACGCCGCAAGAAGATCAGCCTGATCGATGCTGTCATTAACACCTTCAATCATGGCATATTCAAAGGAAATCCTTCTTCCGGTAATCCGGACATACTGCTCACAAGCCTGCATCACAGCTTCAACGCCTCGATTGGAGGGCATAATCTTTGAACGTGTGGCATCATCCGGCGCATGAAGTGAAACCGACAGGGTAATCGGCAGTTTTTCCTCTGCAAGAAGAAGCATCTGTTCCGGGAGTCCGCAGGTCGATACCGTAATATGTCGCAATCCGATATTTCTGGCATCCTCACGGCTGATCAGATGGAGAAAAGAGAGCACATTTTCCAGATTATCAAGAGGTTCTCCGATCCCCATCAGAACGATATTGGACACACGGGCAGAAGCCGCTTTTTCCGTGAAAATTACTTCATCATACATCTCGCCGGGACTCAGGGAACGAACCAGACCGCCGATCGTGGAGGCACAGAAAGCGCAGCCCTGACGGCATCCAACCTGGCTGGAGATACAGAC
>JAEIGA010016321.1_pt1 | contig 11308 bp, 16 predicted proteins | sample 9270691 | NCBI WGS metagenome assembly JAEIGA01 (sample SAMN17057246, study PRJNA624740) | gut metagenome | biome: biome; isolation source: fecal sample | host: Bos grunniens | place: China: Xizang | collected 2019
GAGGAACGCCAGTCTGCTGAAATTGAATCCTTGTTGAACAAGGCTATCCTTGAAAAGCGAATTACAGCTGACACCAAGGACGACTGGAAAGAAACTTTGGAATCCAACTTTGAAACCGGCAAGCGTATGTTGGAATCACTTTCACCGGTTGTTAAGCCGTCTATTAAGGTGCCAGCATCCAAAGGAACTACAGAAAAGACATTCGAGGAGTTGCAGGATGAAGACCCGGAAGCTTTGGCCCGTATGGAACGTGAAGACCCGGAAGCCTTCCAAGCTCTTTACAAGGATTACATGAAAAGAAACAAAGTCTAACCAATAAAAGAAAAAGATTATGCCTACCAGTACAACAGGACAATGGTTGAATCAGTATGTAGCACCTCAGTTGCTCGCTGAACGAAGAAATTATAAAGCGGATTTTATGGGTGTGTTGGGTGGTATCCCACAGAATGCCCGAAATGCAGACGGTGTGCGTTATAACAAGCTCATCAACAATGTGGAATTCAAGGTAAACAACACTTCTGAATTTACACCAAAGAAGATGACCGGCGAAAAGGTATTTCTGGAATGGGAAAAGTACGACACTACACCTACTTTGGTGGATGATGCAGAAGTTCGCTACTTGTCTTACGACAAGCGCAATGCAGTACGCGTAAAACATAACGAATGTTTCCAGATTGGTATCCGTAACCACACTTTGCACAAGTTGGCACCAGCTAACGGCAGTTCTGCTGATATGCCTGTAATGCTTACCACAGGTGCATCTGCGGATGGACGCAAACGCTTGACTTATGTGGATTTGGCGACATACCTGGAAACAGTCAAGAAGTTGAATCTTCCAATGAGCGACCAACTTTACATGGTGCTTTGTCCGCAACACGTAACAGACTTGCTGTTGGATGCCGATGCAGCCAAATATTTCATTAACCGTGAACTTTACATCGACCCAATCAAGGGTACTGTAAAGAACTTCATGGGATTCAAATTCTTTGAAAACAACGACGCTGTTTATTATGACCCGACTACCAAAACTAAGGTTGCAGAAGGGACAGCTCCTACTAAGGGTACACACTTCCAGGCTTCGCAGTTCTTCTATGCGCCTAATACAATCTATCACCTTGAAGCGGTGAAGATTCTCTACAAGCCGGAAACATTGGATACACGAAGTGCAGATCCTGCATCGGAATTCCGTACTCAGACTTATGGTATGGTTGACCGAATTGAAGAATATGGCGTTGGTGCCTTGATTTCCGATAAGGCTACAACTTAATAGAAGGAGGCAATTATGGAAGCTTTTAACGGAGTGATCATAAATAAAGTAAACGGTGGCCTGGTGCGCGAAAGCGACACCGGGGACCGTGCACTGCTTCTGATTTGTGGAGCTACGGCTACTGATAATGTGCCGAATTACAAGCCTACTAAGCTTAATAGCATCGAAGCATTGGAACAACTTGGAGTTTCTGAAGAAACAGACAATACTAACAAGGAACTTTTGTACTATCATTGTAGCGAGACATTCCGATTGTCGCCAGAACGTGAATTGTGGCTGATGACCGTGCCTAAAGCTATCAAGGCTACAGAACTTACTGTTGCAGCCGATTTTTTAAGCGCTATCCGTTCGGTCGGTGGTGTAAATACAATAGGTGTTGCCGGTATCACGGCTGATGAAACTGTCAAAGAAGCAACTGACGCTTTTCAACTCATGGTAGATGCTTTGCGTGCTGACCATTTGTATATTGATGCAGTTATTCTTGAAGGTCTGGGCAGTTATTTGTCCTCGATATCCACAGCAGCCGACTTGAGAAGTTTTGATTGTGAGAATGTATCCGTAATCATTGCTCAAGACAAGGATGTGGCCGATAAGGATTCTGCCTATGCAGCACATGCAGCCGTAGGTACGGCACTTGGTATGCTTTCAGTAAGGTATGTGCACGAAAACATGGGCAGTGTAGACATTGAGAACCATCCGAGAAGTGCCAAGGGTACACCGGACTACAGCATGGTTGACAGCAAATTGGGCAGATGGTTGAATGTGGCTATCAGTAACGGCACACTGCTTTCAGCTGTCAGTCGTTCGGATCAGAAGACACTGAACGAAAAGGGATACATTTTTGCAGGCAGTTTTGAAGGTTATACTGGTGTGTTCTTCAGTAATTCGCATACATGTATTCCCAAGACTTCAGACTATGCCTACATTGAATACAATGCCGTTTGGAACAAAGCAGCTAAGCTTGTTCGTAACACTTTGATTCCTCGTGTACGTTCGCAGGTGAAATCAGATCCTTCCACCGGATATATAGCAACCGAAACAGTCAGTTATTGGGATAGCCTTGTGAGAAAGGCATTGGATGAAATGGTCAAAGCCGACAATATTGCGGGATATGACATTTACATCAATCCGAAACAGGCAGCTGTTAGTGACAAACCATTCAATGTACAGGTTAAGATGGTGGCTCATGGTGTGGTACACGAATTTGAGGTAGATTTGGGTTTTACCAATAAAATAGACTGATTATGAAATTACAGAAAACTTTAATCAACAAGTTCGGTAAAATGGCCGGCTGGAACTCTATTTCAGCGACCATGCTTGGACGTACATTGGAGGGAATTACACAATTGGCATACAATGATTCCCAAGAGACAGAAAACGTCTATGGCCGTGGCGGTAAACCTGTAGGACGCGCAACCGGTAATTATGCGGCGACTGCAAGCATAACCTTACTGAAAGAGGAAATTATCGGTTTGCAGCTTGCTGTAGGACCAGGAAACAATATTATGGATATTGAGCCTTTTGACATTTCTGTACTTTACGAATATAAGGGTGTAATTTACAAGGATGTTATCCGTAATTGTCAATTTACCAACAACGGTGTGGACGTAAACCAGAATGACAAGACCATTGCGACGCAGTTTACATTGCTTCCGTCGCACATTGACTGGAACATGCCTGTATAACCGGATTCGAAAACCTATTAAAATCGTTTAAAATGAATATTGAAGACTTGAAAGCTAAGTACGGCAAGCGTCTGAAGATGGTGACCATTACCATTGCAGAAGATGAAAGCTATGAATTTGCAGTGGTACGTCCGTCACGTCATGTCATTATGGCCATGGCATCAAAGAAAGACGATTTGGAAGCGGCCAACGACATTCTGATCAAGAATTGCGTGCAAGACGGCGACATGGAAGCGTTGGAAGATGCAGCCGTATATACCAAGATGGTTGAGACGCTTGGTGAAATGATTGCAGGCGCTCAGGCTTTTATCAAGAACGCATAAAGGAATATGAAGCATCGTTCAATGATGTTGAACTTATCGACCTTACTTTGTATGGGTTATACGGCGATAAGGTTAGCGCGTTGGACGATGATTCCTGGCTCCGACTTTATGCGGGATACCGCAAATCGCGGAAACTGGAACTGGAAGAACTGAAAATGGCCGTTTCAGCCGGAATAGCCGAAATATTGAACGAAATCTTTAAGGAAAAGAATAATGGGACAAGCTAGAACTTCGTGGATACTTGACATAAAGGACATGATAAGCCGTCCGGTGCAGGCTGCTACAAGAGCAGCCAGCCAATTGGATGATGAAATGAATCGTGTGCAGAACAATGCACATCGCATGGGAGCATCCCTACGAAAGGCCTTCTCATTAGGTAACTTAAAAGACAGTTTGATGGATATTCCGGGGATGCGTCTGTTTACGAACCCGTATGTGGTGATGGGTGCCGGTATCGGTGCCATTACTAAGTTGGGTATGGAAGCAGAAAACTCGGCTATCGCATTTGAGGTCCTTTTGGGTAGCGGTGAAAAGGCATCAAAGATGCTTGCTGAAATTACCGAAATGGGTGCCAAGACTCCTTTTGAAAAGATGGACTTGCAGAATGCAGCACAAACTATGCTGAACTTTGGTGTAGCCGAAGAAAAGGTGCTTAGATACATGCAGCAATTGGGTGATATCGCAGCCGGTGACAGACAAAAGTTTCAATCATTGGCATTGGTGTTCGGTCAAGTGTCATCAGCAGGTAAATTGTCCGGTCAGGACTTGTTACAGTTCATTAATGCAGGCTTCAATCCGTTGAAAGAGTTGCAAGAAATGACCGGCAAAAGTTATGCAGAACTTCAGAATGCCATGTCGAAAGGACAAATTTCTGCAGATATGGTAGCAGCAGCCATGAAACGTGCAACTTCTGAAGGTGGTAAGTTCTATCAGATGATGGACAAGATGAGTGCGACTACCGGTGGCAGAATATCAACCGTCATTGATAGCATTAAAGAACGAACCGCCAAGATGTTCGAATACATTGCTCCACTTATAGCCAAGTTTCTGGAACTGGTAGATGCTATTATACCTCCGATTTTTACGGCTTTTGAAAAAGTAGTCAGTGCAGTCAGCACCGTTATTCAGTGGTTCTTGAAATATCAGGATGTATTGAAGTATGTGGGTATAGCGGTTGGAACATTCTATACGATCATCAAGGCAAAGACTATAGCTTTGTATGCACTGGTCGGTGTAATTAAGATTGTAACTGTTGTGACTGAAGCGTGGGCGACAATCACCAAAGTCCTGAATGTTCTTTTTGTCTCAAGTCCGATAGGTTGGATTGCTTTGGCCATTGGAGGTCTTGCAGCAGCCGTGGTGTATTGTTGGGATAAGTTCGATGGTTTCCGGGCCTTTATCCTTGGAATGTGGGACACTTTCAAGCAATTTGGTAAAATTATCTATGAATCTGTCATCATACGATTCTATGAAATCATCAATTCGGTCAAGAGCCTTTCCCTTGCATTCAAGAAACTATTTTCAGGTGATTTTGCCGGTGCTTACGATTCTGTAAAAAATGCTTTTTCGAACGGTTTAGGTGTCTATTCTAAACTCAATGCAGCTAGTGGTATTTCCAATATTTCTATTGCAGATAACATTAACCGTAGAAAGTCAGAACAAAGTTTGGTAATTCCAGTCAATGCTAACGGAACTGGTGTATCCGGTTCTCTTGTTTCTGGATTGTCTGGTGGCGGTAAAGGATCCTCTGGAACTGAAGTTCTAGGCATTGGAGGGACGGGGCCTGGAAGCGGTAAAGGTGTAACATTGACTGTACACATGACCAACAACTTTAACTTGAGCGGTGATGGTGATGTAAAACGAATCGTTGAGCGAGTAAAACAAGAATTAGTAACAGTCCTTACAGACGTAGTGCCTGCATAATATGAACAATCTGACTTTGAATATAGCCAATCTTTTTGCCGAAGTATTCGGTGTATCTTCTCCGATATTCATTCCTTGGGGAAGAGAACAGGCTACACGTATTCCAAGTGACTACAAGAATGTGCCGTTACAAGCGAAGGAAGAAGCGGAAAGAGTAAGTTGGATGGGAACACCGGTTCTTGATTCTTTTATCATAGATGGAGGAACCTACAATATTTATGATGACAACGGCCAACTTATCCGTACAAATATGGATGACTTTGTATTCCCTTATGCGACAATTGTCGAATTTGAACGGAACATGAATGTCAGCAAGACAAAAGTATTGGGTAATGCTGGAACTGTCAAGGAAATATACGGTCTTGACGACTGGAATGTCAATATACGCGGTTTTTGTTTGGATGATCCAAGCAGACAAAAACAAAAAACAGCCTATGAACAACTTAATGAACTTGTAAGATGGCGTAATTTGGCTGATTCAGTCGATGTGACGGGTTATCTTTTCAAGGATAAGGGAATATACTCATTGGTATTAGAAAGCATGACGTTGGCTCCTGTGCAAGGAAAAGACAATGTTTATTCCTTTTCCATTCGTGCAACAAGTGACAAACCAATAGAACTGAAACTATGAGTTACAGCATGTGCAGTAAGATAACTTTCCCGAAGACGGAAAAAAGAGGCGAACTGGTTTTGCATATAGTATCATCGTGTACCATTACGTCGGCATGGAAGCAACTGACCGATACCGCCGAAGTGGTACTGCCTCGTAGAATCCGCACATTCGAAGGAAAGCAGCTTCAGGAAGTGTTCAATCCGGGCGACCCTATCCGCATCGAGTTAGGGTACAACGGAGAACTGACCGAAGAATTTAGCGGTTATGTTCTTTCTGTATCGAGAGGAATTCCCGTTACTATCCGATGTGAAGACGAAATGTATAAACTGAAGAGGAAGACCGTATCGTACTCCAAGAAAAGTGTTACGCTTGGGCAGATGCTCAAAGACCTGATTCCGGAATACAAGATTCAGACTGCTTATGGTAAAACAGAACTTGGTGCGGTTCGCTACAGCAACATGCTTGTTTCGGAAGTCCTGGATGACATACAGAAGAAAACAGGTCTTTACTGCTTCTTCCGTAACAAGGTGCTGCATGTAGGCAATGCCTATTCGGACAAGGAACTGGAGTCAGTAAAAATACATTTGGAACGGAATGCGGTAAGTCAGGATTTGCAGCAAAGCGGTGGTGATTACGAAGTAACTGCCATTGCTCTACTGAAAGGTGGTAAGAAGATGGAAGCACAAGCCGGAACCAAAGGTGCTGAAAGCTTCCGTTTCACCCTGGACAGCAAGGATGAAAAGATTACCACTGAAGTTTTGAATGAAACGGCCAAACGTATCTATGAGAACTTGAAGAAACAGAAGTATAAGGGTGGTATTGAGCTTTTTGGTGTTCCTGTAGTAAAACACGGGATGATTGTCGAACTGAAAAGTGAAGTCACCCCTGAAATGGACGGAAAGTATCTGGTTGAAAAGGTGGAAAAGACTTTTTCCGACAATGCTACCTATCGTCAGAAAGTAGATTTGGGAGGACGTGTACAATGACAACCGATGACCAATTGAGAGAAATTATCAACCGACGTAATAACGTAAATGCTACCTTGCGCTGGGTAAAAGTCCTGAATGTGGATGAGAAAAACGGCACAATGGATGTAAAAGGTGTATCGGATGATCTGGAATATTACGATGTGTCACTTGGGTGCGGTTCGGTAGTAATGATGCCCGAAAAAGGCAGTCTTTGTGTGATTGCCGTTTTGGAAGGTGTAGATACCGAATGCTTGCTGATAAGTGCTGAAAAGGTAGAACGTGTCAAAGTAAATACATCGACTGAAATAGTATTTAATGAAGGTAAATTGGGTGGTTTGGTCAAGGTCCAGGACCTGACAGAGGTATTGAATAATATTGTTATGGCATATAACTTACACACACATACGGTAATAGGAAATGCATCTTTACCACCTGCCATAAGTTTGGATCTAGTAAATCGGGAAAAAATTGAAAATAAAAATATAAAGCAATGAAAGGAATAATGTTAGATGATAACGGTGATTTGCTCATACAACCAAGAGCACAACCGGACAATAAGATGAGCGGTGTTATAATCAATGACACAATCATTCAGGATTCAGCGATTGTGCTGAGCATGAACCAAGGCGAATACAAGGAAGACCCTGCATTAGGGCCAAACCTTATCCGGTTTATTCGTGCTAAGGCTAACAAGGCAAAAATGGAAAAAGTTATTCAGATCCATTTGAAGCGTGCCGGTATTGACTATGACCGTTTAAAAAGTAAATTGAACATTCATTTAAAGTCTTTTTGAAATGAAAAAAGAAACTAAAGAAAATATCCAATACGGAAGTGCGGTGGCAATGCTTCTGCTTGGTACGATTCTTTCAATTGCAGGATTCATTACGGCTCCAGCTGGAGAAATACACGAAAGCGTGCTTTGGCTTTTTGCCCAATGTCTTATCTATGCAGGGTCCGTATTTGGGATTTCTGTATATATGTCAGACCGTTTTAACCGGATTGAAAAAAAATTGAATTTAAAAAACGGAGGAAATGAAAGTCAGTGAATTTGTAGCATGGATATATCCACAAGCTAAAGAAATGAATGAGATTGATCCTTTGTTCGTTACTGCTCAGGCTGCATTGGAAAGCGGTTGGGGCAAGTCTGCAATAGGAAATAATCTTTTTGGAATAACCAAAGGAACGAGTTGGAACGGTCCGACAAAACTGGTTACTACAACGGAGTATTTCAAAAGTCCTAACGTTTCTTTTAGAGATCCTGAAGAAGTTGTTTCGGTAGAAAACATAGGAGGACGATATAAGTACACTGTAAAGCGTCTTTTTCGAGATTACGACACAGTAGGCGATTGTTTGCGTGACCATTTGCGGATACTTAAAAAGCCTGGTTATTCTGACGCATGGCCATATAGACATGATGCAAAGGAATATCTCCGACGGATAGTAGATTCTGTTGGATCCAAATATGCCACAGATCCTAACTATGTGGATACTATGTACAAAGTAATTGAAATGGTAAAATCTGAAACTTTAAGACAAAGCTTATGAAAAAGAATTTGATTTGGTTTATTTTATGCATTTTATTTTCATTGGTGGCCAATGGCTGCAAGACAGCCAATTTGAATGAGAATACCAACTTTTCCAATACCGTCAATTCAGAAGAAAACCAAAAGTTGTATGCTTCGATGATTGAAAATGTCAACAGTACTATTCAAGAAGCATCATTGTCTTGGTCACAGCAGCTTTGGAACATGAACGCGGAATGGCAAAAGGCGGTATATTCACCTCCAGACAGTACTGGCAAGCAGTATGTTCAATCTGTAGAAACCTTAAATAGTACATCCGAAGGAAAGAATGAAAAAAAGGATACCGTTTATATTGATTATCGTTATGAAGCAATCCATGAGCAGATTCTACATTTGGATAAACGTCTGAATACTATAGAAACAATGCTCATAAAAATGCATTCGGAAAAAAAGACCGGTATAACATGGTATCAGGCAGCTCTTCAATTTTTAGGTATATGTGCTTGTTTGTATTTGATTGTTAGAATTTTCATTAGGAAAAAGCCATGAAAGTAAAAGCCTTACCCAATCAGACTCTTTTGGATATAGCCATACAGGAATACGGAAGCGCAGAATCTGTATTCCTGCTGGCGAAAGAAAACAAATTAACACCAAATGAAAAACTGGATGTAGGGATGGAAATTAAGGTACCTGAATCTGTTTTTAACCGGGAAATGGAATCTTATTGTAAAGACAACCTTGTTTCTCCTGCAACAGCTGAGTCAACAGCAAGTGATATACGTTTGCGGATTTTTACTGAAGAATTTACTGAAGAATTTATGTAATATGGCAAGAACAGTTGAAGAAATAAAGAAAAGTATGACCGATAAGTTCATGCAGGATGAGACATTGCGTGAATCATACGGTATTCAAGGTGATGCGACATGGGAAAATACTTTCAGCTCGGTAAGTATTGAAAATATGTTGATGTATATTGTTGCCTTTGCTGCTCATACAGTCGAGCTTATGATGGAAGCATTTAAAAAGGATGTTGACACTCAGATTGCCCAAAATATTGTTCCTACTGTAAGATGGTATCATTCCCAGGCTATGGCATTTCAATACGGTGATCAGTTGGTTTACAATGAAGAATATGGACATTTTGAGTATCCGACAGAAGACAATTCAAAAAAACTGGTTAAATATTGTGCCGTGAAAGATTTAGGAGGCAGCATAAAAATGCTTGTATCCGGTGATTTGAACGGAAGTCCAGAAGTCCTTTCAAACAATGTTTTATCAGCGTTTAAAAGCTATATAAACCAGATTAAAATAGCAGGTGTTATACTTGATGTACAAAGCCTTGAAGCGGATGGTATCCGTATATCTGCAACAATCCAAATAGACCCACAAATTATAACGGTTGAAGGTATCCGCATATCTGACGGAACTTACGCAGTAGTGGATGCTATAAATGCATACTTGGCTGGTATAATATATGGAGGTACTTTTAACAAGACAAAGCTTGTGGATGCCATTCAGAATGTCGAAGGTGTTGTTGATGTAACCTTGCTGGATGTAAAAGTAAAATCTTCCGGTTCTACCGTTTATACATCAATGGCTAGCAATAACTATACAGCTTTATCCGGATGCTTCAAGAGTGACAAACTTAATGAAACGTTAAGCTATGTGGTATAATGTTGATGTCTATAAGATGGCAGCATATCTGTTGCCTCCGTTCTTGCGTAAAAAGAAACTGTTTTCTTTTTTTAGTGTTTTTTTATATCCGTATTTTGTACTTGTTCAAACATTTAAAAGTTTTAGGAAGTCAAGTATCTATAAGCTGAATGCTAACGGCCAGGTTATTTATATTGAAAAGTATCTTAATGATTACTTTAGCCTTGAATATCGAGATATCTACATAACGGATTCGGAGAATAATATTGCTAATGTTTCAGACCTTTATTCAGATTCGTCTGTAACCATGGCTGTATATCCTGGCAATTCTCCAGATGTACTATACGTAATGTCTGGTGATGAATCATTGAAGAAAGAAGATTATATTGTCAATGTTCCGACTTATCTTCAAGATAGAATAACAGAAATAACTACATTGGTGGAATACAATAAACCAGCAGGGAAAAAATATGTAATTAATATATACGATTATGAATAGATTATTAACTTTTAGTGGAGGCCAACCATTTACAACAGAAGACTTGTCTTTCTTGCAAAACATATTCAAGGACACTGTAGAAGCAATTGTCAAGTCTTTAGCCGGCAACATTGATTGTATATTGACAGGCATTCAAGGCAGCTATACAAGTGCAGAACCAGGTGCAGTGTATATTGGTGGAAACATTTACGTTCTTACCAGTGCGATTTCTGGAGGTGGTTCAAAGTATTATTTATGTATTAACCAAAAGGAAACAGGACAAAGAATGTTTCGTGATTCACTTAATCATAATGTATACTTGGTGGATGATGCTTATATGAGCGAAAGTCCTTCATCTGTATCTATAGATCTGAGAAGTGCCAATACTTTGAGTGAAATAATAGTGAACGGAAAAGGATTATGGGAATCTATTGGCCCATTATTGAATGGGGAAGGTGAAGTTCTTGTACCTAAAGATGCTGGTATAGCGACAAGAGCCTCAATGCTTGTCAGTATTGTAAAGCCTCAAGCAACAGAAACAAATCAGTTATGGAGCACAGGTTTCAGAGATCCATATGAATATCGTGGAATTACAGTATTTGGAAACCAGGCATATATCGTTGTCGGTTCAAAGACTGGAGGACGTGTTTATAACATGGACGGAAGTGAATACAACGGACCTATAACAATTAATAATCTTGAATTGAAATAATATGGCAACAAGTGACGAAATTAAAAGAAAAGCATTAGAACTGTCTGAAAAGACAGACAGCAATTCTATTTCGCCAAAGGAAGTAGGAGGGATTATGCATGACCTTGCTAGTCTTGGTGAAAATGCAATACGCAATGGAGGTACTTTGGGAATCCGTAAAGTA